>Ga0074195_1001605_pt1 | contig 30298 bp, 19 predicted proteins | sample EPASupsiteHSE623_FD_64525 | JGI IMG/M metagenome (GOLD analysis project Ga0074195, IMG submission 64525) | Bioremediated contaminated groundwater from EPA Superfund site, New Mexico - Sample HSE6-23 | ecosystem: Environmental > Aquatic > Deep subsurface > Groundwater > Contaminated ... | reverse complement strand
CCCTTGGAGCTCCCCTGGATGAAGATCTCGTTCGCAGCGGCCGCTCCAAGAAGAACGTTTCGCGACCGAACCTTCTGTCGCTCCTCACGAGCAACGTAATCGTCGTTGTAGTTGTAGGGACCGTACGCCCGGCGATGGTGACGCGGAGGAGGAGGCGGCCCCTGATAAACGACAACCGGCGCCGGCCTGACGGCAGGCGCGATGACCGTCGTGCGAACGACTTCAGTGGTCCGCGGAACTGGAACCGCTCGAGACGCCACGTCAAACTCGGCGTCGATCTCTTTCTCCACGGTTGCTCCCTTGGGGCTGTAAAGCGTGAATATCTTGAGCTCGCCGGAGTTGATGTTCTCCACCTTGATGGTGTGACTTCCGTGTTTCACCTTCGAGACCGTGAGCGGAGTGTTTCCCAAGAGCGCCCCATTCAAGAAAGCTCGAGCCGGCTGATCCGACTGGATGCGGACCACAACATCAGCGTGAGAAGTCTGCAGAGTCACAAGGCCGATCCCCAGGATCCCCAAAAGAAGACGAATCATCTCCCGTTCTCCCTTCTGCCCACCGGCAGGTCATCGCAACGGCGTTTCCTTGCCATTTGTGGACACACACACGTCTCCGGTTTCGCAAAGATTCCGAAAAAAACTGCGATGTCGGACGAAACGGCGCGCTCCCTCTTCTTCGCCTCCCCCTGACGACAAGAGAACGGTTAGTGTAGCATACTCCGCTGACCTCGGACCACAATGTTGGATAGCCCGAGAGACGAGGAGAGGCACGGCTTGCCGCGCTGAAAGCGACGTGTTAAGATCGGACTTTCCCCGATATCTTCCGGATCGGATTCCGGTCACCCGTTGTGGGAGGGTTCATGTTACGCGTGGTTTCGGTGGCTCTGTTGGCGGGATCTCTTCTTTTGTCTCCCCAGACTGCCTTCTCGACTCCAAAAAAGACAAAGAAGGCTCCGGTGGGGCAAAACAACTCGGACGATGTGGATGTACGCCCTGTCTCCGAATCCGGAGCGTCAGCGGAAAAGACGCAGGAGGACCCTCAGGAACAGCCATCGAGTGCTCCAACGGCCGCGGGCGAGAACGCTGGCGACGCCGAGAAGCCAGTTCCCAGCAGAGCCCGCTATCTGAGCGCCGTGGCCAAGCTGGTGACGACCCATCTGCGATTGACCCCGGCGTTATCTCCTTCGGACGTGAGGGACTGGGGGCTGGCGGAGATAGAGGGAGACAGGTCCCCGGAGCTCCTCTTTTCCTGGTCGCGCGGCACTGTGGCCGGAGGAGTGGCGATCGTCGGGAAGAAGGCCGAGGCTCTCGAACTCAAAGCCCTGATGAAACTCAAGGACCCGGTCTTGCAGGTGCAGGCCATTCCTCTGGCTGGCGGCCGTGGCAGACATCTCCTGGTCCGTGCCGGTGCTGACGATCCCGGAGGAGGCGCCAGGCGACGCATGCTCGTTCTGGCCTGGACGCCCACGGGGCTCAAGAAGATCTGGGAACGGGAGGACACGGACAACATCGTGGGAAATACGGATCTATCGACCGAGCGACGTGCGACCCTTTCGGAAGTCCGTTTTCAGGAAGGAATCGGCGGACGCCCAGGATCGTTGTCGGTCACAGTATCTCGATTTCGCGCTCCCAAGGGAAAGGGTCCGGAATCGACGATCGATTGCGGTTCGGAGATCGTCCGATTCGTTTACGATCGGGCCACTGGAAAACTGCAGGCGTCAGGGTCTCAGCCTGCGGAGGCAGCCCCTGATCGATCCGGGTCTTCGAGTCCGGAACCGGAGAGAGTCAAAAAGACGGCGGACGGCGAGGACGCGACTTCGCGCGCAGGAGAGACCGGAGCATCGGAATCGGTCCACGATCGATCGGGCTCCAAACGAAGACGCGCCGAACCGGATCAAGAGAAGGACCCCTCTCCAAAGGAAGACGGCCCCTCTGAACGCGAGACTCTCGACTCGATCAAATGAGTCGCTTCACCCCGTCCTTTGGACTGGAAAGCCCCGGACGCCGCTCTCTGGTTGCAGTGCTAGCGAGCCAGATCGATTCTCAGTCGATTGAGAACCTCATCGAGATGGGCTCGCTGTTCAGGTGCGCTCGACAACATCGAGCCACGCCAGTTCTCCACCCTCGCATCAAACTCTCTCCACCCCTCTGTGGCCTGTCCCAACTGGATCCTGTGGAGCAGAATGGAAATCAGTGTTCCCATCCGATAGTCGTCCCAGGACGAACCGCTTTCCTTCTCTTCTCGGCCGAGACGCTCTAGAAGAGCATCCAAGGACTTTTGGTAGTGCTGGGTGTACGATTGAGAAGCCTCCACCCAGCGACCCTGCACAGGCCGGAAAACCCGTTCGAACTTTGGAGAGCAAGCATGACAGAGGCCGGAGTAGTCCTCCCACCTGGTGTCCAGAGCCAGGGCCTCCACGATTCCATCTCCGTCTAAATCCTCAACTGTCTGGAAAGTCTCCGGAGAGAGTACACTCACCACGCCCTCCCTCCTGACGCTCCAAATCTGGACATAGTTGCACGTCCAACAATTCCCTCCAGTCGAGACTTGGAAGACGAGTTCGAGATTGCCGTCTCGGTCGATGTCGTCGATCTTGACCAGTTGGGCCCAAGGGAACTCCTCGCTTCTGACGAGTCTCATCCATTTCCCTTGGCTCTCGAAAAGGAGGACTCTGGCCCTGTGGCGACTCGCATCGGACAGTCCTTCCTCCATGACCTGAGCGAGGAGCATGCCTTCGCCCCCGATCGCCCGTGTCAATCGTTGGGTTATCCGAAAGCCTTCTTGAGCGAGAGAACTCAACCCTTCGAACGTCTCGCGAGTCATCGACGAGCCAACGGGGTTCGTCATGGCCGCGGTGACCGATCCGAGGACAATGGCAATGGTCAAACGGAGAATCAACAGGAGAAAAGCCCTTTCGGTCGAGTGTCGGAGTGGGGCCATCGGATCGAAAAAACGACCCTGGGACTCACTTTCTTTGGTGACAACGGCATTGGTGACAACGGCAGAGGTAGGTCCATCTCGAGACCGATCCTCACCTCGACGGCATCAGATGAAAACCGCAGGCTTGGCAACGCATGAATTTGACGTATTGGATCGACTTGCACGAAGGACAGTAGTCGTAGATCCCGCGCCCCTCTTGCTGAACACCCCCGCTGTCCGGATGGCCCTCAGTTTGGGGCTTCGTGCCCGAAGCCGGTGAGTTCTGGGGATCGGGACCGAATCTCGTCGGAGGAGGAGAGCCTCCCAGCCGCTCACGAATCAGCGACGCCGATTCCTTCGCAAGAGTCGAGTTCTCCGATGTCATTCGAGAGAGCCGTTCGAGCTGATCCTTGACCAGTTCCAGAAGCGACATCCATCGAGAGATCCGCACGGCACAGATGAGGGATATGAAGGGCATCGCAAGCACGCCCAACACAAAAACCGCGCCGACAATCAGTGCGACGTGGCCACCAACAGGACCGAACTCGTCCGTCACGAAGCGGCGAATGAGACCCAACCAGGTCTGTTCCATGGCTTCCATCCTGCGAGGATGTGGGTCAGGATAATGCCGTCCCGTGTCGCTGTCAAGAAACCCTCGAAGACCCTGATCCCCCATCTGCGCCCTGGTCTGCCCCCTGGTCTGCCCCCTGGTCTGCCCACTCGTCTGCCCACTCGTCTGCCGCGTCAGAACTCGTAGGTGTTTAGAACTCGTAGGTGTAAGGATACCGAAAGACGAGGGAGGGCTGTACCTCCCCAAATCCTTCACCTCATCGGTGGCTGGACGCCTATCGCAGCCGTCGTGACCGTCCCTGCGAAGGGGGTCCGGCAGATGGAGCCGTGGAGGGGCGCCGCGGACCGGACGGGTGTACCGCGGGACTCTTCGTGGGAGAAGGAGTGGGAGAAGAGGAAGGGGCCGATGAAGTCGGAGAGGCCGGAAAGACTGGCGCCCCGAGTCCCCACAAGCCAAGGTCATGGAACAGATCGATGGCCTCTTTCGGAGTCACAGACGCGGGTCCCGTCGCAGCCAACGTCCGCAACCATCCCAGGCACGTAGCCGAGTCCCTGCAACTCTTCACTCGACGCTCGATGCGATCGTGCGAGCTCCGAACAGCATCCCGCTCCTGGAGAGCCGCCTCCCTGTCCTTGCGAACGGCGTTGGCCTCGGACTGAGATCGAACCAATTCCTCGCGAAGCTTCGTGCTCTCTTCGGTCCGACGATTCACCTCCTGACGAAGCTGGTCACACTCGGTCTTGAGCTGAACTGAGCGACGCTGGTCCTGGAGAAGCTGGGATTGCCGGGACTTGATCTCCTCATTTTCCTTCCTCAGCTCGCCAAGTTTTCTCTCGAGATCGCTCTTGACCGAACCTTCCTGACTGCCCATCACGATCACTGTCGCCACGAGCCCCACGGCCGCTCCCAGGAGGAATCCCGTCAGGAGCGATTGGCGTCGGCTCTGCGATCGGATTCTGGAAAGCTCCGTCTCAGCGGCCAGTACCTCCTGAGCGGTCTGGGAGATCGACATGTACATCTCTTCTTCCGCAAGTTCTCCCGGGACTTTCGTCGGGCTGACCTGCGAATCGGTCTTGACCGACGGCTCCGGTCTGACCACCGGAGGCTCCCCTTCGAGCTCGAACTCAGCGACGATCACCGTGACGTTGTCGCGTCCCCCTCGCTCGTTCGCCAGGTCGATCAGACGCTTGCAGCGTTCGATGGGATCCCGGGTGGAATGAACCACGCGAACCAGATCCTCGGGCTCGGCGTGACACGTGAGGCCGTCGGAGCATAGAAGGATGATGTCCCCGTGTTGCAGGTCAACGGGAGCCACCTCACCCACGTTCACTTCCTCACGTGCGCCAAGGGCCTCGGTCACGACGTTCCGGCGCGGACTGTTGGCAGCCTGCTCAGGAGTGATCGCACCGGCATCCAGAAGGTGCTGAACGAACGACTGGTCGTGAGTGAGCTGCGTGGCCACACCACCTCGGAGGAGGTAGCCACGGGAGTCGCCGACGTTACAGAGATACGCCCGTCCCGGAACAACAGCGGCCGCCACGCACGTGGATCCCATGCCCCGCTTGTTGTCGTCCTCGAGCCCTCTGTGCTTGATCTCTCTGTTGGCAGCCTTCACGGCCTCGATGAGCCGAACCTGCAGGTCTCCGTCACCGGACTCTTCGCAGCCGGCCCACGTTGATTCGAGAGTCTGGTGAATCTGCTCGACCGCCAGCAGACTCGCGACCTCTCCCGCGTTGGCGCCCCCCATACCGTCCGCGACGATAAAAAGACTGCCCTTTGGCCCCAGAGAATGAACCCGGACCTCGGGAGGAAGGCCGAGAATCTTCCGAGTGAGATCGGCAACCAAAAAAGTATCTTCGTTGTTCTGTCGCTGCCGGCCGAGATCGGTCCGGCCAAAGACGGTCACCTTCCAGGCCTGCATGTTCTCCTCGGTGCCACCCATCAGTCCCCTCCTGCCGGAACCTATGTTATAGCGGCCGTCGCCAAAGGGAAAGTGAACCGTGACTTTTTCTGAAGAGCGTGTGAACAAATCCCTTTCAATCGTAATTTGCCTTTTTTCCGTGGGTAGTGTAAGTTGAAGCCCAACCTAAACCCCTCCTCCGATTCGGACCAGAGACTATCTACCCCATGGCACCCAAGCCTTCCGGCAAGATCCCACGAAAAGTCGCTTCTCCGCGTCCTGCCGATGGCAAGACGATCTCCACGAGTCAGGACGAACGTACCGTTGCCAAAACGGCCCAAGCTAATGGACTGGCCTCGAAGTCCGCCGGGGGCGGAATCCGCGGCCAGAGGTCCCGTCCACGGTCCCGACCGACCCGACCCTTTGTCGCGAGGGAGATTCGGATCGACCGCCTTCGTTGGAGATGCGACCCGAAGATGGTCAAGCTCAGCTCCGAGGTGAGCCTCCGGACCGACATCGGTACGGTGGGCCAGTCTCGAGCGATCCGGGCGCTCAAACTGGGGATCTCGATCGGAGGACCGGGCTTCAACATTTTTGCGTGCGGTCACAACGGCACGGGACGAACCGCGGCGGTAAAGGCCATTCTTCGGGGTGCGCACCCGAAGTGGTCCCGGATGCTCGATCGCTGTTACGTCCACAACTTCAAGGATCAGGACCGTCCTCGACTCATCACGCTGCCGCCACGCCAAGGCAAGCTCTTGAAGTCGGAGATGGACGACCTCATCATTCTTCTTAAGAAGAACGTGCCTTTAGCCCTCGAACAAGAGGCGTTCGCACACAAGAAGAAGAAGCTCGTGGAGAAATTCCAGAATGACGAACGCCGGCTGTTCCGTGGCTTCGAGACGCGATTGAAGAAGAAACACTTCTGCCTGGGCCAGGTGCAGGAAGGCGCCATCGCCCGCCAAGAACTGTTTCCCGTCATCGACGGCAAGCCCTACGCGATGGCGCAGCTCGAGGAACTCATCTCGTCCGGCAGGCTCACGCTGGACGATGTCCGGGAACTCAACGAGGTCTACACCCAGTTCCAGCCTGATTTGGCCACGCTCTTCAAGAAGCGCCGGGTCCTGGCCAAAGACATGCTGAGAGTTCTTTCGGAGATCGAAAAGGAAGCGGTCGGTCCCATGCTAGATGGGCTGATCGACGACATCCAAGAGAAGTTCGAGGACGAGTCGATTCATCGATACCTCGATGAAGTGAAAGCCAATCTGATCGATGATCTCGACCTCTTCAAGGACCTGGACGAAGGCGCTGATGACGACGACGTCGGTCCGTCCATGGATGACGACCACTTCGAGCACCACAGTCGCGAGCGGGAGGACCCGTTCGTGCGGTATCGGGTGAACGTCGTGATGGACAACTCCGAGGCTTCGAGCGCACCGATCATCATCGAAACATCCCCCACGTTCTCGAACCTATTCGGGTCGATCGAGAAACTCGAGCGCAGCGGGATGGTTCATGCCGATTTCATGGGCATTCGGGCCGGCTCTCTGCTTCGGGCCGATGGCGGTTTTCTTATCCTCAACTGCACCGACGTGCTGGCGGAGCCACACGTGTGGACCTCTCTCAAGCGGGCCCTGCGCTATCGAAAGCTCGAGATCCAGGCTCCGGAGACCGTGTACCAGCCGGTGCCGGTGGCCTTGAAGCCGGAACCCATCCCCTTGAACCTCAAGGTGGTGATGATCGGGTCTCCGGACGCGTACCAGCTGCTCTCCGATCTCGACGAGGACTTCACTAAGATCTTCAAGATCAAGGCGGAGTTCGACTCGGAGATGCTCCGCAACCGCGAGAATCTCGACCATTTCTTCCGGGTCGTGGGGAAGATCGCCCGGGAAGAAGGTTTGAAGCCGCTTTCGCGGGAAGCCATGGCAAACTTGGCCGAGTACGCGGTCCGGCGAAGCGGACGCCAGGGGAAACTCACCACGCATTTCTCGGAAATCGCCGACATCGTCCGGGAGGCCGCCTACCTGGCCGCCATAGCCGGTGAAGGAGAGATCAGCGGACGGCACGTGAACGGCGCCATCGAGGAGAGACAGAACCGATCGAACCTTCTGGAGAGCAAGGTCCAAGAGATGATCGACGAGGGTCTCCTCTTGATCGATACCGACGGAGAACGAGTCGGGCAGGTAAATGGACTGTGGGTCTTCGAACTGGGAGACTTCACCTTTGGAAAGCCGACCCGGATCACGTGCGTCACCTCCCCCGGGAAGGCAGGCGTCATCAACATCGAGCGTGAGGTCAGCCTTTCCGGGGCGTCTCACGACAAGGGCGTGTTGATCATCGGCGGCTATCTGCGGCGCCAGTTCGCCTGTCAGATCCCGCTTGGTCTGACGGCCAGCCTCTGTTTCGAGCAGTCGTACTCGGGCGTGGACGGGGATTCCGCCTCACTCGCTGAGCTCATCTGTCTTCTGTCCGACCTCTCCGGTGTCCCGGTCCGACAATCGCTTGCGATCACGGGATCGGTCAACCAGAGAGGGGAGATCCAGGCCGTCGGCGCCATCAACGAGAAAATCGAAGGGTTCTATCGAGTCTGCAAACGGCGAGGACTGTCCGGCCATCAGGGAGTCATCATCCCGGAAGCGAACATCCGCGATCTGATGCTGGAAGGCGAAGTCGTCGAGGCAGCACGTCAGGGTCAGTTCCACGTGTTCCCGGTTCGAACAGTGGACGAGGGGATTGCGGTGGCCACGGGAATGCCTGCTGGCGCGCGACGTCCTGACGGGACTTTTTCGCCGGACAGCCTGAACGAGAAGGCTCGCCTCCGACTGGCCGAGATGCTCGATGTAGTCAAGGATTTCGGCGGGATTTAGCGCTCCGGAATCAAGGCCGAAAGCTCCTTGAGATGAACCAGGAGTGCCACCATCGATCGACTCCCGGCTGCGACGTCACGGCCGGCCATGCGGCGAGAGATGCAGGTACTCACCTGTTCTTCCAGGGCCACGAACCGACCCAGGCCGCGATCGTAACGAGGATATCTCCGGTACACACTGACGAGTCGCCCATGAACATGACAACCGGAACACGAGAGGCCGTTTCCTGACAGCGGAGGGATCCGGCTCTGAAAGAGACGAGCTCCCAGCAATCGAGACACCCCATACGCTCTCTCGGCCTCGGACCGCATCGTCTGAGGGCCGTGCCCCGCGGAGAGCTCGTCTTTGGTGCCTCCCCGTAGAGACAAAGCCCCGGACAGGAACAAGACCGAGACGATCAACACGACTCTGAAACGCATGCCAGGATTTTACCACGGGCCAGACCCGTGGCGAACGGCTCCTCCGGAATCACCATTCAAGACACGTGTACGCGGGCAGAGCACAAGGTAAAATGAATGAAGGATGGCTCAAGGGCTTGGAGCCTGTCGAGCTTTCGTCCGACAAATCTCCAGTCCGGAGATAACCAGCTTCGAGAGCCTCGAAAAACGAGATTTGGTCACCACCCGGCAGAGATGCACCCTCGAGGCTGTCGAGCGTTGCATTGAGGTTTCGTCGTAGTCCACCTCTCGCGCGTGAGGAAAGGAGCCCGACATGCTCAGAGGACGATCTCTTCTTGCTCTCTTGGCCACGCTGGCCGTCCTGTTCTGGGGTCTGTCTTGGCGCTCAAGCCACGACGAGCGGCGGGGACGAGAGGTCCCGGATTTGTCGGTTGATTATGCGCTCCTCTCCCCGGAAGAGGCCGTTCCCGGTGAAGTGGTCATCGATGTCGTCGACTGGGCCGGCCCCGACATCCTGGCCGATATCGGCCGACGCATCGGCTCTCCACTCGTTCCGGTTGGCCCTCTGTCCGAAAAGGACAAGATAGAGCTCGCCCACGTGGAGCCGGGGCGGATGGGAGACGCGCTCAGGATGCTCGCGGGTGATCCCCATGTCGAAGCCTGCTGCCCCAACTTCATCTATCGCGCGCTCTTCGAGCCAAACGATCCCAGGTTCAAGGAACAATGGAATCTCGTGAAAGTGAAGGCTCCCGATGCCTGGGACATCACGACAGGCAAAGGGGTCACCGTGGCTGTGATCGACACGGGCGTGGCTTACGAGAACCACGGTGAGCACTTTCAGGTGGAGGATCTGGCAGGAATCGATTTCGTCAAAGGATTCAACTTTCTGACAGGACAACCCCATGGCAACGACGACAACGGACATGGAACCCATGTCGCAGGAACCATTGCTCAGGCCACCAACAACGGCATCGGCGTAGCCGGGATCGCGCACAGATGCAGGATCATGCCTCTCAAGGTCCTATCTCGGGGAGGATCCGGAACGGTCGGCCACATCGCTCAAGCCATTCGCTACGCGGCGGACAACGGCGCCAAGGTCATCAACATGAGCCTGGGTGGACGTTTTCCGGCTCGCGTGATGGAACAGGCTTGCGAGTATGCCAAGCAACGCGGAGTGATCATCATCTGTGCCGCGGGAAACGAACGCAGGGACAGCGTGGGTTACCCGGCAGGATACAGCTCGTGCGTGGCGGTGTCGGCCATCGGCCCCGAGGACGAGCTGGCGTTCTATTCGAATTACGGGGACAAGGTCGCCATTGCCGCTCCGGGTGGGGACAAGCGTTTTGGCGAGGCGGCCGGGATCCTGCAGAATACGATCAATCCCTCCAATCCGAAGACCCAGGGGTACTTTTCGTTCCAGGGCACCTCCATGGCAGCGCCCCATGTGGCCGGAGCGGCGGCGCTGGTCATCTCCCTGGGGGTCTCCGATCCGGATCGAGTCCTGAAAGTCCTGCAGGCCGGCGCTCGCAAGAAGGACGACCCCAGGAAGTTCGGAGCGGGGATCCTGGACTGCCACGCAGCGGTTCGAATGGCCAAGATCTCCGAAGACTGGTGGCGATTGGCCTTCGCATTCCTGATGGGGTCCTGCGCGTTCTGGTGGGCCTGGTCTCCCTGCACCGCGCGTGTGTGGCCGACCCCCGGCTTTCTCGCCGGTCTCGTCATCGGCTCCTGCGGATTCTTCTTCGCGCCGCTGTTTGGTTGGAGCGGCTGGCCATTCATCGGATTCCTTACGGCCGGATTTCCTCAATGGGACATCCAACTCCTGGGCGCGGAAAGCCACGCCAACCCGTTGTTCTATTCGGTCATGGTCCCCATGATCCTGGCGGTCCTGTTCTTCGGCGTCTCTCATGCGCGGCGCACACTGGCCGGTTTTTCCGTGGGGGTCGGCGCTCACCTGACGCACGCGGCGCTGTTCGGACTCTGCGAGGTCCAAGGGTGCCTAGGGTTAAACCGTGTCTGGCTCCTCGCAAACGCGACATTCTGCCTGCTGCTGGCCGTTGTTCTCATCCGGAGCGTCTCTTCGACGGAACGGTAGCCTGCGACGGCCGGAGACGAGACATGTGGTCATGAATCCGTGATCAGACCGAAAGGTCGGGGTGATTCGCAAGATGCTGACAATCAAAGGATTGGTGGTCCACGAGGACCTGTCCGGTGGAATCTGGGTGTTCGTCGCCGATGATGGCAACCGTTACCAGATGGAGGGCGGAGACCCTCGGCTCTACAAAAACGGACAGAGAGCCACCGTCTCCGGTGAGATCGACACCGAGAGCATGGGCATCGGCATGGCGGGGGAGATCCTCAAGATCCGGTCGTACGTTCTGGATTAGGAGCCATCGGACTCGCATCCGACAAGAGTATGGCTTCCGGCTTGCCAAACATCTTCTCTCCGGACTGTTTGACTATTTGACCGCCGTCGCTCTGAACGGTCTCTCGAGAACGCCCTCGAGCCTCATCCGGTCCCGTCCGACGACCCGTCATCAGCCGGTCGAGCGGCCCAAATGGGCAGACTCTCCGGTCGTAATGGACCAGCAAGATGGCGCCGATCTCTTCGTATGGAAAGGGACCGATAAGGCGGCGGCTATTTCTGTGCTGCGGATCCGTGGCCAAGGCCGTTTGCGTCCGAGTTCGCCCATATGAGCTGCCCTCCTCTATTCCCAATGGTTTCACCTATTCCCATGGTTTCACCGATGTTACACCGACTGGCGGTTTTCGACGACACGGTCGGCCTGCAACGCCTTTTGCGAACGCCTCAAGGAGGTCGATGTTCTCATGAAAAGGCACTCCCTCCGCGCGGGCCGATTCCCGTTCCGCGAGCGGGCTCGAGTCATGATTTCATCTTGACCAACGCTGATATCATAGCTACCATAGCCTTTTGATTCCAATCGTAACCTGCTTCACAGGAGAGACCGGTCTATTTATGGCACCGAACGCGACGTCCCATCGACACAGCGGCATGCTCTCCGTTGTGGTCGCTTTTGTCGCGACTCTCTCGTTCTCTTGGCCTGCCCTTGGACCGTGTTTGGCAGCGGTCGAATCCGGAGCGATGATTCATCATGAGCCCGTGAGGGCCAAACCGCGCCCGGCCAAACGGAACAAAGCGAAGATCAAGGAACGGTTCGAGGCAGCCCAGACCCTTCACAAGATTGGAAGAACCGATGCCGCTCTCTACGAGCTTCAGCAACTGATCATCGAGGATCCCGAAAACACGGATGCGTTGTTCCAGGTTGCTGAGATGGCGATCGCATCGAAGAACTGGGCCGAAGCCATCCTGGTCCTCGGCAAGGTAGGAACGCTCCGGCCCAAGGACATTCCGACACGTCTTGTCCTGATGGACATCTACAAGGCCTATCAGATGCCCGTTCAAGAGATTATGGCCGGACGAGAAGTTCTCGCGCTCGATCCCAAAAACGTTCAGGTGCTCCGCAGACTTGCCGCAATCTACCACGAAGAAGACATGCCCGAGAGTGAGATCAAGATGCGGGAAGCTCTCATGGTCGTGGATCCTAACGACCGAGAGAACATGGAGGCTCTCGCTCACCTGGACTGGAAGATCGGTGAAGTGTGGGACGAGATCGTGGTCCAGCGAGAGATCAAGAAGCAGCAGCCGAAGAAACCCCAGACCCTGAGGCGGCTGGCTGTCCTCTACGGCGATGAGAAGGTGAAGGACTACTTCAACGAGCTGGAAACGATCCGCGAGATTCCGGGCCACCACAAGGATCCCGTGGTGAACAAGTGGTATCACAAAGCAGACAAAGCCTTTCGCAAGGAACTCAAGATCTATGATCCCCTGCGATGGGAATCCTATTGCTCCTGGGAGAAAGCCAACGAATTCGACATGGACCGCAGGGTCGTGGAGGCGTCGTATATGCACTCCCTCACCTCTCGATTCCAGGAGCACGGCGTTTGGGCCCAATACGGCCACACCGACTACACCGGAACGAATGAACTGATTGGGACCGCGAAGATCGACTCGTACGCTTGGCAACTCCGTCACTCGACGCACACGGAGCGTGGTCGCAACAGCCTCAACCTTGGACTGGGAACCAGTACCATCGCGTTCTCTGGAGGACTTCGCGCTCGCTATGACCCGGAATTGACCCCCGCCGAGTATCCTTTTCTCGAGGCGAGGAGCTATGGAGGGACGGAGGTCACCGGGGTCGCCGAATTCACCAGGAAATTGACCAATCGGGTCGGTCTGACTCTTTCTCTGACACGCGATATCATGAGCGACATTGACGCCCAGGTTCGGACCATGACCTATGTCGGTGGGTTGGCCGAAGTGGACTACGAGTTGTCCGACCAGACACGAATCGCCATCCAGGAAGAGGTCTGGAAGATCAGCGACGGGAACACCTTCTCGAACCCGCGCCTGGTCGTTGAGCGCTACCTGCTCGGTAGCGAGTCCGTGCACGACTACCGTGGGCACAGGGCCAGTTTCTTCTCGAACTCCTCCTTGAGCTTCTTGAAAAGGTCCCCCTCGAGCTTTCTGAAGCTCAGGTACCAAGGAGATTTCAAGAATCACTCTCGAGCCTCCTCATTCTACGAGATCTATCAGGATGAGGTGGAACACGAGGTGGCGTTGACCTCCGAGATCCTGCTCAGACCGAAGGCGTTCCTCAAGATCGAGGGCCTCTGCGCGGAGGGGAACCATGTGCTGATCAGCAGAGAAGGATACGTGCTCGGAATAGGGTATCGCGACAGGGATACCGAGAACGAGGTCCTTCTGGAGTACTCACATCTCCGGGACTCGACCAATGAGTGGTCACAGACCAACCTGACCATCGGCGGGATCTCTGTCAATGACCAGATCCAGTTGAGCGGCCTGTGGCACTTCTAGATCGTTTTGTGGAAGGAACGAGAGCTTGAAATCCTCAACCGCTTCAGCATACGGTGCCGTCGTCGTGGCGGCCATGCTCCTGGTCACTACCGTGGGTTGGTCCGCGATTCCGACCTTGACAGCGAAGCCGCCGGCACCGAAAGGCCAGAAGGTCCTTCTGCTCGTGAAGGCGAGGGATTACGTCCGAGGGGCCAAGTCCGACTACGTCGCTGGTATCCTCAAAGAGGCCGGCTTCGATTACGACATTCGAGATGTGGAGTCCCTGCTCTCCGAGCCAAAGGACCTGTCGCCCTACAGGGGCATCGTGACGGCCTACAACTCATCAGGGATGGTCGGTGCGGACAAGTACCCGGAATGGCTCGTCGCCCAGCTCAAGGCAAAGCGTCCGGTCGTGATCGTGGGTTCCTACGGCGCCTATCAGAACCTCACCCGCAAACCGGATAAGAGCTACGCCGAACAGCTACAGAATTCGGATCAGCTCAACTCATTCTTCAAGCCATTTGGGCTCGAGTTCCGGTTCGCCTTTTGCGGAGATCCCAAGAGGCTCAAGGTGGTGCGCAAGGAGAAACGGTTCAGCGAGTATCAGACGACGCTCAAACCCGAGGATCTTCGATTCTATCAGCTGTTCAAGAGCGACAACCCGAACAACCAGGTCCATTTGGCCGTTGAGCGTACCGACCTTGCTTCGTCGGAGAGCGCATTTGTGGCCCATACGCCGTTCGGAGGCATGATCCTCGAATCGTACGGGTACTTCTGGGCACCCGAGAAGAGATCCATGGTCCAGCGGGTCGACCTGGCCACGTTCCTGAAGGAGGGTCTGACCAGGATCCCACCGGACGTGATGCCGTACGAACGGTTTTCCAAGACCGGACCGCAGGGTCCAAGGACGATCCCTCAACCCGGCGCTGCGTCACCTCCCCGCTCGTTTGTCGGAAAGGTCGTCCTTCTCTACAAGAAGCGCGATCCAAACCATGCTCCCTACCTCCAGTACATCGGGGGATTCGTCAACGATGCGGGCTATGCCTATGACCTCGAAGACGTCGAGTCGCATCTGGCAAAGCCACGTGATCTGTCTGGTTACGACGGGATCGTTACCGCGTATCTCTCGCCCAAGATGGTCGGGGCCGAGAAATACCATCGTTTCCTCGTCGACCAGATGGAACGCGGCATGCCGATCGCAATCATAGGTACGTACGGAGCCTATCAAGGACTGCTTCCACTGAAGAACGGAAGGTTTCACGAATGGAATGAAGCCCCCAAAGAGATCAACACCTTCTTCTGGCCGTTCGGTCTTCAGTTCTACTTCGCCTTCACGAACGACTCCGAAAAGCTCCGGGTCGTGCGCAAGGTGAAGGAGTTCTCCGAATACGAAGTCCCACTCCTCCCCAAGGAGATCAAATACTACCAGCTCTTCAAGAGCGTGAACCCGAAGAACGAGGTTCACCTGAGCGTCGAGCGGACCGACCTGATGGATTCGTCGAGCGCGTTCATCGTTCACACGCCATTCGGTGGCATGATCCTGGAAGGATACGGATTCCTCTATTCGTCCGAGAAGCAAGCGATGGTCCAGCGCGCGAACATGGCCCGGTTCATCAAGAATGCTCTTGAACGAGATCCTCCCGCGGTGCCGCGATACGCGATCCAGACGCATCAGCAGCTCACGGCAGCCAATCCGCTCCCAAACAGAACGGCCCCGACTCTCGATTCCGCCCCCCTCCCAGGCGAAGTCCTCCGCCACGTTCTCGTCCTCTACAAGAAGCGAGAGACTCCGCACATCGACGCGCACCCGTTCTACGCCCGTGCGGAAATCGCCCTCAACCATCTGGGGATGATCCCGGATTATTGGCCGATCGACGAGAAAGGGCTTCCCCCGGACGCGATCATGGGACGTTACCGCGGAATCATCACCTGGTTTACCGACCCGTTTCTCAAGGACGCGAGGAAGTACGGAGAATGGATCATCGGCCAGATCCGTTCGGGCAAGAAGGTCGTGATCTTGGAGGACTACGGGGCTTCGATCGATCGTGAAACGCAGGAGCACCCGTGTCTGGAGTCGGCGGTTCTGCGGGAGCTCGGGATTGTCGCCAAGAAGGTTCCGACTCCACGGCTCGAAAGCCTGCCGACTGTCAGAGTGGCCGATCAATGGCTCGGGTTCGAGCGCCCCGTGGACACTCGATACATCCTGTACTCGCTCCAGTACCGCTCGAACGCGCCCCAGAACAAGGTGCACCTCTCGCTGCAGGACAAGGATTGGGGGCCCGTCGATCTGGTCGTGACCGGGCCCAAAGGCGGGGTGGCGCTCGAGAACAGTGCATTCTACTTTCCACCCGGTAACCCGGAACGCAGGGCCCTCATCGAGAAGGCAGCCCGTGGGGAAGTGCAAGTCGAGGTCGCGGAGCAGGCAACCGTGGGTGCTTGGGTCATAAATCCGTTTGCGTTTTTGAACAGTGCACTGGAGCTGGACGATGTCCCTGCTCCTGATTTCACGACCATGTGCGGAGCACGGATCGCCTACAGCCATATTGACGGAGATGGGTTCGAGTCGATCAGCCTCGTCGACAACACTCATATCGCGGGCGAGCTGATCATCAAGCACATCCTGGAGAGGTATCCAGAGCTCCCGCAAACAGTCTCGGTCATCTCCAGTCTCGTCGAAACGGGCGGGAATGAGTACTACAACCCCCTCGTCGAGCTGGCGCAACGGATCTACCGTTTGCCTCAGACCGAGGTCGCCTCGCACACGATGTCGCATCCGTTCGACTGGGTCGGCGGAGATCCGTACGTGTCCAACCCCGGACAGTACCCCTACAAGATTGCCTACAAAGACCAGCCCTGCACTCAAGAAATCTGGGGCAGCAAGCTCTGGATCGAGAAGCACCTCACTCCACCGGACAAAAAGTGCGATCTTCTCTTGTGGTCAGGAGCGACGAACCCTGATGAGCGGGCGCTCGAGGTGGCCTGGCGCGCGGGAATGCAAAACCTGAACGGTGGAGACCCGGTCTTTGACAGCGAACACCCGTCGATCGCTGGCCTCTGCCCCGTGAGCACGAGGTTCGGACCGTACCGTCAGTACCACACGTCAGCCCAGAATGACTATATCTACAGCCTCTACCTGACCGGCGACTGGGGTGCGCAGAGGAAGGTACTCGACCACTTCACCAAGACAGGCAAACCCCGACGAATTTTGCCGATGAACCTCTACTACCACTTCTACTCCGGCATCAAACAGGAGGGACTGGACGCCCTCAAGCAAGTGTTCGACTATCTGGTTGCCCAGGCGAAAAGTGGCCTCATCGCCCCAGTCTTCACCAGCGAGTACTGCCGGATCGCGGCAGACTTCTTCGCAACGCGGATCGTTTCGGAGACACCGGGAGTCTGGTCCGTTTCCAACGGCGGTTCTCTCCGGACGCTGCGCATCAAGCGACCTGTCCACATCGACTTGCCGCGGTCCAAGGGAGTCTTGGGGTACGTGCACGACCAGGGAGAGACCTACGTCCATCTGGACGCAAGCCGTCAACGGCGGGTTGTGCTTGCCGCGGTTCCACCGCGCGCGCCATACCTGAAGAGAGCCACGGTGATCGTGGACAACGCACGTCTCGGATCAGAAAGCCTGGAGCTTGGATTCCGTGGCTTTGGGTGGGCCGTCTTCTCGATCGCTGGCTGTCGTCGGGGTGAGGCGTACCGTGTGAGCCTGGAGTCCGAGGGTGTTGCTGTTGCGCCGGAGACTGTGGTCCGGACCGACAGCAACGGTGATCTGCAAATCAAGCACCTGCTGTCCGGCCCGCTGAAGACCTACAGGCTTGTCGTTCGGGGAGCATGAGAGGAGAAATCATGCGAGGCCAAATGAAGAGGCTCTCTCTGGTTGGAGCCGCGGTCTGTTCCCTCCTGATGCTGGCGCATTCCATGGAGGGCGCGGTCAGACAATCGGTAGACAGAGCCTCTGACTCGACGGAACGAGCTCCCAAATGGATCACGCACGGCCGGGTGGCTGGGCTTTCGGTTTCGCTTCTGAGAACCACGGACTTCCTCATCCGCGATTGGATGGATGGCTTGGTGGATCAGGGCGTCAACGTCTTCGAGGGAGACAGTCGTTTTTCCGAGTACTTGACCGACGCAGAGTTCGATGAGCACGTCGCCTTGGTCAAAAGGTTCTGCACCATCGCCCACGAAAAGGGCGTGCGTGTTGTGTGGTACATCCCGTCACTCGAAGTCATCACGCCCAATGCAGCCATCAGCAAAAACTCCATGGCGCGCGACCATCCCGACTGGATACAGCTTGGTTTCAATCGGAAGGACAAAGCGTACTTCGTTGGCCAGAAATGCTTCTGGGTCGAACCCAAGGACGAAAGCGCCTGGATGTGTCCCAACGGACCGTACAGAGACTACTTCTTCAAGCGTCTCAAGAGACTCGCCACGAGCGGCCTCGATGCGATCTGGCTCGATGTACCGATCCTCGGTCTCTTCACGGCTCAATGGGCCTGCGCGGATGTTCACTGCCGCGCGAAGTTCGAAAAGGAGACCGGTCTTGTCTTTCCCTCCAGGGTCGATTTGTCTAACCCGACCTTCTTACGGTTCGTTCGGTGGAGGCACGAAACCCTCGCGGATTTCCTGAAGGACGCAACCCGAACGATCAAGTCCGTCGACCCCAAGATGGTCGCCGTGACGGAGATCGTGGCCTGTGACAACTTGCTGCCCCTGGAGACGGGACAGGACGCCACCTACTTCACCGGTGTCGATGGCCTCTTCGTGGTGTGGGAAGTGGATGCTCTGAGCGATACGACGGGCATGGCCAATGCCAAGCTCGACGATTGGTTCATCCTCATGAGCACCTACAAATTCTGCCACGGTGCTTCTTGGCCTGCTCCGTCCTGGGCCTTCTCTTATGGCTGGAAACCGTTCGACGCCAACCTCGTGATGGCGAGTTGCCTGGCTGCCCAGGTTGGCCCCTACGAGGTCAAGGTTCCCCAGATGTGTTCGAGCGTTGGGAAGCCTTTCAGAACCAAGATGTACCACTGGGTCAAGGCGAACACCAATCGGATTTTCGACTCGGATTCCGGGGCCGAAGCCGCGATCCTCTACTCGAGCGCGAGCCGAGATTTTCTCGACGGGGCCAGGTTGCTGGGTAACTTCGCCAGTTGGGCCGCGATCCGCAGAGACATGCACTGGAGCGCGACAGAGTTCTCGGAAAGCGCTTACAATACGCAGTACATGGGTGAATATCGCGGATGGGCCAAGCTGTTGATTCGGAACGGCATCCCCTTTGACATCGTTCCGCTCAACCGTGCGACGAGCGAGAGGCTGAAACAGTACCGTTATCTGATCCTTCCCGAGGCCGCGGTTCTCAGCGACGAGGAGCACGCGTTGGCGCTGAAATGGGTGCGAAACGGCGGCAATCTGCTTGTCACTGGCAGCAATCCCGGAGGCTACACCACGGACGGCCGGAAGCGGCGTGAATCGATCTGGGCCTCGTGCACAGGCGGGAAACCAGGCTCGTGCAACCGTGTCGGAAGCGGCAACGTACAGATCTGGGAAGGACTGCCCGGCAGGGAATACCTGAGAAAAAACCGGGTGCAGGTCGAAACCAGAGCAACCGATTTGCTCAGGCAGGTGGGCATCAAGTCACTCTTGCCGCGGCGTGAGCCTGTGTATGTTCAGACGTACAGGAAGGATCGAACGATCATCCTGCACGCGGTCCACTACGGCTGGATCAACGGTCAGATCAATGCCGAGCCAACGCAGGTCACCGCCCATTTCGAAGTCCCCCTTCCTGTGGGCTTCCAGGTGCGATCGGTCGTGTGCACGAGCCCCGATCAAGCCGAGAGTGAAATCCCTTTCACCGTCAAGGGCGGTTCCGTCTCTTTTGATGCCAAGATCGGCATCCACGGCCTGTTCGTGATCCGTTGAGGTGTGTGTTGGCTGGTCTTCTTGGTCAACGCGTCAGCGGTCGTGGAGCGGGCAGACGGACTCCCCGTCGCGGTCCCGTGCTGCAGAATGCGAGCTGACGTTCGACCATGCGATCGAAAACGTCCAGAAGCGGACGAAACGGGGCCGTGCTGCCCTCAAGGCTCGACAGCAGGAGCACGCACGCTTCCACTGTGGACAAGCATCCGAGTCGAGGCTGTCGTCGTATGCGATAGCGGGACGGTGCCGACGGAGAGAGCGCCACTCGCTGGAAACGGTCCAGCACAGGGTTCTGATTCTTTATCTTCCGGGCCTGACCCCAGGTGCCGTCGAGGAAGATGAAGACAGGGCAAAGACCCGGCCAGCCGTGCTCCTCCTCACTCAAGTCCTCGAGACGACGCGCTCCGCGCTCAGGATAGACAAGATAGACAGGCCCTTCCAGAGAAGCCAGGTAGCTGCAAAACTCGGCGTTCTTGGAGAAATCCACCCCAATGAACAGCCGGCTCCCCGTCAGCGACAGGCTGACGATCGGGGCGGTGCTGATCGTGCGGCGAGCCTCCCGCGGGTGCTGCAGGATGATGACGCCGAACCGGGTCTCGACGGAACGGACGTCGCCGCAGACGCACAACAGATCAGGCTTGCGACACCGATAGCAGTAGGTCCGCGGAGGTCGATCCATGGGGGTGAGTTCCAATCAGCCCACAGTATAACACCCGGCTCGAGTCCCCGTAACGGTCCCCGCTACGACGCAGAGGGCGCCGCCCTCAACGGTCATAGGCTGGAGGTCTCAGGACCTCCATTTCCACGAGAGTGGAGCCGTCTTTTCCCTCGCGAAGTCCCGTGATCCGGATCTGACCGCGACCGGTGCTCTTCTTGAGGACGTCGACCATCTGGTCCAGCCGCTTATTCACATCGACGATGGAGTAGTTGCTCATCGAGAAGTAGCCGGAAAAGATATCCACGACTCTCTGGAATCGCTCGATGTCGCCAGCCACGAGTCCGAATCGCATCAAGGCCTCGTTCTGGTGAACACTCAGGAGCTTGTCGTAGATGCGGGTGACCGTTTGACCGCCGGTCGCGTAGAGGTTGACCTCTTTGTCGATATTGTCCCTATCAAACCGGTATGGGACGAGCCCCTTGCGCCGGAGGATCTTGAGAGAGTCGAAGACGAACCGCTTCTGGGGGATCTTCTTGAACGGATCCCAGTCCACGACCGAGAGGGCCGAGCTCTTGATCCGCTCGCGCTGTGGCTCCTCCGGCTTGGGCGTCAGCTTGGGAGGGATGACGATCGAAAGGTTGAGCCTTTCGCGGGGTGTGTCGGTGGCCCCGGGAACGGGAAGGACCAGAACCGACTCGGCCATGACCACGGAGATTCCGAGAAGAAGAAGAGTGCAGAACAGAAAGAGTGTGCGGATCATTCCTTTGACCTCGTCTCTTGCTGCGGCCAGAATCCTGCGTCTTCGACAACGACTCCTCATCCTCGAATCCACTCTCCATGTCGGTTCGCGGGACGAGAGGCGTGAGATCCGCTCTCACCGCCGGGGTGTCTTTTAGTCTGGAATCGGGTCCAAAAGGCCCTCAAATCCCGTCCTCCGGACTCCAGACTTGGAAGCCCGGAGGGGGGGTTAGCCCTGCCCTTTACCCGTAGATATTGCTGAACCATTTGGCCTCCGTCGCGTAGCCTTACGGCGTGGAAACTCAGAACCAAGTCAAGCGCACCCTCTCCAAGCCCGATAGCCTCCAACAGACACTCCTCGACACCGGGCAAAACCCCGCTCCGGAAGCCAAAGAACACGCGGGCATGAGGCTCGCCATTGGACCTTGGTAACCCCGACGATGCGAACTCGCGAGACGAAGAGCGCAGGACCTGGTGGCTGCCACCGACGAAGCGGCATCATTGCTCGAGATTCGTCGACTCAGCCGTGAGCAGGGTGTACCGTACTCAATAGGGATGAGGCGTACAGGACTCGTGCTGCCCCACTCCACTCTCCAAGATCATACGAACCGATTGAAACGGGGCGGCGTGGAGGATCCCGAAGCCAAGCCACGGCCAACGGGAAGACCGCAGAAGACCCAACGGGCGAAGGAGGAAGGCACACACAGTGACCCACAGGATCCCTCGGGTTAGCGTGATCATGGCTGTCCATGACGGACAGCGCTGGCTCGCGGACGCGATCGACAGCATTCTTGGGCAGACCTGGACCGACCTCGAACTCGTGGCCGTTGACGATGCATCGACAGACGCCACGCTCTCCATCCTCGAAGGGTTCCGCGGCCGCGACCCCAGGGTTCGTGTCCTCGTCAACGACCGGTGTCTGGGCGTCTGCGCCGCGCGCAACCGAGGGATCACGGCCAGTCGCGGACAGTTCGTCACGTTCCAGGACCAAGACGATCGCTCCTTTACCTCGCGGCTTTCGCTGCAGATCGAGGAGCTCTTCCGTCACCCCGAGGTGGTCCTTGTCTCGTGCCGGGTGCGCGCCATCGACGAGGCTGGCCTCGAGCGCTATACGACACTGCCGATCGAAAGCCGGGCGGTATTGTGCTGGATGAACCTGTTCCACAACGCGATTGGTTGCCCCACGCAAGTGATGCTGCAACGCGGTGCGCTGGACGCCGTCGGTTTCTTCGACGAGGCGTTCACCCTGGCCGAAGACTACGAGCTCTGGAGCAGGGCCACCGCGATCGGTGAGGTTTCCTTGCTCCCCGAGGTCTTGGCCGAGTATCGCATCCACAAGGCGTCCCAGTCGCTCTGTCGCGCCGACGATCAGACGATCGCGGCACTCCGGGTTTCCAGAGAAAGCGTGCTCCGGCACTTGGGGCTTTCGCTCGCGGACCGTGAGCTGGGGCTTCTACACGATTTCTGGACGTACCGTTTTCCCGAAAGCTCTCTCCAGCCAAACGTGTCAAACACGCTGAGGGAAACGTGGCGGCATGGTTTTGTCTCCCGAGTCGTCCGGATGGGCCAGGATGGGGAGGGCCTGTTCGCGATCCGGCGAGTGATCGCGCGACAGCTCCGTTCCTGGGCTCGGGCTGTTGTCCGATCCGAGGGATTCCTCTCGTCCATCCGGCTATGGCTTGAGGCCTTGTCCTGGGACCCGTGGCACCCTCTGCGTATCGCAAAACAACGAGGGGATGCCCTTTGAGCGAGCGCAACACTCTGGTTTTAGATGGCAGCGGCCTCTCCGTGGTCATCCCATGCCACAATGCAGGTCGGCTTCTGGCCGAAACCGTCGAGAGCGTCGAAAGACATGCTCTGGGCCGTGAGGAGATCGTCGTGGTCGACGACGGTTCGACGGATCCATCCACGATCGACGTTCTGCAGGGGTTACGCTCGTCGGGCCACACAGTGGTCGATCAGCCCAACCAAGGAGCTTCCGCGGCCCGGAACACCGGCATAAAAACGGCACAGGGGCGCTACATCCTCACCCTGGACGCCGATGATCTGATCCGTCGAGCGCTTTTTGATGATGGGGTTCGAATCCTCGACACCTCGCCGGAGGTCGGGGTCGTGTACGGCGGCTGGCAGGAGTTCGGCGCACGCGATCGCCTCATCCGCGCCCCTGAGTTCTTCGTCGATGTTCTGGTGCAGGTCAACTTTGCCTGTTCCTGCGCCTTGTTCCGCAAGGAGCTCTGGATCTCATCCGGGGGCTACGACATAGGTCTTTTGACCTGGGAAGACTGGGATTTCTGGTTGTCCCTGGCCGAGCGAGGAGCGGTCTTCCATCGCCTGGAGCAGGTGGTCGTGGACTACAGAATCCACGGAGGCTCCAAGCTCACGAGGATGGACAGGCCGGACGTGGTCGAGTCTTCATGGGCTCACGTGGCCACCAAGCACCGCGCCTTGATCGTGCCCTCGCTGCTCTCGATCGTCGAGCCTGATCGGGCCACGGAAGGGGATCCTCTCTCCGATTGCCTCGCGACTCTCGGCCAACGGCGACCAGCCTGGGAACGCGAGGCCCCTGAGGCTCGGCTCGTCCTCGACAATCTGGAGGCGCTGGCGCGACACATCCTTCGTGGATCAAAGACCTCGACGCTGTCCGGCCGGTGCCACGCCCGTTTGGGACGATGGCTTCACGCTCTCCGAAACCGCCTCACCGGCTCTCCCGGATCAAAGACTAAAGACCACGACAGACTCTGGAGGATCCTCGCCGGCCTGTCGTGGATCTATCTGGCCCAGGGACGTATCGCCCTCGCCAGGGAGAGACTCGCCCCGTTACTTCGCGCATTCGACGGGATCACTGTCCGTGACCCGGAACTGGCCGCACGGATACGCTCCCTGGCAACGACTCTCTCTGTCGAATCCGCTTCCACAGGACCATCCTGAGAACGTCTCACCCGGAGATCGAGGACCCGTTCCACCTCGCGACATTTGTCACCCTCCCGACCTGCACGTGTCCGCTGAGCTACCGTTGACGAACGGGATGAACGCGATGAACGCCAGTCGCCACGTCAGGCGCCACGAAGAGGTGGAGAGTGTCTTCGCCTCGGCGCGCGCTGTAGATCTCCCGCCAGTTCGTTCGGTGGCGGAAATCGGAGAACAGTCTCCAACTCGAGGCGACCAAGAAGGATCGAGCGCCACACTGTACGAGCTCCGCCTCCACCCGGTCAACAGACAGAGGCTCGATCTCTCCAAGACAAGGCAACGAGGCGTAGTAGGCCACGAAAAGTCCGTCGTGCCAGAGTCCTCCAGAGACCGCTAGGGGTCCGGAACAGCCGGACGCGGCCAGTTTCTGACCACCTTCCCTGAACGGGCAGCTCTGTGATTTCGACGATTGAAGAGACGTGTGAAGCGCGTCGACGTGCGGAGAGGCGAGAGACAGCGCGCAAACGCAACCCAGCAGAAACAATGGAGGCGCGACCGAACGAGAGAGACCGAACGAGCGCAGCAACGCACGGGCTTCCACAAGAACATCAAAGACCAAAAAGCTGCAGAGAGGCCAGAGCACAGGCTCGATGTAGCGCGGTTCAAACGCCAACGGCAGGAATCCCCCAGCGTACACGAACACGGTCATCCAGATCCAGAGCACGGGGAACGACCCTGCCACGTTGCGTCCTATCGCGATCGATCGGACCCCGATGGCCAGGAGCAAAAACCACGGCACGATGGAGAACCGGCCAAACCCGGCGATGGCCCGGACGATTCGTTCCAGGTTCTCCTTGCCGTGTTTCAGCTGGTGATGAAAGAAGGCGGAGCTGGCAACCGGAGACCAGTCGTCGAACTCCAGTCTTTCCGGCGACTCCCAGACGGTCAACCGTCCATCCAGCGGTCTCTGAGCTCTGTGAATCACATCGAACTTGGCGTCCGTTTTCTGAGGACCCACGATGAAGTGATTGAGCGAGGCCGCGGTCGAGATCGTGAGGTGTCCGGTTTTCCACGACAGCACGAGAACCCACGGAAGCGCGACCATCGAGAAGAACAGGACCCCGACGGTCCAAGCTCTGAAGGTCTGCCGTGTGGTCGTATCATGCCGTGTGGTCGTATCATGCCGTCCGCCGAAAAGATGGTGCAGGAGCAGGCTCAGCGAGTAGTGGGTCAAGAAGAAGGGAAAAGCATAGGCTTTGCTCAAGTACGCGAGACCTCCCAACGCACCGGCGAGCGACTGGGCTCGGCGTGAACGCAGGATGTCTTTGCCCGCGGTCAGCGCGAAGTACCAGAGGAGCAGCGCCCCCTGCAGCAGGTCGGGTGTGATGAACGAGGATGCCCAGTGCGCGGCGGCCAGGGCTATCAGTATCGACACGACCAGGTTCCACGGGAAATACGTCCCAGAGCGAAGCGAAGCGAACACCATGGAGCCCGCGACCAAGAGTGCTCCCCAGACAGCGAGCACCAGCCGCGAGGCGTGCGGACCGTCGACGCCGCACGCCATCAGCGGTGCAACGCACCAGGACAACAACGGACTCCAATAGGCGGAAACGGAATCGAAGAAACGTCCTTGGCTGAGGTAGTATGCGTTTCGGAGGTACACGATGCCATCCGGATTGAGATTGTCCCTCTGGGCGAACCCGGAAAACCAGGCCAGGACACAGTAGACGGCCAGAGGAAATACACACAGAACAAGAGGGGGCAGAGCATCGAGCAGGTCAAATCCCGACTTCGACCCTGCGGTCGACGCGTTCGTCTCAGGCAGGATCATACTGGCCCGGCACTCGGTTCGGATCGCGTTCGGCAAACATCGGAGATCGAAGGTCAACGGCCTCGTGACGGGTCGCGACCGCCGACGCGCGCGACCACGGAATCCACGGGCACGGCGTGGAGATCCGCTGGAGCACAACCGAGTCGGCCGCGAACGCCGTCGATGAGGCCCCGGAAGATGGCCCTTCTCTGGCGGGCGCCGTCCTTGACGAACAGGCTGTAAAAGAGCATCTTCAAAGGAAGCTTGGCGGCGTCGTGGAGGACCCACACTCTTGGTGCGTACGACCGGCGGTACAGAGTCACGGCGTTCCGAAAATGGTAGTAGTGTCGCGTCGGTGAGTGCATGGGCACGCGAAGGCGGCCGGCCAAAAACTGAAGGGGAGGATCACCAAGGGGGTGCTCCATGCGCGCATCGAAGACGCCCAGATGGACATAACCCCGCGATCGTGCCCTCAACCCCCACTCGATGTCGACGTAGTCGATGAAGAGACTCTCGTCGAGCCCGCCCACAGCGTCCAGCGCGTCCAGCGAGATCAGACAGCCGGACGTGATGAGATAGTCAGCCGTGCAGAAGCTCTCTCGATCCGGCTTGGTGACCCTCTGCACTCGCCATCCGTTGAGCCTGATGAACGGGTGTACTCGTCCGTCTCTGGGATCGTGGAATCGAGGCCCTGCAGAGGCGACATTGAGCCCGCATCGAGAAGCCGTCGCGAACGCCCCATCCAGTCTCGAGACCATGTCCGGAGCTGGGTGGCTGTCTTGATCGAAGAGAAGGACGCGGGTAGCCCCTTGCCTTCGGGCTTCGGCGATCCCGGCGTTATGGGCCGCGGCCACTCCGAGGTTGCCCCCCATGACGAGCAACTTCACGGCGAGACCTCGTCGAGCGGCCAACCAGCCGGAGATCCGATCGTCCGGGCCGTTGTCCGCCACGACGATTCCCTCGACCTGCGGCCGGATGGCGCGAAGCAGGACCTCCAGCCGGTCGAGATCCGGCTGAAAGGTCACGATGATGCTCCAGAGACTCACAGCGCACACCTCGCGCGATCGAATGGGCCAAAGCCGGGGAGTTCAGGCGCGCCGTCGGTCCACTCGGGACAGGCAAGACGCCAATGGACCGCCATGATAGCACGGCCTGTTTACCCACGCTCGCTCCGTGGATCCCGGCCGGATGGTCGGTGGAATACCACCCGGTCCTGAGATGCTCGGCCAATGGGGCGAGACCCTCGACACCTCAAAAGAGGAGGCGTAAGATGCGATGACTCATCGAATCGTCCTGTTGGGCGCCGGACCACGGCTCCGTGGGGCCCGGCGTCGTCCGGACAGGACGTTGTCGACGAGGCCCCCCTTCTTGAGTCGTTGGAGGTCGAATGAAAGGCATCATCCTCGCCGGCGGCGCTGGCACGCGGCTGCACCCGATCACGATCGCCGTTTCCAAGCAGCTCGTTCCGGTCTATGACAAGCCCATGATTTACTACCCTCTATCCACCCTGATGCTGGCGGGGATCCGCGATATCCTGGTCATCACCACCCCTGAGGACGCCCCGGCATTCCAGCGTCTGCTAGGATGTGGCAGCCAATGGGGGATCTCCGTCAACTACCTCCAGCAACCCTCTCCGGGTGGACTCGCAGAGGCCTTTCTGATCGGGGCCGACTTCATCGCTGGCGAGTGCTCGTGCCTCATCCTTGGTGACAACATCTTCTACGGTCACGGTCTCGCAAAGACACTGCAGGCCGTCGCGAGGCGCGGTCGCGGTGCCACGGTCTTCGGTTATCCGGTGCGTGATCCTGAACGTTACGGCGTCGTGGAGCTCGACGAATCGGGCAAAGCCATATCTCTAGAGGAAAAGCCTGAGAAGCCCCGGTCCAACTTCGCGGTCACCGGCCTGTACTTCTACGACGAGAGGGTCGTATCGGTGGCGCGTTCCATCCCCCGCAGCGCGCGTGGTGAGCTCGAGATTACGGATGTCAACAAACGCTATCTGGAATGGGGCGAACTCAGCGTCGAACTCATGGGGCGCGGCACGGCGTGGCTGGACACGGGCACCCACGAGTCGCTGCTGGAGGCTTCCACCTACGTGCAGGTGGTTGAACATCGCCAGGGTTTGAAAATCGCAGCCCCCGAGGAGGTTGCCTGGCGCATGGGGTTCATAGACGACGCTCAGCTCGAGCGAGTCGCGCTGCCCCTGGCCAAGTCCGGCTATGGCGGCTACCTGTTGTCTCTGTTGCGATCTCCGGGCGGCCTGCGCCAACCCGGATTCGAGACTCTCCCTCGGTGAGGAGGCCCTCTACCTGAGCACGAGCGGTCGTGAGATCGCGTCCGCGGCCGTGAACCTGGGCTCGATGTCGACCGGAACATCACCCAATCGATCCAGAGCCTTCTTCATCTCGGGGCGGAGCACTCCGTACCGAGCCAACAGGTCCTTGGCTTTGTCGTAGGACCCTTCCGCCTCGACCGTGAGGAGCCGGCCTGTGAGTCGAGCCACGGCCTCCTTGACCCGAGTCGCATCGACGCGAAACAGACCCGTGGCCTGATCGACTTTGAAGGCCCCGTCGTCGGTGAGGATGTTGAAGATCAAAGCGACGCCCTTGCCGTGCGCCTCGTTGATCCCGAAGCGAACCGACCGGAACGAGCTGGCCAGGAACGTGACGTACATCTCCTTCTCGAGCTTTCGGTCCAAGACCCCCTTGTCGATGAGGTGCTGCAACGCCCAAAGCCCTGTGATGTCGGCCTTGGCCTCCTCAAAGGGCGAGTAGAGGTCCTTGAGCTGCTGGCGGACGTTGGTGGAACGCTCCCCGACCTTGAGATCATGGGGCCCCAGGCCATGGATCAGCTCATGCGCGAGGATGTGCGTGAAAAACGCGTCGAACGAGATGTCGGGTCGCAGGTCTTTCGCCAACACCCTCTCGACGATGGGCACCAGGATCTTCTTGAATTTGGCCTCCTGGACGTTCTTCAACATCACTCGCTTGGAACCCTTCTCGCGGGTCACTCGCTCGTCGTTGGGAAGATTGAAAGCCGCGGTCTGGACTCCTCGGTTTCCGTCCCCCGCGGTAAAGACCACGTCGACGACGCGGATCGGCGCGATCGACCCCAGCTTGGGATTCCTGTACCGGGCCTCGATGGGAAGGTTGTTTTCAAGGTCCTGGAGGTGGCCGGAAAACCGGGCCAGTTTGGACGACTCGGCTTCATCCTTCAAGGTCACGAACGCCTCGAACGCGGTCTTGTAGCCGAACAGCTCGTCCTCATAGGTCTCGTAGGGCCCGACGGTCGGATCGATGGACGCGTCGAGCTCCATCCAGGCCACATCGCTCGCGTAGTAGTCGTCGGACGAAAACGCGTCCGCCCGCTTGGTGAGGTAGTTCTTGAGCGTCGGGTTTGCCGTGAGGAGAGCGGCCTCCTTCAGAAGCTTTGCCGCGGGCTCCAGGAACTCTCGGTATTCCTTACTGTAGGGGACGAGGATCAGCTTGCCCTGGGGATCTCTCCGGATGACGTGAAAAAAGCCCCTGGCCTTTTCCTTCTCCGAGTCGGGCAGGCTCACGACCCATTTCTCGAACTCGTCCTTGGTCATGTCCTCCGGGTAAAAGGCCGCGCTCTTGGGCTTTTTCGCGGGGGCTCCGGCGAGAAACGGCTCGTTGTCGTCCAGGCGGGACCATGGCCCCACGTTGATCCGGAAGGCGTGCAGCCTCTCGCGTCCGATGGGAGAGCCGTCCTTCTCGAGTGTCTTCGCCATCTCGACGTTGCCGGACCAGACCTGGCGGAGGAAGAGGGGGTCCATCAGTCGGGCCGCATCGACGATCTTGGCCAGGGCCTTCTGTTCGGCTTCGGGTAGCCTGGACACGTTGGCAGTGACCTCGGTGGGCGCGAAACAGTCGATCTTGGCCCGGAGGGAGGCGGACGAGACCTGCTTACCAGGTTCCTTGAAGACCTGGGAGTGGGTGGGTTCGACGAGGAAAAGGAACAGCGTGAAGGACCACGCGAGCGTCGAGAGACTTTTCATGGGCCAGACGTCCCCTTTTTGTTGCTGCACGATTCGCGGGAAGAAATCGACGACCATTCTACCATTTAAGTTTTGCGGGCGGTCGACCGTGCCGACCGGGGGAGACGTGAAGGGCCCAGCCTCCGGCCTTCGCTCGCCGACCGACCGATCTCGGGACCGGATGCGTGCGCGCAAGACCCCGCATTGGGCCCGGACGTTGGTGAACGGGAAGATGCATGCGATACGGGGCACGTTTGCGTGCGAGTGAACCAAGGTAGAGCAACCCAGGACCTGAGGCCTGTGTTGGTGCGGACTCTTGCTGTCACACGCCGCTGGGCATGATCTGCGTGTCCAGGCATGATACTCGGCTGCGAGAGCGTGTCATGAAATAGGCGCCTCGTGTATTCTGAACCTGCATGGAACCAGGAGAAGACGCCCCGTGCTCAAGATAACACGCCTTCCTGAGGGACGACCTGCGGTCTCGGGGGATGGCCCCCGAAGGGGGCTCATCGCGAAGAGCTCGGATCCCAAATCCTTCACCTCATTCTGGCAAACCCAGTGATCATGAGCATTTCGAGGACATACACTTTCACTTCCCTGAACCCCAGATGTGCCCCGGATGCAAGAAAGAACGAAGTCGCCGCGACGCAGGTGTACAGAGAAGTACATTGAGGAGCGGCGACGAGTTCTGACGCAGCAGACGAGTGGGCAGACCAGGGCGCAGATGGGGGATCAGGG
>Ga0074195_1001604_pt1 | contig 30323 bp, 24 predicted proteins | sample EPASupsiteHSE623_FD_64525 | JGI IMG/M metagenome (GOLD analysis project Ga0074195, IMG submission 64525) | Bioremediated contaminated groundwater from EPA Superfund site, New Mexico - Sample HSE6-23 | ecosystem: Environmental > Aquatic > Deep subsurface > Groundwater > Contaminated ... | reverse complement strand
TAAAATATCAAGGGCATCACTGATATTTATATTTGCTTGAAGCATTAAATTTAATTCATAAAAAAGTAGATTTAATTTTTTATCATTTAATCTTTTTTTTCTAAAAAAATCAAACTCAAAATAATTTTTAAGCTCCTTTATTTCAATTATAGTTGAAGGTAAAACTTCATTTGATAAATTTCTTGTTTCTAATATTAGCTCTTTAATTTCACTTTTATCTTGATACTTTATTTTATATTTTTTCATTAAAAACATGCAACTTTATAAACCTCTTCAAGGGAAGTTTGATTTTGTTCTACTTTTTGTTTTCCATCATCTAAAATTGTTTTAAAATCTGTTTTTTCAAGATAATTTTTAATTTCATTAATATCTGATTTTCTAAAAATCATGGAAGATATTTTTTCATCAACTTTTAAAATTTCAGCAATTGTTGACCTATCATAATATTTTGTATAGTTACACTTTGCACAACCAACGGAACCACAAGATTTACAATAATTTAAAACTAATCTCTGAGCCATTACAAGTTTCAAAGTACTTGATATTAAAAATGGGTCAGCTTGTAAATCTATAAGTCGTAAAATCGTCTCAACCGCACTATTAGCATGAATACTAGCAATTACCAAATGTCCGGTTAAAGATGCTTGTAAAGCAATATCTAAAGAGAATTTATCTCTTATTTCTCCAATGAAAATTATGTCTGGATCTTGACGCAAGATGTTTTTTAATACAAGTTCAAAACTAAGTCCAATTTTAGAATTTATTGGAATTTGGCAAATTGAATCAATTTTATATTCAATTGGATCTTCAACGGTAATTATCTTTTTTTCTTCACAATTTAGCTCTTGTAAAATTGAGTATAAAGTTGTAGTTTTTCCACTTCCTGTTGGTCCTGAAATCAAAATTAAACCTTGAGTTAATTTTAGAGTTTGATTTAAAATCTCAAGTAAGTTTAGTGACAGACCTAAGGTTTGAAGATTTTTATCTATATTTTTATTATCTAAAATTCTTAAAACTATAGATTCAGCTTCAAGAGTTGGCATAGTTGAGATTCTAAAATCATAAGTTCTATTTTTTATATTTAAAGAAAACCGACCGTCCAAGGGAAGACGGCACTGGGTCATATCTAAATTTGAAATTAATTTTATATAAGAAGAAATCAGTTTAAAAAATTCACTTTTAAATGCAAAAAAAGTTTTTAATCGTCCATCAATTCTGAATTTAAATAAAACTAAATTTTTATATTGTTCAATATGAATATCACTTGTTCTCAAATCTATAGAAAAAGATATTAATTCTTCCAAAAATTTATCTATATATTTTTCAAAACTATTTTGAAAAATGGCTTTTGAAGCAAAGGAATATAATAAGATTTTTCTATTTATATGACTTAAAATAAATAAAAGTTCCAACTCTTCAACTTCAATAAAAGTAATTAGTTTATTAAAATAATCTTTTATTGTCTGTAAGTTTGAACTTTTGCAAACTGCAATTTTTATACTTATTTCATTTTCACAAATAGGTAATATTTTATTATCTACAAAATAATTTTTATCATACTTTTCAAACAAAGAATAATCAATTAAAGTTTTTAATATCGTTTTCATTATTTAACTCTAATATTATTTTACTGTTTTCATTCTCTAAAACCACAAAATTTCTTTCTATTTTAGTAAGAACTAAATCATCAATTTTTTCATTTTTCTGAAGCCAAGCATCATTTATAAAAGCATAATCCGAAATAATTCCATTTATTTTATACTTAAGAATCTCTCTTTTATTTAATATTTCATCTTCTGCTTTTATATCTTCCTTTTGTTCTACTAATTTCTTGACATAAAATTTATTTAAATCAATCTGTATTTCAAATGAATAATTTTCTAAATCTTGCTTGTTTAAAAGTATATATTTTATAGTTGTAAAGTTATTGAGATTTTCTATTTTTTTAAGAAACTCTTTTATACTTTCAGAATTTGCTTTAGCTTTTATTAAAACTATTTTTTTATTATTTGATATATTAGATATCACTATTTGATTCTTTAAAGCATAATCTTGGATATTTGAAAATAAATCCAAAAAAGAATCTTTAAATTCTAGATTTGAATACTCATCAGTTTTTATTTTTGCTTTTAAATCAACACTATCTTTGGCTGTATATGAAAAAAGAAAATAGATAAGATACAGAAGTAATAAAGGAAGTAAATATAACTCTATTTTACTTTTTAAAGAGATTGAATTGAATTTATTATTTAGATAATTTAACATAAATCGTCGATTCATAAATTTTTTCATTCTCAAAATAGTTTATATCATGGGAAATTAGTTTAGTTTTTAATTCAGTAAGAAAAGAATAAATATCCGATTTCAAAGATGTTGAGAGAATAATTTTTGTTCTATTTTCTTTATATTCAAAAGTTTTTAAATTTAAATTATATTTATTTAATAATTCTATCAGTTCACTAAAATCTGAAGAAATAGGAATAAAAAGATACTCATTTTTTAATTTTTCATAACTATTTTCAAAAACTACTTCCTTTTTATTTTCATTATCTTTTTGATTATTCAAAAAAAACAAAGTCGAAGAAAATAAAAGAATTAAAATATAAAACAGAAAAATTCCAAAACTATAACTATTTTTAGTGTTAAAATTTGTAAGTTTGTTTTTGAGTTTTCTTTTCAAATAATTATCTTTTAACTCATCTTGATAAATTTTATCTATTATTTTATAAGTATCTATTTTTAAAGAAAAATTTTTATTAATATATTCAATTAAATCATTTATTAAAATCTCTGATTCAATATTTTGATAATAATAAAATTCACCATTTTTATATAAACAAAAATAATCTTCAGCTAAATATAAATCAAAACTATTTAAGCCTTTTTTATCCAAATAAAATAACTCATATATTTGAAATATACCATTTTCATAACGATTTGAAAAAATGAGAATTTGATACTGTTTTAGCTCACTAATGAAGTTTATATGTAGAAAATCATTTTTATCAATTATTAAATTTTTCAGTTTTAGTGAAGTAAAAATAAATTTCTTTAAATTTTTACTCTCTATTTCTTCAGAAACATCTATAAATAGAGCTTTTATTTCATTAACTTGAGCAAAATTTGACATATAAATCCAATTTATATAATTTTTTATATTATTATAAAAAGTATATAGAATTATTGCTTAAGTTTATTAATAAAATTAAAAATTATTTTTTTGAGAGAAAAGTGAGTTTAAAAGAGAAAAAAATCTCTTTTAAAAAGTTACATCGTAACCTAGTTCTTTAAGACCTTGTCTGTTTTTTGTCCAACCTTTTTTGATTGAAACAAAAAGTTCAAGATAACATTTTTTACCAGTTAGTTTTTCAATTTTAAGTCTTGCATCTTTTCCTATTCTTTTAATAGCAGTTGCATCTTTTCCAATAATCATACCTTTTTGAGTACCTTTTTGCACAATTATTGTAGCTTTAATAACATCAACACCTGGTTTTTCATCAACTTTATTTATCATAACATCAGTTTCATAAGGTATTTCATCACTAATATTATCAAAAATTGACTCTCTTATAAACTCTTTAAAAATATCTCTTAAATGCTCAGTTGTCATAATTTCTGGATCAAATAAATAAGGATGCACGGGTAGATGTTTTACAACATCATTTAAAATATCAGCTTGAGTTGTCTGTTTTTTTATAGAAATAGGAATAATAGCTTCATATTTATCATTATATTTTTCATATTCTTTGATTTTTTCTAAAACTTCAGCATTTGATACAAAATCTATTTTTGTAAGTAATAAAATATGTTTTACACCTTTTTTATTTTTTACTAAAAAATCTTCATAGTGTGAAACTTTATCAGTAATTGGAGCTAAAAATAAAATTAAGTCACAATCACCCATAGCTTTTAAAGCTTCATCAAGCATGAATTGATTTAATAGTTTTTCTGTTTCATGAATACCTGGAGTATCTACAAATACAATTTGATCATCATTGTGCATTACAATTATATTTGATCTTTTTCTCGTGGCATTTGCCTTATGTGAAACCATCGCAATTTTTTCACCAACAAGCCAATTTAAAAGTGAACTTTTACCTGCATTTGGTCTTCCTACTACTGATACATATCCGCATTTTGTCATTTTTATCCCTTTGTAATCAATACGAAGTTTTTCTTCGTAAAATCTAATTTTTTTACATTATACAATAAAAATACACTTTTTAAAAACTATGGCTAAGTTTGATTTATCTTCTTCTAAAATTTAGGCTTTGTAACAAATCATTTTTACTAATAATTTCATTATCATTTAAATCAGCAATTGTTCTGGCCACTTTTAAAACTTTGTTTATACTTCTAAATGAAAGTTGATAATTTATTCTTGCTTTTTCAAGTATGATATTAGACTCTTCATCTAAAATACAATATTTTTTTATATCCTCTTCATTTAGCTTTCCATTTAACTCTTTTTGATTTCTACTTTTTTGTTTGATAAATGCTTTTATAACATTTTCATGAAGTTCTTTGGAATTTACAATATTTTTGTTATCATTAAAACTATCATTCATAACTACATATAAATCAATTCTGTCTAAGAATGGTTCCGATAAACGGTTTTTATATCTTTGGATTTCAAGCTCATTACATCGGCATTCTTTGACACTTGAAAGTAAATTTCCACAAGGACAAGGGTTCATTGCAGCAATAAAAATAAATTTTGTTTCATACATAATTTTGCTATTTACTCTTGAAATTAAAATCTTATTATCTTCAAGTGGTTCTCTTAAAGCTTCTAAAATTGATTTTGAGAAATGTGGTAATTCATCAAAAAATAAGATACCATTGTTACTTAAAGCAATTTCACCCATTTTTGCATTTACACTTCCACCTCCAAAAATTGAGGATTTGGTTGAACTGTGGTGGGGTGATCGAAAAGCTCTTATAGGAGAAAAATCAACCTCTTTAAAATCTAAAGCTTGCAGTTTTGCTTTTTCTAAAATCTCTTCTAGACTCATGGGAGGCATAATATATTGTAATCTTTTTGAAATCATTGATTTCCCACAGCCAGGGCTTCCCTCAAAAATTATATTGTGATTTCCAGCAACACTAATCAAAGCAGCATATTTAGCCATCTCTTGCCCTATAACATCACTAAAATTATCTTTATACACTGTTTCATAATAAAACTTCTCATCATTAATATTTAATGTTTTATACTCAAAAACCTTTTTTTCATATAAAAAATTCTCTTTATTTTTTGATTTAGCAAATAAAATAGCCTCTTCTAAATTTTTTACTCTATAAATTTCTAAATTTGGTATATTTGACAATTTTTTAGCACTTTGTTCGCAAACTAATACTTTTTTAATTAATCCTTGTTTTACAAGGGATAGTATTATTGGGAAAATTGAACTTGTATCTTTTATATTTCCATCAAGTGCTAATTCGCCAAAAAAATATATATCTTCAAAATCAATATTCTTCTCTTCATAAAGTGCAATTTGCAATGATATGGCTAAATCAAAATGAGTACCTTTTTTATTTATTTCAGAAGGTGAAAGATTTACTGTGATTTTTAGTGGTACTTATTAGAAAATATTAAATATTTAAATATAGTTAGAAAAATAATATAGACAAGAAAAATTATTCTGATACTATTTCAAGAATTATTCTGAAAGGTAAAGATGGCATTAAAATTAATATTAAATACTTTAAACATATATACTCCTATTCTAGATAAAAACCATTCCATAAAAACTGTTTCACACCAAGAAATACTCATAAATAAATATAATTATTTTCCTGTAATACTTAAACAAAATGGAGATATTTGGAGAGATGGTTCAAGATTTATTCTTAATAGACTTAAAAATAGCTATGAAAATGTACCTGATTCTACGTTAAGTTGTTTGGCAAGTGATTTGTGTGAATTTTATACTTTCTGCGAAAATAATGAAATAAACTATAAGTTTACACCTAGAAATTTCATAATGTCTCCAATTAATAGATTTAGACAAGAATTGAACAATTTAATGTCAGAAAATAAAATCTCAAAGAATACAGTAAAAAGACAAATGGGAACAATTTGTAAGTTTTATGATTGGCTTGCAAAAGAAGAAAATATAGATGAAAAACTACTTTGTAAAAAGGAAACTCGTAAAATTAATTATCACTATTCTAGTAAGGATATTGAAATAAGACCTATAACTCAGGTCAAAGGTTTATATAGTTCTGAAAATCTTAATGATACTGATATAATTATCGATGATGGAGTTCTAAGACCACTTTTATTTGAAGAACAAGAAGTTTTAATAAAAGCTCTTATTGAGATAAACAATCCTGAAATGCTATTTATTTTTTTAATTTCTTTACTTACAGGAGCTAGATTACAAACAGTATTAACTTTGAGAGAGGAAAACTTTGAAAGATATCCAGGAACTTTAGAATATATAATTAAAATAAAAATTGGTGGAAAATCAAATATTGATACTAAATATAATAAATCTAATATTATTTATATCCCAAGATTGTTATATCTTAATATAAAAAACTATTTAAATTCAGAGCGATACAAAAACAGAGCTACCAAATTTAATATAAAAAATGAACAAAAAACTTTTAGATATGTATTTCTTACAAACAGAGGTATTCCCTATTACACTTCAAAAAAAGATAAAAACAATTATTGGTATAGAAAAGCTCCAAATGGTGGTACAGTGAGAACCTTTATAAGTAATGAACTTAAACCTATTTTAAAAAAATATGATTCATTAAAAGATTTTAAATTTCACGATTTAAGAGCAAGTTTTGGAATGAATTTTATTGATGAAAATATGCCAGATGTTATCGAGGGGAAAATAAGTATTACGCAACTAATGTCTGAACTTATGCAATTGATGGGACATAGTGAATTCCGGACTACGGAAAGATATCTTAATTATAGAACTAAACATCAAGATAAAAAGAAAAAAGAATATAGAAATAAAATAGAATCAAAACTATTATCTTATTTAAAAAATAAAAATGAACAGTTTTATTAAAATATATATCACTTTAGAAAATTTCAGAAAAGAACATAATAAAATTAATATTGATGTCCTAAAGAAATTAACTATTAACTCAAATAATGATTTTAGTGAAATTCCTATATTTAAATTTTTTTATAATAACTGTTCAAGTACATATAATAAAGAAGTTAGATACGACCATCTTATAAAATTTAAAAATAGTCAAATAATATATAAATATTTTTTAACATCAATATTATTGAATTATAAATATAACTATTGTTCAGCTTGTTTAGAAAAATTTAATGTTTTATATAATTTTCATCATTTTGCTGTTACTAACAATATTGACTATACAAAGAACAAAGAAAATGCTATAAAAATATATACGCTATATATAGAGAATATTATTAATAGTAACAGTGGGCAAGCTACAAAGATAAAAAAACAAAATTCAGTAAGAAATTTACTTTTATATATTTATGATGAAGAAATAGCTGATTTATTATTAAGTATTGGTATTGTAAGAAATACTGATGAAAAATATTTTTACAGAAAAAAAATTAATATAAATGATTTCATTAATGGATATAGTGAAAATCCAAAAATTGACATAAGTAAAATATCTTTACTTAATAGTGATGAACGAGTAATAAATATATTTAAAATATTTTATTTAAAACCTAATATTGAACATAATACTGATATAGTATCATATTTCACAAAAATAGAATTATATAAACAAAACCTAATAATAACTTATATACTAGAAAATATATTATTAATTGGAATACAAACAGAAAAGAGTTTTCAAACAATTAACAATAAATTTAATAGAATTATATTATTTCACTATTGGGCTTACAAATCAAAAATAGATTATACAATAAGCGTTGATGTAGCCATCAAGGCATATACTCAATATAGTCTATTATTAGAATCAATGAATCTTTCATCAAAAGAAAAATCATTGCAACAGAAAGAAGCAAGAATCCTTCTGATAACTATTTACAATGATTTTCGTGGTGATTTTTTCTTGAAAGTAAACACTTTTTCTAGAGGACACAAAGAGTCTAATAAAATTAAAAGTAATGAAAAAGATAGAAGTTATAACTTTAAATTTTATACAGAACTATTTGAACAAATATCAAACTTTTTATTAAATTCTGAAAAATATCCATTTCAATTAAATCTTCCTCATAATAATAATTTATGGGTTTGGCCCAGTCAAAGATATCCTGTGTCAATTGATACTAAGAATAATCATTTAAGAAAAGCTTTTTGTTACAAAGAAGGCAAAATAAATAAATATGAAGAAATTAAAACAAATAATTTTACTTATAGAAAATATATATTTGCGTTAAATGAACTAAATATGGCAAATAATAATATTAAAGACAAAAATAGAATATATCTTGCTAACTTCGCCATAATGGCTTATTTTATGCATTTTATATCTGTAACAGGCATGAATGTTTCTAATGCAGCTAAATTAACATGGAAAAGCGACTATCATAGTATAGACAAAGAGGAGCAAGGATTTAAAACGATAAAACTTAGAGCTAATGGAAAAATTCAAAAATTTAAAATTGGCTCTAAGATGATTAAATACTTCAAAAAGTATATTTCTTTAAGAAGTTTTTTAATTAATGAAAAAAAATGTGAAAGTTTATTTTTTCAATTAAGAGAAGGAAAGCCAAAAATTATTAACGAAATGAAAAAAGGAGAATTTGGACGATATTGTTATAAAAAATTAAGTGTAAAATTTGACCCTAATCTACCAAATATTACAGCTTCACAAATGAGAGTTAATATTGGAAGTGAAGTTAGTAAAGAATTTGGGCCACTTGCTGCAGCAAATATACTTCAAAATAATCCTTCAACTTTTTTAAAACATTATTCAGGAACAACTCTAGACAGTCATGGTTTTGAACTAAATAATTTTTTTGAAAGTTTTAATACACAACTAATAACTTCAAAAAATGAGCAAACAACTGAAATAACAATAGGAAACTGTAGAAGTTATCATAATCCATCCTCAGAAGTAGAACTTAAACATATAAAAATTGATTGTAAGCAACAAGAAGGGTGTTTATTTTGTAAACATTATTGTATACACAAAAATAAAGAAGATATCAGAAAACTTTACTCAATGGAATATGTAATTAAAGAATCCGAATATACTTCTCCTTCCTATGAAATATATTTAGCAGTATTTGATGTTGTATTAAAAAGGATTGAATATATTATCAATCATCTTATTAAAATGCATCCAGATATAAAATTAATTGTAGATGAAGTAAAAAAAGATGTATATGAAAATGGCAATTTAACATATTATTGGTCACATAAACTAAATATATTAATTGAAATGGGATTATTAAAATGAGCATAAATATAGTAATAGAAGCAGACTTATTTAAAAAAGAACTTATTAGAAAAGGCCATGGTATTTTTAAAGATGCAGTAATTTATACTGATTTAGATGGAAATATTTTATCAAAATTTGAAGATGATATTTGGGACATGTCTTATTGTAAGAGAAATCGAAGTCAAAATAATAAACTTGATTTTACAAATAAATATATTAAAAAATACTCTTATGAAGCAAAAAAATTTATGATACTTTATATTCTATTTAGGCAAAGAAAAAATACAACCAACAAACCATCTTCTATATCAACGCTTACAAATATAAGAAATGGTTTTATAATTCCAATTTGTAAATTTGCACTACAAAAGAAAATTGAATCCACATCACCAATTTTTAGTAATGAAGTCCTAATTAAAGAATTTTTGTTTATTAACAAAGAAAAAAGACACATAGTACAAAATACAAATATAATGATTAAGTTGTTATCAGAAATAAACCAAAATGTTTCTGGAATAAATTTTCAATTAGATTTAAAAAACATATATAAAATTATTAGTGATTTTAAAACAAAATTAGGAATAACTCATCAAACTGAAGTTATACCAATGGAAATTTATACAAAGTCAATCTCTCAAAGAATAGAGCAAGTGAATTATCTCAAAAAGTTTGAAGAAAAAATCGCTTCACTAATAGATGAAATTTTAAAAATTGATAAACAAACATATGGTATAAAAAAGAAAACAAGAGAAAATAAGAAAGCAATCAAGCAAGCGAATTTTTTAATTGAAATTGAAGAATATTTTAACATATCAATTAATTGCAAAAGTCAGTTCTTTATTTTCATTAATCGTATTTTTGGAACTTGCCAACATCTTATTTTTGCATTTAGTGGTATTAGAAGTGCAGAGATATTATCTATGATGAATAATTGTCTTGAAATAATAAAGGATGAAAATGGTAAAGAAATAGTTATATTGAAAGGTAAATCAACTAAAACATCCAATGAGAATGAAACATATTGGATTACCTCAAAAATAATTATAGAAGTAATTAATTTACTTAATACATTAAATGTTCCTATAGTAAAATATGTTGAGATTGACATAAAACAATTTCCTTTATTTTGGCCCCCATCTCTAATTAAGCCAAAGATTATGAAAAACTTAGAAAAAATTTTAACAGAAACTATCATGAATAAAAAAAATGAAACTTTATCTTTAGATCAATGTAATATATTGATAAAAGAAAATCACATACAAGAACTTGAGAAAATAGAATTTGATAGAGATTGGAGAAATGATGAAGAATTTAAAATAGGAAGACCTTGGAAATTTAAAACACATCAATATAGAAGAAGCTTAACTGTTTATTCAATTCAAAGTGGACTGGTAAGTATTGGAACACTTCAAGGGCAATTAAAACATTTTTTTAGAGATATGACATGGTTTTACGGGAATGGAGCATCTAGAGCTAAAAATATTATTGGCAATATATCTGATCTTGCGGATGACTATAAAATTATGAAACCAAAATTAGATGCTATAGCTTATGTATTTAATGCTGTAATGGGTAAAGAAGAAGATACTGGTAATATTTCACTGGGTGCTTCTCATGGAAAATTCATAGAAGAAAATATCAAGCAAAAACTAAATAATGAAGAAATTACAATCTTTGAGTTAATTAAACAAACTGAAGAAAAATGTAAAAAAGGACTCATGTTATACAAAGATACACCTGTTGGAGGATGTATTTCTGTAGAACTGTGTACAAATAGGATGACTAGATCTATAGTATCTTGCCTTACATGTGATAGTAGTATAATTATGTATAATAAACTGAAAAGAGTAATTAGATTACAAGAACAATTTATTTGCACTCTTAATCCAAATAATGTTGAGTATCGAGAGGAAATAAAAACTTTAGAAGAAATTGAAATACACTTAATAAGTATTTTAAAAAAAGAAAAAAAAAGGATAGAAGAATTATTTAAAATTCTTTCTAAAAAAAATAAAGAATATAAAAAAATAAAAGAAGAAATATATAAAATTGAAGAAGAAATTAAATACTTAAATAGTAAAAAAGAGGTCTACACAATATGAGCCAAGCGTTAAATGAATATTATGAAGCACTTCATAGATTAATTAAAAATAAACCATTGATAGTAAAAAAAGGTTCTAAAATCAATAATGATACTGTTGCACTAGAAGCTGGCAGAGGAAGAGGCAGTATTAAAGCAAATAGAGAAGAACACCAAGAGTTAATATTTAAAATAGAGCAAGCTAGTAAGAAATCAGCGACTACGAATAAAAAGATACATCTTAAATTTGAGAAATTAAAAGAAGAAAAAGAATCATATAGAAAAAAGTATGAGGATTCATTAGGAAGAGAATTAATGCTAATTGATGAATTATCTTATAAACAAAAAGAAATAGAAGCACTAAAGGTTAAACTAAAAATGTTGCCAAATAAATTATAAAAATAGGCAATAAGTTTATAGGAAATACTACATTTTAAAGCCTTGTAAAAATTAAATATTTGGAAAATTAACTTCGTTTCACATCAGTAACCGATAGTCATTAAAACTATATCATAATTAAACAATTTAGTTTGAAACTTAGAGAAAGTTCCAGAAGTTACAGGTTGTTGAACTTGTTATATAACTCATCTTTGTAGCAATTTCCTGTCCACATTACTCCTCTTAATATATTTAACATTTTGCAGGTTTATTACGATATCACCTTAATATGCATACATTATGTACTATTATGTATATATCGACAATAAACACACATAAAAAGCATATCATAAGCTTAAAAGTTATTTAAGAAAAATCTCAGTTTCTAATGTTTTTTATAGTAATATTTAGAAAAAATACCTTATTTCCGGTGTTTGTAGGTATTTTGATATACAACACTTTTGTGCATGTTATTTGTTCATTTTTAGAGTGTTTTATATATAATGTATATTTAATAAATAGTTAACAGTCAAAATGAAGGATAAAATTAAATGGCAAATACAATAGAAAGTGACAAAATATTCATAAAATCAATTTTTGAAATGTGGTACAGAATACCTGAATATCAGAGACCATATGTTTGGGGAGTTGATCAAATCAATGATTTATTGGATGATATTTCTTTTGCACAACAACAAAATAAAGACTCAGAATATTTTTTAGGCTCTATTGTGTTTCAAAAGAAACTTATTAAAAATAGTGATGGTACCGAATATATAGAAAATGATTTATTGGATGGACAACAAAGATTAACAACTTTATTATTATTGACCGCAGTAATTCGAGATATTACTGAAAATAAAACTAGAAAAATAACTTGTCAAAAAAGTATTTTTCAAGAAGCAAACCCTGATGATAATGTCCCTGAAAGACTAAGAATAGTTTTTGATATAAGGGATGAAGTGAGAGATTTCATAAATAACTATATTAAAGAAGATGGGGGAACAAAAAAAGAAGATTTAAATGATTTAGCACAAAGTTTAAAAGATTTAAGTATAAAAAATATGGCTACCGCCATATTAGAAATGCATAAATATTTTAAAAACAATGAAATTTCAATTGATGATTTCTTCCCATATTTTAGAAAGAAAGTATTAATGATTTACGTTGCCTCAGAAGAACTTGAAGATGCTTTCAAATTATTTACAATAATGAATGATAGAGGAATAAAATTAAGAAATAGTGATATTTTAAAGGCTATGAATCTCAGAGAAGTAACTGACGATACAAAAAGAAATAATTATGCTAAAAATTGGGAAGATATAGAAAGTTATTTTGAAGAAGATTTTGATGTATTCTTGTCTCATTTAAGAACAATTTTAGTCAAGGATAAAGCTCGATTAAATCTTCTTGATGAATTTGAAAAAAATATTTATTCACCTAGTAAATATAATAGAGAAACCAAAACCTATACAAAACTTCCACCTTTACTAAATAAAGGAGAAGAAACATTCAAATATATAAATAAATACAAACAATACTATATAGAACTCTTTGATACTTCACATTACGATCAATATTCAAGTTATAAATTGGATAATTTACTAACTGTAATGAAAGCAACTTTACCTGCTGATTTTTGGATTTCTCCATTGTTAAGATTTTATGATAAATTCAAAAAAGACAGGTTGTTTGAGTTTTTAAAAAAATTAGACAATAAATTCTCTTATGACTGGATAATTCAATTCACTCCTACAACTCGTATTGAAAATATGGCGAAGATAATTAGTCAAATTGATTTGGTACAAAGTGTTGACGATTTATTTGCAAGCGATGTTTTTGACGTCGATGAGAATAAACTAATTAATATACTTAGAGACGATATATATGGCAGAAGATTTGCTAGATATGTTTTATATAAATTAGATTATTTATATAGTAGTAAAGATGACAAGATGAATATACCAAAAACAATTTCAGTGGAGCATATTCTACCTCAAAATCCAAAAGATGGGTCTCAGTGGAAAAAAGATTTTACTGACATTCAAATAGATGACAATAAACACAAAATAGGTAATCTTGTATTAATAAGCAGAAGCAAAAATTCTTCTCAGGGTAATCTTGATTATGATAAAAAGAAAGAAAAATATTTCCAAAAAAATATTGATTTATTTAGAAATTCGCTAAGAATTTTAACGCTCAATGACACTTGGACACCTGAAAAACTGCAAGAAAACCAAAAGAATGTTATTGAAAAACTACGCACATACTACTGTTAACAAAACATAGGAGCCAATAGGTTAAACCTATGACTCTATTCAACCGTTAAGTATACAAATCAACAAGAAAAGCAGGTAAGAAATGGATCAAGAGATTATCAAGCAAATAGTAGCTATTAGTTCTGGCAAGAACCCTAGAAAGCCCTTAAATGAAAAAGAAGTCGCAGCAGGACTAACTGCTTACTACTTAAATGCAGAAAACTTGTTATCTGATGCTTGGCTTCTAATTCAAAATAAGCGTTTTGCACGGGCAATTGCTCTTACAACTCTAGCTCTTGAAGAACTATCTAAAGTTCATCAAATGCATGACTTTTATCTAGATTTACAATCTAAAAACATGACTAAAACAGAGATTACAAAACCTTGGCAAGAATTATGGAAATCTTTTACTAAACATGGAGAAAAACAAAAGGCAATTGAAATTTATGGAAAAGCTTCACGAAATGCCACAGATCCAGACCCAGTATTTGGTAGTGATCTTCTACCCTATTCTAACTACCTCCCTGAAGGCCTCGCATCAAATCTGGATGCGCTAAAACAAAAATGCTTCTATGTTGATTATGTAGATACAAATTTTACTGAACCACATAAACTTGCAGACATCAAAATAATTGATTATCTGTACTCTATGGCACTAGAAAGATTATATAGTTTTGGGGCTTGGCACTGTATAGTTGATCGATCTTTACACTTACTGAAATGTAAAACTAACTTAATAAATGAGTTTTTTGATACAGACAAAAACATTGAATTTATAGAGAAGTTCTTAACAATTGATTTCACTCCTCCTTCTTCTTCTGAAGAAAATATGGCTCTTCAAGATTTCTTATACTGGCTTTCACATCGCTCTAGTTCAGAAATTCCAGACTACTCTAGTTTTTTAGTACAAGCTGAAAAAGCACTTAGTAAGTTGGACAAATCAGGTGTTCATCACGTTCTTTCAACTTTAGTAGCTCAGATAAAAGAAAAACTTGAGGTCAAAGAAATGCCTCGAACAACATCTAGACATTTTAAGATGATGAAATTAATAATATCTTTTTCTGATATGGCTGTCACCAAGGGTTTGTTATGAAAAAGACATTTTGATGCAATGTTCACTTAACAACAGGTTGTGGGACTTGTTTTTATAACTCATTTCAGTGGAGCTAATAAATTACCCTGAGGGGAATTCATCGGCTCATTTTAAACGTTGTGTGTACAAATAAACTTTAAATATAGTTTTGGATAAACTATTATTTAAATATTTATACAAAGAAGTTAATAGGATAAAGTCTACATGAGAAGTGAGTTTATACAAACAAGTATCCGTCCAATCAAAAAACTTTTTATAATAGATGAACAAGACTACACCTCATTTGAAAATATTTTTTTAAAAATAAAAAATGAAATTGATATAATTCAAAACTTGCTTTTTATAAACAACGATGAATTGTGGACACAATCTAATAAAGACTTTATTAAAAGAAATGATCCTGATATTATTTTAAATTTATCACAAATCGATAATGAAAAACTATCAAATCACTTTGGTATAACATCTGTTACCCCAGATCAAGACAAGTATAAAATTGGGCGATTTGGAACTAATATTTATGCTTTTACTAGAAAACCATCATATTACAATGTTTTAGTTGATAATCATAATGAACCAATCAAAATTTTATCGGCTAAAAATTTAACAAATACTCCGTTATATCTTATGTCTTGTATTAACTATGGGTTATATAAGGATGATATAAAAGATTTATTACGACTTTCTATTTTTAGAAACTTAGAAGTTAACTATTTAACAAATAAAGATGAAATTTTAAATGCTTTATTTGAAAAAAATAGTTTTATAAAGCTAACAAATGAAATTGGTGAAATTGGTGGATCAGGACAAGGTTCAAGTATCTGGGAAATTGATTATAATGAAAAGGGTCTTTTTTCAGATGATAAAAAATATTTTTTTATTTCAGAAAAAAATGATTTTAAAGCTATATCTTTTTTTTGGAACACAAGAGCATATTATTCAAACTCTAAACTAGTTTGGATTCCTATTGATTTTATAAATGATATTTCAAAATTAGTTGATAAAGAATCTATTTTTATTTGCTTTAATGAAAAAATAGGGAGTATTGTAAAAAAAGAGTTTGATAATAATCAGATTATTCAACCATCAAGATTATATTTTAGAGGTAAAAATACACGATGGGCATTTTATGAACATTCCCAAACTATAAATTTTACTGGAAATCAGATAATTATCCAGCATCCTGTAGAAAAAAGTTTTATTGACATTGGTGCAATGGCACCATATGTTTTGGAAGTAAGTGGATTAGATGAATTTTTATATCAAAAAAGAAAAAATATAGGAAAGCTATTTTTTCCTAAAAATTATGATGTAGATTTTCTTCCAGAAAGGTTTCAAAGAATTAGTGAAAATGGTTTAGCAAAATATATCCTAAATACTTCCTTTACAAATCCGGAAGATGCCATATTTAAAATTTCTCTACCCACTTTTAAAGAAGTAATAGATAGTATATTTACGGATACAAACTATTCAATAAAGGCAACACATAAAAGTTCTATTTTAGAACAAACTTTAAATTTATTTGATGGCTTTTTTAATGTCAAATATATTACAGATAAAAAGATTTTTGATATTTTAGTGTCATTAACACCAATTTCAAGAACTGACAAAGCGATAAGAAAATTTATAAGTAAAAAAAGTGAATTTGATGAGACTCGTGAACATTTAATAGAATTAAGAGATAAAGAGTTAATTCAATATCAACTACCTATTATGACAATAAAAGACATCTTAACTAATCATAGTATTAAAAAAGCCAATCAAGAAAACTATGTAAATATATTACAAAAACTATATAATCAAGATATACTCTTAAGTGGAAAATATTTTGACTGCCCTTATTGTAATAGCAAAATATGGATTCAATTAGATACAATAAATAAAACTAATTATTGTAATGCGTGTAATAATAAAATTGACTTACCTATTGTAGATGATTATTTTAAATTAAATCAACTTATTATAAGGGCAATAGATCAAGGACAACTAGCAACTTTATTAACTTTAAACTTTTTTTATTTACAGCCATATTATGGATTTGAGTATTTATCTAACTTAGAAATCATCAGGAATAATTCGCTTATTACGGATATTGATTTACTTGTAAAAATTGGAAAAAGAATTGGAATTGTTGAATGTAAGTCAAATGATACAATGCAAGAAAAACAAATAAATGAATTAATTGATATTGCAAAAGAAATAAAATGTGATTTTGTAGCATTTTCAACTTTATTAAATTCAAGTGATTCAAAAAAAGAAATAGATGAATTAGTTTCAAATATTAATACAGCAATGAATAAGAAAGTTTTAAATATTCCTGCATTTATAATTACAGGGGATATATTATTTAGTCAGAAGAACAATAAAATTTCTGAATATTTTGAATTAAGAAACAGAGATACATTTATCACTGGTGTAATTTTATTAGAAGAGTTAAAAGTTTAAATCAATAATGAAAAAAAACTAACCATAAGAAACTCAACAGCTGAATTTTTAATATTTACAACTGCCAACGGACAAGATACCATAGAAGTAAAAATAGAAGATGAAACTGTATGGGCTAACTCAAAAACTTATAGCTAAACTTTTTGATGTGCATATTGCTACAGGTTTTTGAACTTTCGTATATTAAACTCATATTTGTAACAATTTGTTCATCATTTTTTATGTCCTGCTTAATGTAGTCAGATCACTATTATCATTTAAATATAGACAATAAACATACATAAAAAACATATCATAGACTTATAATTTATTAAGAAGCATCTTGATTTCCAATGTTTTTTATATTAATATCAATAAACATACCTTATTTAAGGTGTTTGTAGATATTTTGATATACAACACTTTTTGTGCATGTTATTTGTTCATTTTTAGAGTGTTTTATATATAATGTATATTTAATAAATAAGTTATCTTAAAACGAAGGAATATACTTGAATCAACATATATATAGTTATATGAAGCATTATATAAATTTAAAAATATCTCCTGAATACGCATTACTCATTTCTGGAAAATGGGGTACTGGAAAAACATTTTTTATAAATAACTATTTAGAAAAAGAGTCTCATAAAAATATAAAATTTATTAAAATAAGCTTGTTTGGTATTAAGTCTGTAGATGAAATTCATAAGCAAATAATATTTCAATTAATTGGAGCAGAAGAAGGTTCTTTAAAAAACGATATGATAAAAATTGGAACATCAATATTAGATTCGTTTGGGAAAAAAATAAACCTAGGAATTCACGATATACCAACTGAACAGGTTCTCAAAACATTAACAAAGAAATTGAATAAAGAGATAATTTTTATTTTTGATGACTTAGAAAGGATTACTATCAATATACCAGAAATCTTAGGGTATATAAATATCTTAGTTGAAAGACTGCATCTAAAAACTATTTTACTAGCTAATGAACAAGAATTAGATAAAAAAGATCAGTACAAAGATTTTAAGGAAAAAATTATAGGAAAATCCTTTCTTCTAAAACAAGATTTTGATACTTCTTTTGATACTTTTATGGAACAAATAAATCTTTCAAAAGAAGTATTAACAGATAATAAAATTACAATTGAAAACATTTTTATTACTGCTGACTATCATAATTTGAGACATGTCAGACAAACATTGTTAGATTTCGAACATTTTTTTGAAAATGTAGAGGAAAAGTTTCACAGTAAAAAAGATTTAATGCAAGAATTAATAGAAATATTTTTTGCATTATCTATAGAAATAAAAAATGGAAAATTTGATATTCGAGATTTAAAAGATTTACAACTTGTTGAAAGTATTGAATATTATATGAAAAGAATGGATGATGAAGATAAAAGTGAAGAATTTTCAAGAAAGCCTTTAGACTTATTGCTTGAGAAATACTCATTAGCTAATAGAGATGGTCTACTATTAACAGAAAAGATGTGGATTGAATTATTCAGTTTTGGAACTTTAAAAAAAATAGAGATTACAGAAAGTTTTGAAAATAGTAAATATTTCATTGTTGAATCCCCAAAAGAATGGATTCCTTTATGGCATTATCATGAATTAGAAGATGATGACTTTAAAGAAAAATTAGAAGTAGTTGTAAACAATTTCAATAACAATGAATACAAAGAAATTGAAGTATTTATGCATGTAGTTGGAATTTTATTGAGATTTTCGAAATTAAATTTATATGATAAATCAAGTCAAGAGATTATAGATAAAGTAAAAAACAATATTGATGAAAATTTAAAAATTTTAGAGAAAAATATAGATTTAGATGATAGCTCTTTTGGACTGAGTTATATGGAGGCAGATAGTGATGAGTTTAATGAAGTAAAAAAATATTTATTAGATAAGACATACGAATCTATAAATAATAGTTTAGAAGATAGAGGTGAAGAACTAATAAGAGCACTTGAAGATAATGATTTTGAAAAATTTAAACATATGTTGTCACCAGAATATTCATTTATAAGTGATTTATATAAATTGCCAATTTTCTATAAAATCAAAGCAGATACCTTTTTTAATACTATACTCAATATTCAACATAGTACATTAAGACGAATTTTGCCAACAATAGAAAAGAGATATAGTCAAGAATCAACTAATGAATTATTTGTTGAAGAATTAGAGTTTTGGCAAGAATTTGAGAAATGTTTAGATAAAGAGATACCTAAAAGAGAAACAACAATTAAAGGTGAATGGCTTAATATAATAAAGAATAGATTTATAAAAGAAAAAATTATTGATAAGCTTCAAAAGGCAAAAGATAACAAGGCAGAGGAGCTAATTAAGAACCCGCAGGTGGATTCTTGATTGCTCATTTCAAACGCTAGTTATAAGAAAATGTATTGAACAAGCTCAAACGGACTATATATGACATTTAACGAATCTATAACAATTGGAGAACTTCACCGTCTAAGAATAAAGACTCTTGATGAAAACGATATTTTTATTATTGGAAAGAAAGGTATCGCAAGAGTTTTTTTGCAAAGCCTTTTAAAACTTCCCCCAGAAACTGGGTTTACTGAAGTGGAGACAGCTTACAAGGAATCCTCTTTAGAAGATGATATTCCAAAAAATTCTGAAGAATTTTGGGCCTTCATTGAAAAAGAGTATCTTTATCTTGAAAAAGAACCGAAATCAATGTTTACTGAACTCTCATTTCAAGTGGCTGATGATCTTGAAAAGATAGCTAAAAACTTGGAATACATCTCATCGGAAAGAAAAATCCTTGAAGAGAAAAAAATGGAACATGGTAGACTGTCTGCCGATGAACGCTACTATCGAAATCAGCTTGATTATTTTGAAAACAAAAATATTGTAGCAAGAAATGAAATAGTTGATTTCATGGCTACAGACATAAAATCCTATGCAATAAAAAAGTCAGCTCAAAAATTTCCATTTTCTTTTTCCTTGGGATTTATATTTAAAGAGTGTCCTTACAGATTTGGAAGGACGTTTCTTTTGCATTCATATGATTCCTATGACGCTAGAAGTCTGGATGAATACTCAAACAAATTTACTGATTTACCAGTTTCAGGTCATAGGGAACTAATAGAAGAATGTAGAAAATCTCCTGAAAACTTCAAGAAGATTGCTCATTACTACATTGCTGGTATCCCAGGCAGTCTACCTAGCGTCAGTGAAAAGCTTGAAAAACTTGTGGGAGAATCACATATCCTCACTCGTCGCAAGCAAGTAATCTCTACTATGTTGAGACATTTTGAAGCAAAATATTACATCTCTTTCGTGAGCATTGCACCTCTGCAAATTGAAGGGATCTTTGCAGATATATGTAGAGAAATTGGAGTTTCAGAAAATCAATTAGATATATCTTCGCTGAATGACAAGCTACACCACATAGATGGAAAGATAAATAGCTTTTTTTATTTTGAGTACTACTCTTTCAAATTTCCTGTTCTAAGAAACCTTGTGGCTCATGGTGGGCTAGTGGATGGAGAATTAGAAGATACAGCTGTTCATCTTATGTTAGATTTGTTACCTGTCTGTGAACTGACAGTATCGGAAGAACTTCCAATCAATTACGCTTTGACTGTACTTGATGAGGCGAGTCAGTCAAACTATGAAAAATTAATTGAGTGGCTTGACTTACGTACAAATGTGCTGATTCCTGATTTTTATAACATAAAAGAGAAAATTTTAGCTACTGAAACACTATATGATTCAACTGGATTTTGGGAATACCTTGAAGAAAAATTGAAGAAGCTAGACAGTGTAGATCAAATTAAAAAGTCTATGCCACTTAAAATTGCAGGTATAGTAAAGAAAAATGACCTCGCTGTAGAAAAGGCGGAAAAATTTTTGAAATCTGCGTATAATACTGCTAGTGAGGCTATCAAAAAAAGAAATGAGACTTTAGAGAAGTTCAAAAAGGCACTAAATTTGCCTAAGTAAAATGAATTAGATAACTTGAATTGAAAGTTCAGTTATTTACTAACAAATCAGATGAGCCGATGAATTAGCCGCAGGGTAATTTATTGGCTTATCTTAAACGTTAAGTTGCTAAACCTCTTGCTTTTGGAGCAGTTTTTATTAAGGAAAAGCTTGTTCCAAAAAGAGTTGAATTTTTGAACATACTCCATAAGGTACAGATTGTTGAACTTGTCATTTTAACTTAGATACTTTTAAATTCTAAGTATAAATTTTAGTTACATCTCCATTATTGTATTACTAAGTTCTAAGAATATAGATTCTATAATGAATGAAAAGTGAACCTAAATGATAAAAGAAAAGCTTATAAATAAGATAAATGAATTATCAACAGAAATGAGGATATACAATGAGCAAAGGTTAAAAAGACATTTGATAGAAATTGACCATGAAGAATATGTAACTAATTTAATTAATTCCCAGAAATCCATGTTAGAAAAATATCATGCTTTATATGATCAATTAAAACCGTACTCTAGCAAATTCAATTATTTTGATTATGGTGAATGTATTTTAATTGTTGAAATAAGAAATGTTGTGCATCACTCTTTGTATCCATTAAAAAATTGGTTAGAATCAATGACATTACATGATAAGTATAAAAAATACAATGGTGCAGAATTTTTACTTGCAAATTATGACGGATATGATGTTAGAGAAAGACCATCTTTAGTTCAAATATATTTTAATTATGAGGATCTTATTACTTATAATCAAGAGAAAAGAAATCAGAGACAAAACAACATCCCTAAATATGAAAGTGATTTATCATTTAAAAAGATCAAAGAAGCTGCGGATAAAGAGAGCTATCCTCACAAGCAAGTTTATATAAATATAATGCCTATAATCCTAAATGCTTTGAAAAAAATTTATTCTTTTACTTTAAATGAATTTGAAATAGCACAAAATGATTTAAATTATGATGGTAAAGTATATTTTAATATGCTCACAGAAGAAAACTCCATTGAAATATTTTTAGATAGCCCTATCTATAAAAAACAAAGAATTATTATTGGGTAAAAATTTTTAAAAGTAGAAATATTATTAAGTAGCTTATTGAGTCACTAGATTTTATATATTAAGGAATTCTGCTATAAAATCAACTTTACAAAAGGAAAACAATGGAATTACCATCAATAAATTTATTCTCTTTTAGTTTTAATTTAAAAAAAGAAAAACCAAAAAATGGATACTTTTTAGAATTTAATAAAAAAGGATCTGAAGATTCTAAACATCATATATTTAAAGAGAATAAAGTGATAGACTCAAGAATAGATTTAAAAAGTATTTCAATGGGTGTTCTTTGGGGATACAATGGTGCTGGTCCAAGACAAGCTGCACTAGCAATACTAGCTGATTATAAGGATGATGAATTTGCCTTAAAACATTATGAGCAGTTTGCTATTGATGTTATCAATAAACTAAAACATGATAGAAATGATTTTTTGAGATTTACTACTATCCAAGATTGGATTGACAATGTTCATTTTACAGCTGATTATGCTGAATTAGAAGATCATAAAAGTGAGCAATACCTAAATGATTATTAATTTAAATAAATATTTGAAAGAACAAATTACAATAAGTAATATACATATAGGAAGTTACCATGACTAAAACTAATCTGATTAATAAAATAAATGAACTGTCAAATGAAATGAGAATTTTTTTAGAACAGAGATTAAAAATATACTTAATAGAGATTGACAATGAAAAGTATGTTCCTAACTTATAATTCTCAGAAATCAATGTTAGAAAAATATCATTCTAATCTGGTTCCCTAAATAGGACATAAAATTTTGAACAGTTTCTTCTTCAACCTACTGTATTTGGAGCTTTCTATTTCATATAGGACATTCCATTTGTTTTAAGTTATTGTTTATTCAAGATTTATTCCTAAAATAGTATTCTTTTTTATTTTTTATTTCTTTGTTAACTACATCAAAAGCAATATTTTTACTAGTACTAAATATAAGTTATATATACAGCTAAATTATTATTTTATAATTAAAATAATAGTACTATAATTAAAGTTTAACTGTTGAGTGAGACAAAACAAGATATGTTACTTTGTGGTCAATAAAACTCAGGACTAACTGAACCAGCATATTTTACTGCAATTAGTTTGGCTCAAATCACTACTATATTTTTGGGTGTATATATCGAATATGAAAATAGTGGTTTGGATTATAAAGATTCAGTGGTCTTTATGAAAATCATAGATAATTATGTTAAAGAAGTTGGAGATGCATTTTTAAATGTCGAATAACCAATATAACAAGCACTTTAAATGGAACTAAAACAGTGGGTTAGGTTTCAAACCACTTTTTTAGTCCGCTTAAGTGGGCGTTAGCATGAAAGGAAAAGATGAATACTGAAATTAATGAATTCTATCAATATATGCCACAAATTATTGTAATACTCCTTGTAGGATTTGGATTGATATTTGGTATATTATCTGCGATGTATGGACGTATTGCAAGTTCTAAACGTAAAAAACTCATTGAATCAATTGTTTTAGCATTCTGGTCAGCACTTGTTCCATTATTATTTGGACAAATTGCACTAAGTCCTATTGCTGGGATAATAGGTGGAGGGTTGGCTTTATATTTATCAGGAGGTTATGTAAAATATATTTATACATTTATTGGTGGAGTTATGGGATTAACTGCAGGTATATTAATTAATATATTTATAGATATAGTAGATGTTTTTATAATATTTGTTGAAATTCCTGAAATAATACATATTCTTATTATTTTTATTTGCATAACTATTGGTATTAGTGCATCTAAATTTTTTAAAGAATATATGACAATAATTGCTACATCTAGTGCAGGTGCAAGCTTATTTTCATTTGGAATATTAGGATTAATATTTTTAATTCAAGACAAGTCAGTATTATTTCTAAAAAATATATTAGTAACGGCAATGATACCTTTTATAGGTGGCTTTTTAGAAGAAATAGAATTATATGAAAGTGCTTCATATTTATTATCTTTTATTTTAATAATTATTGTTGGTTTTAATTACCAATATAGAATATATAAAGCAGAATTATTAAAAAATCAAAATAAATAATGGTAACAAAATCTTGGATGGAAATATTTGAGCCCTATGGCTCAAATATTTCTCAACTCAAACGTTATATGAAAGGATGTATATTGTCATGAACAATTGGGATGCTAATGATATAGAAGACAAACTAAATCAAGCTTTTGAAAATAATTCAGAAATAGAATTACTAGAAATATTAAAAAACAACTCATTCCTTTTCTATTATTTATATTCTAGAAAATGGGGAATTCAACCAAATTTTAAAGAGATTACATTTGGTGGAGAACTAAGATGTGATTTTGCATGGTTAAATGATAATTCAGATGGTCCTGAATGGGTTTTAGTTGAAATTGAAAAACCAAAAATGAAATTATTTAGAAAAAATAATGAACCAGCTTCAGAATTAAATCATGCAATAGAACAAGTTAAATCTTGGGATAGATATTTTAATGAAAATCCAACTGAAAAAAAACGGATTTTTGGTGCAGTTGCAAGATTTAGATATATTTTAGTTGCAGGTTCAACAGAAGATTGGTCTACAGAAAATGCTTTAAAATGGAGAAAATACCATAACGGTGAATATAAAATTGAAATTAGAAGTACAAATGTATTCTATAAAGCTTTAAGCTTGTTTAGAATTCATGAAGAAGAATTTTGGAGTTTTAAAAATAATCCCATATCAAAAAGTCATTCTGAATTAAGGGATTACTGGGAAAACTATGAATATATGGATTTACATAGAAGACTTAGCTAATGAGGATATCATATAACAAGTACTAGGAGACCAATAATTTACCCTTGCGGGGAAATTATTGCTCACAACAAACATTCAACAACCTCTTACTTTTGGAACAGTTTTTACTAAAAAATAGTCTGTTCCAAAAAGAGTTTAAATTTGGAGCATGTTCAATAAGGTACTACATTTGGATTTTCCACAATCTTATATTAAAAAATCAATATTATCTCAAATAGTAATTATTATAGGTATAATTATTTTGTTTTATGATATATTTTAAAAAATTAAATAATTGTATAACAAGTACTAGGAGAGAAATAAGTTACCATAGTGGAAGAACTTATTCCTTAAGATAAACGTTTTATTAAAAAGAAGACTAATGGATATTTGGGAAACTGATAAATTAATTATTTTTTTACTTTTTGTAATACCTGGTTTCATAAGTTTAAAAATTTATGAATTATTAATACCAAATGAACGAAAAGATTCTTCAAAACAAATTATAGATGCTATTGCATATAGTTGTATGAATTATGCAATCTTGTTAATGCCAATAGTTTATGTAGAGTCAAACCGTATTAAAGATACTAGTCCCATATGGTACTATATATTTTATTTGATAGTTTTTTTTATTGCTCCTATTATTTGGATATTAATTTGGAGATGGTTAAGGACAAAAGAAATATTTCAAAAAATCGCTCCTCATCCAACAATTAGACCTTGGGATTATGTTTTTTCAAAAAGAAAACATTATTGGGTAAAAATAACTTTAACTAGTGGAACAATTGTTGGAGGGAAATATTCAAGTAAATCTTTTGCTTCTAGCTCTCCAGCAAAGGAACATATATATCTTGAAGAAAGTTGGATAATTAATAATAATGGTGGATTTGATAGAATTAAGAATGATACTGAAGGTATTATGATTATGGAAAATCAAATCTCATATATAGAGTTCAGAAAATTTGAAAGGAATTGAAATGCAAAAAAATATAGATGAAATTAAAAATTATATAGAAAAAGGTTATCAACCTGGCAACCAAGGATATCAACCTTCACCAATAGATATAATACCTCCAAGTGACTTTGACCCTCAAAGTGGATATCAACCAGAAAAAGGTTCTGGAGAGAACCCTAGTAATGTACCATTAGCACCTGGTGACGAGTAGTCAGATAACAAAAAGTAGCTAATTAATTATCTTTCGTTAATTTATTAGCTATACAGAACCTTTTATTTTTGGAGCAGTTTTTATTAAGGAAAAGCTTGCTCCTCAAAGTATTCAAAAAGTAAAAAATGCAGAATTCCATAAACATTATAGGATTATGGAACAAATCAATTTATTTAAAAACTTCTATTTATATGGTGTTTAGCAAAGATTGGGTGATTGTATTATATTTACTTATATATTGAGACCTTGATGTGTCAGTAACTGTATTTCAGACATATTTTACAGGAGAAAGTAAAAAATAATTTGAAGATAATTTAGCTTTTTAAGACTTTCAAAACTATACTTAATTTGAGTATAATTTTATTACATTCAATAAGAATTAACAGTAAATTCTTAAAATAATCATTTTAAATATTTCTTAACATAATTTCTAAATATAATTTATTCATTTTTTGCCATACCAAATTTATAAATGAGTCTAAGTTCTTTTTTTTAATATCTCTATTTAATAAAAAATTATTTATAAAATCATATTTGCAATATAGATTTTTTAGGCAACCAAGTAGCACTAACTCATCATTTTTTATCTCATAAAATTTAATATAGTTTAAATGAATATTTACTATTTTAATATATCTTTTTTTTGATGAAATAAATTCACCTATTTCAAATAGATATACTAAGTCATTTTCAACTAATTTATCTAAAAATTTATAGAAAATATTTTTTAGTGGAAAACTTGCAACTCTAACTTTTTTTAATATTGCATCATCACCATATTTTGAAGCCATCCAACAAACAGCACCAACTAATCTATGATTACCGTTTGCACAAGTTAATAATCCACCAAAACTTTCTATCCTTAAATTCCTACCTGCTCCCTCTGCAGGAAAATTTTTATCTTCAATTTCATTTTCAAAATAGTTAATAGCTTCATCTTTCCAGCCATATCCAGTAATCCAATTATTTATTAATTCTTTCCAAGTATGTTTGTCTTTTGTCCAATTATCATTCCTACCTAAGGAAACGATATCTTTTATAAAAATATCTTTGTAATTGACTTGATATGTATTTAGATTTACAAAAAATTTAACTTCTAATCTCTTTGATAAATCCATAATAATAGTAGTTTTTAATACTTTTCCACCATTTAAAGAAACTTCTTGACGAATTCTCTCTATAAAATTCATTTTTTAATACCTTACAAAAAAAATATATATTCAATAATTCCATTTTAAAGTTGATAAGTTATCTCTAAACTATTAGCAATATAGAGAATTTCTTTTAAAGCCAATGAAAACTAAAGTTCACAACATTTATTTCTTTTTTTCATAAAATTGCAAATAAAATTTTCTTTACTAGTATCTTTTCTCTTATGGTGATATTTGCCAAATTCAACTTCAGTATTTAATGAAAAATTACAATAATAATATGGTGAATTAGTATAATTCTTTAAATTCCACTCATATTCATTATAACTATCAAAACTTTTAAATATTTTATCAGTTGGTATTTCAATAAGTCCATTTTTTGATTGATTTAAAACAATAAATTCTTCGCTTTCCATTATTCCATAATCAAAGATATCTGCGTAGTATAAAATATCTTTTTTGGGAATGTCTAATTCAATATGTACAGCCATACCATATATACCAGAATTATCAGTGAAACTATTTAATATATCTCCCCCTATTTTCACTATTTTTTCATTTTCTTCTATTGCTTTATTTTTTAATTGATATAAAACAGAAGCATATTTACCTTCCAAATTTCTATAAAGTTTGATTGTGTCCTGATTTATATATTGATCATTTAAATAATTTTGTGTGAATGAGTATATTTCTTTAATTTCCTCAATAATTTCATCTATTTGATTAGTAAAATTTTCATTTAAAAAAACTTCTTTTAATTTATCTTTACCTTGCTCAAAAGTATGTAATTCATTTGTGAAATGTCTATCTTCCCAAAGAGGAAATCTATGAATATTAAATGCCGATTTTATTAAATATGTAAGAATAACTGTCCCTAAACCTTTTCCGTACGTAAAACCTTTTATCTTTAGATTTTCAGAAATATTAGCTGAATTACCAATAAGTCCTTTTAAAATTTTATTTTTTATTTTGTATTTAATCATTTTCAAACTCTCTATATTAATATATTATTATGTTTATATCAACTACTCGATTAAATAAATCTCAAACAATATCACAGTAATTAATATAATATAGGCTATTTTTTCTTTTCGTTGAAAAGTAATTCTCTAACTATATTTTCAATATTTATAAAAGCATCCACTATTACATTTTTATATTCTATACTATGTGAATTTTCTATCTCACTTCTTTTATCTTCTATTACTTTCAAAATTGTTTTTGAAAATTGTTTATCTAGTTCTAAAAAATTAGTTTTAATTTTTTCATATATTAAACTTTTATTTTCATCTGTAGGATGCACTCTAATGTGAGGCATCCACTGTTGAATGATTTTTAACACTTCAATATCTAGACTATTATAATACATTTTAACAATATAAATTCCTGTTTCAAAATCCATTTCAATTATTTCATATTGACCAAAATCGAACATTTTTTCTCTCTGAAAGAAACTACTACTTATTCTATCAAATTCTAATAGAATGTATTTTTCTTTACTAAAAGGTCCAAATGCATTTCCTTTTTGTTCTATTTTAAAAGTTTTATTTGTAATATATGTATCCGCTTTTATATTACCTATACTACTGAAAGCTAATGTTCTTTGTTCTCCTACATTTTTTTTATTTTTTTCATCATATGTAATATAACAATAATATGTAAATCCATTTGTAAATATAGTATTTGGTTGAACAAATTTATTTTCTATTTCACTACTACCTGGCTTTGAATATTCAATATCTAAAATACAATTATCATTCATTGCGATATTGAACATTATAATTTTTTGTGTAATATTTGAAAGTTTATTTGTTTCAATCATTAATGCATTTTCCGAAGAATCAATAGTCTCTTCAATTCGTAAAAAATCATCTTTAATAATATTATTTACTATACTGTCTTGAAATAATTTATAAAAAATTTTATATGGTATATATTTTGGTAATAGCGTATTAAATCTATATCTTTCTAAAGTTTTATCGAAAATAATTTCATCAATTAACGGTTTTAAAGTATTTTCAATAGTTTTGGGATTTACATCAAGGATATTAGCTAACTTTGCTTTTGTACAATATTCACTCTTTTCATATAAATAAGTATATATAGTTTTAATTCTTTCATTCATTATTAAGCCTTACTCTTAAATAGTTTATAATTTTATTTTAACATAATATATTAAAAAAGTATATACTATAAGAAAATATATTTATAATCTTTCCTATATATAGAATATTTATGTTTATTTTTTCCATATAAAAGAAAATATACTTGACATAATTCTTGCATTGCTATATAATTCTAGTGCCTACATTTATTGTAGAGCTTAAATGCAAGGATATATTTTGAATAAATATGCAGAAGGGTACTTTGTTCTAATAAAGAACAAAAAGTTAGATCAGCCTTACCATTGGGTATTAAAGGCTCCAAATCATGAGGTGATTTTAAAATCAGAAAATTATACAAGTAAGCATGGTGCATTAAATGGTATAGAATCAACACAAAAGAATTGTCCTTTGGATAAAAATTATGACAGACTTGAAGCAAATGATGGTAGCCCATACTTTAATCTTAATGCAGTAAATG
>Ga0074195_1001602_pt1 | contig 30384 bp, 28 predicted proteins | sample EPASupsiteHSE623_FD_64525 | JGI IMG/M metagenome (GOLD analysis project Ga0074195, IMG submission 64525) | Bioremediated contaminated groundwater from EPA Superfund site, New Mexico - Sample HSE6-23 | ecosystem: Environmental > Aquatic > Deep subsurface > Groundwater > Contaminated ... | reverse complement strand
TTTTGCCACGGGCAAAGTTACAGCTCCCAAACCCTGAACTCCCTCTACGGTCATTACCAAAACTATTTCCGGATTTTCATATGGCGCAAAAACAGACGACCAAACATTAAATTTATCTTTATACCCAATTTCAGCTGTTCCTGTTTTTGCTGCCACAGAAACTTTCATATTATTTAAATAAGTTGAAAGCCCGTATGCTTCTGTTACGCCATCGCGCATGCCTTCTCTTACAATTTTTAAATTTTCTGCATCAATAAAATTGCTCCTTATAATTTCTGGCGAAAATTGTTTTACTAGTTGCGGGGAGTCGGCAGACCCTGAAACAATTTTATTTACAATTTGCGGTTTATACAAAGTTCCTCCGTTGGCAATGGCGCAGTAAGCCGAAGCCACTTGCAAAGGAGTTGTTTGCAAATCTGACTGGCCTATTGAAAGGTTGTAGGTGTCTCCGTCTGTCCACGGAGAATTTTTTGTTCTTTTTTTCCATTCGGGGTCGGGAATAAATCCCGAAAATTCGCCCGGTAAATCAATGCCGGTTTTTTCATTCCAGCCAAAAAGCGAAAGATATTTTTTAATGCGCGTTGGGCCCAAACCTTTTTGGTCTTCATATCCCCCGCCCACAGTATAAAAATAAATGTTTGACGAAACAGCCAGAGCTTTTCTCATATCAACCCAGCCGTGCGGAGCCACTCCTCCATATTTGTAAACAATGCTCGGGTCATATTGATTTGGAACCAAAATATATCCTATATCATTTATTTCTTTGTCCGGAGAAATTAATTTTTCTTGCAAAGCGGCGGCGGCCTCAAACGGCTTTATTGTAGAACCGGTTGGATATTGGCCTTGCGTTGCGCGGTTAAAAAACGGCTGATTGGGGTCATTTTGTATTTTATCAAAATCTTCCTGAGAAATTCCCCCCGAAAAAAGATTGTCGTCGTAAGACGGATAAGAAACCAAAGCTAAAACAGCTCCTGTTCTTGGGTCCATTGCCACAGCAGCCCCCTTTTTAGCTCCCACATTTTCTAAACTTTTTCCCAAAGCGTTATAAATGCGCTCTTGTAAGCCGGCGTTTATGTTTAAAACTAAATTATATCCCGGCTTAGCCTCAGATATTATTTCGCTTCCGCCGGCAATTCCTAAAGCTGTTTTTATTTCTTTTATTTGCCCCGGCTGACCCCTTAAATATGTTTCGTAATATTTTTCAAGCCCGGATTTTCCCATATAATCATTAATTGCATAACCGGAAGATGTGGAATATTCATCTTTATTTATTCTGCCGGTATATCCTAATATTTGTGAAAAAACCGGGCCGTAAAGATAATTTCTTTCTGTGTTTTGCTGTAACTGGCACCCCGTAAAATCATTTATTTTTGTTTCTAAAACTAAAAGATTTTCATGGCTTATATTTTCTGCAACTAAAACTTTTGGCGACCCCGAAGTTTCAATTTTTCCTTTTAATTCGTTGGTGTCTTTTCCCACAATTAAAGCTATGTCTTTAATTTCATTTTCAATTTCATAAGAAGAAATTGAAAAATACTGCTTGTCGCACACCAAATCAAAAGCCGGAGAATTTGAAACCAGTTTTTTAAAATTGCTGTCATATATTATGCCACGCTCGGGTATAATTAAAGTTGCCGACCCTTTATTGTTTTCGGCGGCTGTATATAATTTTTTTCCCTCAATAATCTGGAAAAAAAATATCCTTGAAAAAAAGCCCAAAGCTATTAACAAAAAAATTCCTAGCAATATGTAGGATATTTTTTCTTTTAGAGGCACTTCCAATTTTTTTTCTGATATTCCTAAATCGTCTTCTTTTATTTTGGCCAGTTTATCTAAAAAAACTTCGTGGGTTTCTATATCTCCAGAAGAGTATTTAACTTTATATTTATTATATTCTTTCATTTATTTCTAAACAAACTAATTTGTTTGGTATCGACTCTTTCTTTAACATATTTTTTGCATATTAAAAAAGCTAAAACAGCAAAAAATAAATTATAAATTATTTCAATAATAAAGCCTAAGCTGAATTTTGTAAAAACATGCGGAACAATAATAATAAAAATACACGTTTGCAACAATAAACTGTATAATATAAAAGAAACCAAGAAAAGAAGCGCAAAATGCAAAAGAGAAAAATTGTCTTTTTCCTCTTTAAGAGAAGATTGTGTTTTTTTAATTAAAAAAGCCATTGCCATAAGTAAAACTATTGAAATGCCAAGGCTTGCATAAGAAAAAATGTCTAAAAATAATCCGGCTACCACAGCATAAAAAAAGGCCCAATAATATGATTTTTGCTTTTCAAAGAAGACAAACAGGAAAAAAAGTATAAAAATTAAATTTAAAACTCCGCCGGAAAAAACAAAATGAGTGAAAAAACTATTTTGCAATATGGCAAAAAAATAAAACAAAATAATTACAATAAACGGTTTTAGCCACATTAATTTTCTTGTTTATAGTTTGTTATAACAAACAAATTATCCGCGCTTTTCACTTCAAAAAACTGCTCTATTTTTGCTTGTTGAAAGGGCTTTTGGTCATTTTTTTCTATTTTTGTTATTTTCCCCACCAAAAGGTCTTTGGGGAACACTTTTTCTAAAGAAGATGTTATTAAAATATCCCCTTCTTTTATTTCTTGGTCAACTTGCACTAAATCTAAAAAAATGGAAAAATTACCATTACCCCTCACAACTCCGTTAATTTCAGGCATTAAGGGGTCTGCTGTTTTTTGCTGTATTTTTACGTCTATAACGCTATTTTTATTTGAAATTAACATTACTTTTGAAAAGTTTTTATACACCGCAAGAATTTTGCCAAAAACAACTCCTTGTTGGCTGACTACCGGCATGCCCTCAGATATACCCTCAGAAGAACCCTTATTTATAGATATTACATCCTGCCCATCTAACCCTATAACCGAAGCCATTACGGTTGTAAAATTTTTGTCCTGGCAGTTTGCCGAAAAATCAAAAGATGCCCTAATCCCCTCTCCGGTTGCCTGCAATAAAGATATTTGAGACAAAAGGTTTTGATTTTCTTTTTTTAACTTTTCATTTTCGCCCGCCAAATTATAAATATTTAAAAATGGATTTAAAATTCCTGACAATGATTCGCCGGCGGTAAAAAAAGTTTTTTGCACAGGAGAAGACAAAAGATAAAAATAATTTTTAATTTGCGAGCTAAAAATATTTAAAACAAAAATAAAAATACATAAAACAATTGCAACAGAAAAAAATTTCAAATAATTTTTTTTCTTTTTATTTATCGAGCTGGCTGAAGAAACATTCATAAAAAAAATATTTAACAGATAAAGTTTAAGTTATTTTACCCCAGCGTGTTTATTAATGCAAATTAATGTCAACGCGCAACAAAAAATCCCGCTAAGCGGGATTTTTTAAATTAAGTTTTCTGGTGACGACTACCTACTCTCGCCCTAATGGACTACCATCGGCCTTGGTGTATTTCACTTCTGTGTTCGGAATGGGAACAGGTGGGACAACACCAGTATAATCGTCACCGGAAAACTCAATTCGCTTTCCGGTTTTATTTTTTAAAGATAAATAAAATCTGTATCTATTTTACCCCGTCATTCGACGGGGCGAGACTTACGCTGTAAATGTGAATTCAATATCTCATATTCTGAGTATATCGAAGGATAAAATGATTTATTAGTACTCCCTGGCTGAATGCCTTACGGCACTTACACCTGGAGCCTATCAATCCCGTAATCTTCGGGAAATCTAAGAGTTCTCATCTTGGAGTTAGTTTCGCGCTTATATGCTTTCAGCGCTTATCTATTCCCGACTTAGCTACTCAGCAATGCCCTTGGCAGGACAACTGATACACCAGAGGTCAGTTCATTCCGGTCCTCTCGTACTAGGAACAAATCTCCTCAAAACTCAACGCCTGCGGTAGATAGGGACCAACCTGTCTCACGCTTATACCACTTATTACTAAGTGCGTGGACTATACCATATTCCGTATGTTTTTATGTTACAAATCCCAAATAAATTCTAAATTTATTGACTAGTTCTAAAACTTGCATTGCTATTGACAATAGCTCTTGATTATGCTATAGTCAAGTATAGGCTAAAAACCTACTTCTGCTCGCAATTCCGCGACAGAAACCGCTCTTTCAAGGAGAAAATCATGAGGAAGTTTAGCTATGTGTGCTCCGCCTTCGACCCGAAAAGCTTCGGGGAGGGCATTCTTGAGGAATCGCGGTGCATCGAACAGTTGATTCGATCTCTTGAGGAACACAACTACGAGCCGGTTGGAAGTCCTTTCGTGCTTGGCACTCATCTCTTTGTCTTGATCAAGCATCCGGATAAATCTGCCAGCAATTAAGGAATGACCTGAGTATGTCAGAAACTACTCCAACCCACGGACGAAAGTCGCGTGGTTTTTCTTTTGTTTTAGAACTTATTTGGAATTTGTAACTATTTTTTTACGGAACCCGACGTTTTATAAAATTATTTCTAATTTTATCTGCCCTAAATATAGGACAAGTCTCTACGGGGTTAATGTACGCACTTTTCTGTTTTTGGAATAATTTAATTCTCGAAAAGTGTCAATTAATTTCGCAAGAGCTTGAAAATCTTTTTTATTTTCAACTTTATTCTTTGCAATGATAATTTTTTTTAGCAAAACTATTTGTAATTTTTTTAAGATAACAAACGGTTCCACTAAATTTACAAATTTGATTATATTTTCTTGTCTTCCGATGATATATTCTAAAATACCATCTTTTCTAATTCTCATATAACCAAGATTTATCATTGAACAAAGTTGCTCAAAATTTTTCTGGTCTTTTTGCGATTGAAATAAAACAATATATGGCGCAACTTGAAAACCAAACTTGTATGTTTTGTTTGGCTTTAATTGCACATAAATACTGCCGTCTCCATCGAGAAAACCAGCTAAATATGCTCTTTTGTTTTGCGAAATCAACTTTTTCATACACAACTTCCCTCGGTATTATCCTAACATATGACAGGTTAATGTTCAATACTTTGTTAGGAATTCACCGATATGAGTCGGTTTGCTATCACAATTACTCGTGAAAGCCGCCGTGTTGATCTCGATATTTTATAGACTTGTTGTTAATAAGTCTGATTCTATTTGACGGTTTGAACCCAGCTCACGTAACTTTTTAATCGGCGAACAGCCGAACCCTTGGGAGCTACTTCACCCCCAGGATAAGTTGAGCCGACATCGAGGTGCCGAACAGAGCCGTCGATAAGGACTCTCGGGCTCTACCAGCCTGTTATCCCCGGAGTAGCTTTTGGCTGATGATCTTCTCATTTTCTATAAAAATGAGTCGGTTCACTAAGTTCTGCTTTCGCAACTGCGCGACATAGCCGTCTTGCAGTAAAGCTGGCTTATGGCTTTGCCCTATCGCTTCGATTTCCATCCGAAGCTAGCCAACCTTTAAACGCCTCCATTACTCTTTAGGAGGCAAGTGCCCCACTTAAACTGCCCATTAAACACTGTCATCCCAAGTTAAGGGAATTAGAATTATAATTTTCAAAGATGGGTGTTTCATTGGCGGATCCATCCCGCCCGAAGGCGGGACTTCAAATCCTCCCCACTACGCTACGCATCAAAAACCATAAACCAATATCTAACTACAGTAAAGCTTCCGGGGTCTTTCCGTCTAGCCGCAGGTAGGCAGCATCTTCACTGCCATTGCATTTTCACCGGGCGCCTCGTTGAGACAGTCTTCAAGTCGTTAAGCCATTCATGCGGGCCGGAACTTACCCGGCAAGGGATTACGCTCAATTTTGTTACTTAGTGTTAATTAAGTCATTTTTAACACCGGTGCAGTCATTTCTGCTGCATTCTGCATGTCGCCATGCAGTTCAGACTATATCTTGCGTTCATTGAAAAAAATTGCGGGTAGAGGCATTTCGCATGCCCGCTTGTTGTCAATTTACGCCTTGGCGTATAGTCGTTGGGGATCCCATTAGAAGTTGTGCCAAAATCTTGCGATAGTGAACACAATTATCCAAAATAATGGCAAACCCACAAAGATAGCAAGAAAATCCATTACTATGTCATCTTCTTGTTTTTGCGTTCTGCTCATTTTGTTTCTCCTTTTGGTTTCCTGCTGATTGTCCGCACCGGACGCATTTTCACCCACGATACAATCGGGGTAGCGCCGGATACTACGGAGTTTCCAGCAAATAGCCAAGTTTTACAAAAGCATTTTGTAATACCTTTGGACGATTCTTTATTGTTGCTCGTGTCAAATAAGTCAATTTAACACGGATACAGTATTTCTACTGCATTCTGCATATCGCTATGCAGTTCGGACTATATCATATCCCGCTTAGCGGGATCTTCGCGTGTAGTCTCTGAGGATAATAGAAATTTGTATATTGAGGATTCCTTAAATGGTTTGCGATGCGTCATTTTTTCTGCGATTTTAGCAACTTTTCTCATTCCTTTATTTGTTAAATGTTCTCCTCTGTCCATCATTTCCACTACTTTAACAAATCTTTTAAAATCATTTATTTTGGCTTTACCAAAACATTTATGATTTTTGAAAAAAGGAATAATTATTTTTTGCAATTCGCTTCTATTTCTGACGCAATATTTATAGAGAGGGTCCCATTTCCCTTGTTTTATATTTCTCGCGTTGTGCGCGTATATATGTCCGCAAGCAAAAAATTTTTCTAATTTATGGAGCAAATCTTTTCCTTTTAATGATTGTGACACATTAAATTCAGGAAAAACTTGCCATTTATTTTTTGCTCTTGGAGATTGAAATATATTTACAAGAAAAGAGCCTTCTCCATCTACAAACCCGGTTACCCATCCACATATTTCTATTCTTTCCTGCTGATTGTCTGCACTGAATGCTTTTTTACTTTGCATAATATTAAAGGGGTAAATACACCTTTAATTTATTATACCATAGTAGCATCAGATACTACAGAGTTTCCAGCATATAGCGAAGTTTTGTAACTACAATCGTCATCTTATAGTTATCGCCGACGTTCATTGGTGCTTCATTCAGTGAGCCCATACCTTGCGGCATGGACCCCCAAACTTAACATTCCAACACTGGTCAGGCCTCACCCTGTATACATCCTCTTACGAGTTAGCACAGAGCTGTGTTTTTGATAAACAGTCGCTTGAAATACGTTTGTTGCAGCCCTAAAACCTTTCGGTCTAGGGCAGGCCATATTGCGAACTTACGGCCACTGATTTGCCGAGTTCCTTAACGAGGTTTCACCCGTTCACCTTAGCATACTTACGCTTGTCCACCTGTGTCGGTTTGCGGTACGGTTTCTTTGCTCTATTTAAATATGGCTTTTCTAGGGAACTTGCTCAGTAAGGTTCCCCCGCGAACGGGGTTCCCGTCAGCACTTCTTGCGTTATGCTGCCGACGATAATCCAATAAACCGCCTTACTTACTAAATTCCGCACCATATTGAAAAAACAAAGAAGGGTTGGAATATTAACCAACTGCCCGTCGGCTACTCCTTTCGGGTTTACCTTAGGACCGCCTAACCCTTGGTTGAATACCATTGCCAAGGAAACCTTGGACTTTCGGTGTGCAGGGCTTTCACCTGCAATGCGGTTACTCAGGCCAACATTCTCTCTTCCCAGCGCTCCACCGTCGTTTACACTTCGGCTTCAATGCCCTGGGAATGCTTCCCTACCACTTTTCCGGATAAATCCAGAAAAATCCATGTCTTCGGTATTAAACTTTAGCCCCGGAAATCTTTGGCGCATCTCGCCCCTCTCTTTCCAAAAGGAAAAAGTTTGGGCAGTGAGTTGTTACACACTCTTTAAAAGATAGCTACCTCTAAGCTAACTTCCTGCCTGTCGAGGGCAAAATACTTCCTTAAAAACACTTAGTTTAATTTAGGGACCTTAGACGATGATCTGAGCTGTTTCTCTTTTGACCACGGAGCTTAGCCCCCGCAGTCTAACTGCCTATCCAATAAATACGGTATTCGGAGTTTGATTAGAAAACCTGGAGAAACTCCAAGGAATTCTATTCAGTGCTCTACCCCCGTACTCTGACGATAGACGCCAGCCCCAAAGCTGTTTCGGGAAGAACCAGCTATTACCAAACTCGATTAGCTTTTCACTCCTTACCACAAGTCATCCAAGAGGATTGCACGCCTCACTAGTTCGGACCTCCCCCTCGCTTTCGCAAGGGTTCATCCTGCTCGCGGTAAGCTCGTCTGGCTTCGGGTCCTGAATATTCGATAAATTCGCGCTTTTAACACTCGCTTTCGCTACGCCTTCGCCCCAGAAGGGCTTAGACAAATCAAATATCCAGACTCGTTGGCTCGTTCTGCAAAAAGCACGCCGTCACCCAAAACATCCTTGCGGATGTCGGGCTCCGACTCTTTGTAAGCAAATGGTTTCAGGTACTATTTCACCGGGGTCAACCCCCTACTTTTCACCTTTCCCTCACGGTACTGGTTCACTATTGGTGATATTGATTATTTAGCCTTGGCCGATAGTTCGGCCTGATTCCTGCCAGGTTATCATTCCCGACAGTACTTAAGAAAAATAGCAAGGAGCATAAAAGTTTTTTTAAATACAGGGCTATTACCTCCTATGGCGCCTCTTTCCAGAGTGCTTCTTTTAAAACTTTTACCTAAATGCTCTCCCTCGGCAAACATTTACATAAACAGTAAACTGTCCATGTAAGTGCTCCCGACGCTATAACCTTGCAACCCCAATTAAAAAATTGGTTTGGGCTGTTCCCTCTTCGCTCGCCACTACTAAGGGAATGCGAAAATTCATAATCTTTACGCGCATATAGAATTTATTTCGAAAAATAAATTCGGCGCAAAGAATATAAATTTTCATTGTTTTCTGTTCCTCCGGCTACTGAAATGTTTTACTTCACCGGGTGCGCTCATCTCGCTTAAAGCGAGATGTAATACTGAATTACCAGTATTGAGTTTCCTCATTCAGAAATCTCCGGATCAAAGGTTGCTAGCCACCTCCCCGAAGCTTATCGCAGGCACGCCACGTCTTTCATAGCATCAATATCCCAAGGCATCCGCCATTCGCTTATAACCTATCCTTCGATAAACTCAAAATTTGAATTTATCAGGATTCACTTTTTTCCATCCTTTTTGCAAAATGGAAAAAATTTAGCGTAAGTTTCTAATAGATACAGATTTTATGTATCTTTATGAACTTGTTTTGTATGCTTTACCTACTACTCAATTAAATAAGACCCCATGTCTAAAATTAATTGAGTACACCTGTCAAAAATTGCTGGTAGGCAATTTGTTATTTAAAACATTTAACAGGGTTAAATTTTCAATGTTCTTGGCCTTAATAAATCAAAAACCGCCTTTGTGGAGCGGTCACTCATTAAACAAAAAAATCAGACAGTTATCCGCTTCGTTTTTTGATAGTGATTTCTAATTTATTTACCATGTACTTACCAGTATATTCCATTTATAAATCCGTGTCAATACCCTAACCCCCACAAACAAAAAGGCGCGGTACGTACGCGTCTTTTTGTCTACCTGTCGGCAGACAGGCATTTATCTATTTCATGTCCCTTTTTAGGGACGGTCAAATGTCTAAAAATTATCTCTCGTCAATTTTTTTGTGCATGTCTGCAATTATTTTTGCAGCTGTGTCTTTTCCACCCAAACCAATTGCCAAACCAATACCCAAAGCCAAAGCTCCAACTATGCCGTAAACAATGCTTGTGTAAAGGGTTTTAATTAAAAGGCTTGATGGCAAAAGCTGGTCTAAAATCAAAAAGATTGTAAAGACCCAAATTGCCCATTTCACAATTGATGAGGCAACATATCCGTATCCCACTTTCATTCTTTCTACTGCCAACCTGACAATTTTTTCAACAATGTCAGAAATAATTATTGCAACAACAAAAATTAATACGGCAACAATTACATTTGGCACATAGTTTAACACACTGGCTAAAAATCCGGCGAATGTTGTAAGCTTGAGAATGTCAACAGCAATTACCAAAGACACTATAACAAAAACCCATTTGAAAATTGCGCCAATAAATTCTGAAGGATTTACATCAACATTTGCTCTTTGCAAGGCTTTTTTCCATCCTTCTTTTTCAAATAGTTTGTTAAATTTTACAGATTTTAATATCTCTGTTATTACTCTGCCAATACCCACCGAAATTAAATAACCGATTATAAAAACAACTATAGCTATTATTAGGTTAGCAATAGAAGCTACAAACTGTTGCGCAAACGGTTGAATAACCGTTAAAGACCAATCATACATATTTTTAAAATATTTAATTAATTTTAAGATTAACTTGGTATCACCCGGCGCTTTTCAGCGATTTAGCCGAGTGCGACCTTTTAGTATATTTATTTATTATCTCAACCCCAGCCAACGAAATCAAGGGCCTAGGGGTGTGGATAACTAATTGCAACCTTCTAATATTGACTTTAAATTTATTAGTTGTTATAATTATAAATTGTTCGTTTCCAATGGAATAAGGGCAAAAGGAAGGAGTCGTTTATGTTGGGGCTAATTTTTAAAATTGTCTTGGGCGTTTTGGCGTTTCCGTTAATAATAATAACAATTTACCTGCTGTTTGTAGCAACCTATTATTTAATAAAAATATTTTTTGGCCTTTTTAAAAAATGCCAAAAATGCGGTTCACGGCTGTCATATACGTACATAACCGTACGACTTGTAGTATACAAACTTTTTTTCTTAAGATTTGAAGAAAAATACCGCCACTGCATCTCTTGCAATCATAATCAACTTCTTAGAAGATACTGATGCATGGTAGTATAAAAAATAAAGCTCGCTTGCGAGCTTTTTGTTTGCAAAAATTATAGCAAATATTTTTGCCATTCTTCGGGCAGAGGTATTGATAAGTCAATTTGCTTGTCTTCTGTTGCTGATTTAAAACTAATTCCGGTAGCTGCCAAAGCAATAGTATTGTTATTTTCCCACTCGCCATTATATCCGTACTTTTTGTCGCCTAAAATAGAGTGGCCCATGTTTGAAAGTTGAATTCTTATTTGATGAAATCTTCCGGTTTTGGGTAAAATTTTTAACAACGTAAAAATTTTACCCTGAGGCGATCCGAAGGGCTTTCCTTCGCGCACAACTTCCCACGACAATTCTGCTGTTCTTGTTTTTGTTGCTTTTTTTATTTCGGACAAAAGTTCCTCGTCTGATTTATTTGTAAAACCTTCCGCAAAAAAAGATATTTTATTTACCTTTTCTTTTATTTCTCCTTTTTGTTCAGCCAGTTTGCCTACCACAATCGCATGATATGTTTTTTGTATTGTGTGATTTCTAAATTGTTCTGACAACCTTGAAGCGCCCTTTGATGTTTTTCCAAACAGCACAATCCCCTGCACCGGCTTGTCTAACCTGTGCACCAAACCCAAAAACACCCCACTGGAAACAACGCCAGCGCTTCGCGCAGGAAACCTGCCTGCGGGCTGGCTGTTTCCTGCGGGGCAAGCATTCCCTGGCAAAGGTTTTCCCTTTTTAATTCTTATATAATCCTTGACCATGTCCATTAAACTCTCTTCGCCCGAACTATCGCCCTGCGTTAAAACCCCGGCTGGCTTCACCACGGCTATTATATGATTATCTTCGTATAAAATTTTAATATTTGACATACAATTATAATAATATTATACTTTTTATATCGTCAGCTATTTGAAAATTCCCAAATGGAGGGCTCTGTCGTGGCTCAAAAAAGAGTTTATGTTCGTTTCGGACCAGATGGATTAGATTTGTTTCTGCGAGGGTGCCTTTATCGGCGCACCCAAAAATTTGTTTTTGTTTACCGGCGAATGAAAATTGATGTTGACACATTAATTTTATCAACTGTTTTATTTGATAAAAAACTCAGGATGTGGGATATAACCTTAAGACTTGTTGGCGGTACAGCCCCTAGCTCGATATGTAAAAAAGTTTTTGAAGACCCGCTGATTGTTGGCATACGTTATTCCTTAAAACGCCGTAACGGATATGTTATAAAGGGGCTTTCTGGCCTAAAATAGAGACTATACCTGAACAATTGTTTCAGTATCTAGTATATATAGAAGCGCGCATCAACGCTTCTTTTTTTTATTCTAGCGAGGCGATGCCTAAATCACGGCAAATTTTCCTTGCTAAAAAATTATGAATTTCGTTATGGCGCGGAACAGTTGAAATTCTTTTTGTCTGGGGATTAAAAAAAACGCTGTGGCGAGCGCCTTCTCTCAAAAACATGCACTTATTCTTTAATAAATGTTTTATTAAGTCTGCCCGTTTCATTCTAAAGAAACAGAAATATTTTTTCTGATTGTTTTTCCGTTTGCTGAATCTTTTTTAGTTAAAATCCTGTTTGTTTCCAAAACTAAAAATAAGGCCTCTTTAAGGTTTTCTTTTGCCTCCTGCAAGGTTTTGCCCTGAGTATTTACACCTGGAATTTCCTCAATCCAGCCCAAATACCACTTACCCATTTTTTTAAATAATCCTGTAAATTCTCTTGTCATATTTTTAGTATATTCTATTATGTGTTATTTGGCAAACTTTTTATTTACCACGGCTATTATATGATTATCTTCGTATATCACTTTTATATTCATAATAGATGATGTAAAATTAATAAAAAGGTCGCAGTTTATAAATAATATTAAAAATAATAAAATGAAAAAAATTATTATCTCAACAATAATTGCTTGCGGACTTTTTGCAATATCTGGATTGGCCATGGCCGAAGCAATTATTATAATTCCTCCGCCTCCAGCCGATGTAGAACAATGCAAACAAGGAGGCTGGGAATATTTAAGCTATAATGGAATTTTGTTTAAAAATCAAGGCGATTGTGTAAGCTTTGTTGCTACCGGTTATACCAATCTTCCGGCCGGTCCGGTCATAGAATAATTCTGTAAATTTCAATTTCGCCTTTAAAATGGGGTAATTTTACCCCATTTTTTTATTTACTTTTATACTTGACATCGGTTTATTAGTATGATATAATTAATATAGTAAGCTAATTCCTGCTTTGCCATGCCAAAGCTTTGTGCATAGGCTGGTCCGTATGGAAGGTAGTCCTTTGGGACAATAGGGCTGATTCTCTGCCTTAATTAAAGAGAATGTTCGTTCTTTCTAGGAGGTGCCGTATGGCTACCCAACGTTTCGAGATCACCGACGGACCGGGAAAATGGGACCTTATGCTGGGTTTGTTCGACGGAACATGTACAAACCCCAGGCGAGTGGCTTTTACTTTATGGTCCAATCTATTAGAAAAAGGATTTTACTTGCGTCTTCTCTTGAGCGGTGTCTCCAGAGAAGATGGTTCGGGTGAAAGCTGGATAGTGACTGGATACGTCAACGACAATTCGGGGATATCCGGTAGGGCGATCAAAGGATACTACTCCACAAGGACCCGCAAGGGCCACCTCGACATCATTGAGTAGACCCTCTACCCCGACATCCTGCCCCACAGAATTACTTCGGTAATTTGTGGGGCTTTTTTTTGCGGAAAATCCAACGGCTCAACTTTAAACAGGATGAGCCGTTAAAATTTCTTTAATTCTATCTGCCTCGTCCTCAACCACCGGGCCTTCGTATTCCCCGCTGTGCGCATGACTGCCTTTATAAGATGGCTGTTTTTGGTCTAGGTGCAATCCAAATAATAATCTATCTCCTGCCTGTTTTACAAAAATATGAAATCTTGGATAATTATTTATATCTAATCTCCTAACTAAATTATACTCGTTATTTTCTTTGGCATCTATAATTACATATCCAATTTTTCTTGCTGTTTCAGCAATATTTTCTTTTATGTTTTTTATTATAAAATCCATTTTAAGCGAGGCAAAAATATATTTTAAGCGAGGCAGCAAATTTTGAAGGGTCCCGCAGTCCCGCCGCAGCGGGACGAGGATGGAGCCGAAAAAATTTGCTGCCGAGCGAAATTATCCGTGCTTGAACTCAATAACATCGCCATCTTTAACAATATATTCTTTTCCTTCTGTTCTTAATTTTCCTTGCTCTCTAGCTTTTGCATAACTTCCTGCATCCATTAAATCTTTCCAGAAAACAACTTCGGCTTTTACAAATTTTTCTTGGAAATCCGAATGAATTGCCGAGCCGGCAATTGGAGCTGTATCTCCTTTTTTTATTGTCCAAGCTCTTGTTTCGTCTTCGCCGGTTGTTAAAAAAGTTATCAAGCCAAGCAACTCATAAGCTTTTTTTATTAAAACGCCAAGGCCAGATTCCATAGGTAGGCCCAAAGCCGCCCTTTCTTCTCTGGTTAAACCTTCGGCCTCATATTCGGTGGCTACGTTTAAAATTATATAATTTAACAATCCGTCAATTTCCGGAGCAGCAATGTCAATTTCATCCGGGTCTCCATTTAACAAAAATAATCTAGGTTTTGCAGTGAGTAACTGCAACCCTTTTAAGACCGCCGTTTCTTCATCTGTAAAATCGCAATCAGCTAAAACTTTTTCTGCCGACAAAAATTCCTTTGCCTTTTTTAAAACTTCGTTTTCTTTTACGGCTTCTTTTTTATTCTGGCGGACATCGCCCTGCAATCCATCAATTCTTTTATTTACTGTTTCCAAATCTTTTAAAATAAGCTCAACATCTAAAATTTCTTTTTCTTTTAACGGATTTATTTCTGTTTGAGTGTTTACAATATCTAAATTTTTAAATGCGCGCAAAATATATAAAACCGCATCGGTTTCTCTTATGTTTGCCAAAAATTTATTTCCCAAACCTTCGCCCTCCGAAGCTCCTTTTACCAAACCGGCAATATCAACAAAATCAACCGTTGCATAAATTTTCTTTTTTGATTTTGACAGTTCGGCCAGCCTATCAACTCTTTCATCAGGAACCAAAACAACCCCAACATTGGGGTCAATTGTGGCAAACGGATAATTTGCAATTAATACCTGCTTTTTAGTTAAAGTTTTAAATAATGTTGACTTGCCCACATTGGGCAACCCCACTATTCCGACTGATAGAGCACAATGCGACATGGTAATCTTGGTTTAAGTTTATACAACCTTCAATAATTACTTCTTTTTGGTTCCCAGTGACCTTTTCAACAATATCTCTTATAAGAGTTTGTTTCTCCTGGAATTTATACAAGTCTAACACATTTTTAGCTTCATTGCAAAACTCGTTTATCTCTTCGTTGCTTGGCAAAACGATCTCCCGTGCTTGCCTTTTTTGTTGCTCGGCATAGATAATTTGGCCCTTTAGCGCTGATATTTTTTCATCAATCTCACCATTGTATGTTTTTAACTGTTCCAAACTTATTGCTTCTGCGCCATAAGCCTTGGCGTATCTTTCCGCTTCCTTTTTCAGTTTTTCAATTTCCTTATTTAGATGCTCCGCAGATGGACCTGAAATAGTAGCTTGGTTTGATTCTTTTTTATGCAACCACTTTTTTAATTCTTCTCGCATTTTCTCGGGACTCTCAATAAAATCCTTTATTCTTTCCCATACGAAATTGTCCAGTATTTTTGCATCAATCCCACCTTCATTACAGACTCTTGGCAAAGGATATCGATAAACACGATCTGTACATCGATAATAAAGATGTTTCCCATGCTGCGGACCCTCCCCCGCTCGCCTTCTACCGCATGCGCAATAAATCTTGCCCGCTAAAAGATATTCATTCTTTTTATTTCTTGCACACATAGCAAAATTATCTTTCAAAATTTGTTGAGCTTTATCAAATATTTCTTTTTCAATAATTACGGGCGTAGGTATTAAAATCCATTCTTCCTTTGGCCTGAGTTTTCTGCTTGTTTTCTTCACCTTCTTATATTTTGTATTCTTTAAGGGTTTTTCTGGCAAAACACCATACGAACGCAGATAGTGGCCTTCGCCAATGTAAGTCCTGCGCCCCAACATCGTGCTTAATGTGCTCGTATTCCAAACGCCCCTTTTGCTTCTTCTTGGTTTTATATTCATTTCTTGTAGCCGTCGCACAATAGCCCTTAACGTCATTCTTTCATCAGCGACCCACAAAAATATCATCCTGACAATCCTTGCCTCTTCCTCGTTGATTTTGAAATATCCCTGAGTTTTATCTACTTTTAGGATGTACGTATAACCGAATGGCGCCTCGCTTGTTACAACATTGCCATCTTTTGCCTTTCGTAATTTTCCCAATCTAAAACGTTCTGTAATTTTTGCGCGCTCGTATTCTGCAAATAATCCTCTAACTCCATGCAATATCTTTTCCTCGCTATTTTTAGGAGTCGCAATGGTAATGAACTTTATTTCGACGCCGGCTTCCCTTAATTCATCCATTATCAATTCTTGATATGAGTATCTCCTTGCAATTCTATCAGGATCGTAAACTAACAACATTTCCCATATTTTGTTTTTGGCATCTCCACGAAGCTCATCCATTCCCGGTCTTGCCAACATATCGCCACTCCAACCTTCGTCCACATATTCCCGGACAATCGTATAACCATTCTTTTCCGCTAATTCGTGAAGAACCATCAGCTGATTTTTCACCGTTTCCTCGTTTTCCTGCCTCCCGGTAGACACCCTTGCATAAATGGCAACCAGTTTTGTTATTTTTTGCGCAATTTGTTCCATGTTTCTATCACCTATCATTATGGCTAACTCTCTGATTAAAGCAAGCTTGATTCCCCACAACTAGCGTACCGGCTCGCTTCTCGGCAATTCTCTTGGCCGTCGCTTCAAAAAGCAAGGAAAATGCGCGACTCACCCGAGCTTCAATTTCTACATCATTTGCATTTATTTTTCTGAAGCTAATCCTTGCTAATTTTTGCGATTTTTCGCTCGCCATATTTTATAAACTTGCTTTTTTTATTTTTACTTTTAAGGCAGAACCTCATAATTCATCGCCTGGCAAAGCACATGTAATCTGGTAGAAGCTTGGTGTGAATTCCAATACAATTCTGTTGTCTGTTGCGGCAACTGAGAATGTATCGAATCCTCTGAAAGATTGACCGGTGGTGTTTTTGGAAACCTTTACAGGTACTCTCAAGGTTCTTCCGCTCCACTTCTTTCCTGCTTGAAGCGTTTTTCTATCACTTTTTTTGAAGGTGATTTTTTAATCAATGTATTTTCTATATGATCACGAGGACTAAAATGTGATTTTCCTGCTCATCGCTCTAACGCCCTATATTAACCTTGCTCATTTAGTTTAACGCCCTCACAGGGCAACTTCATCAAGGATTTAGACGTTAGTTCCCGTGCCAAATAATTGGCTCAACGATAGGGTTAATAAGAAAACATTTTGGAAGCTGCTGGAGTCCACCCCAACATTTAATCCGCGTTAAAACTTTCCAAATATCCGCTTATCTCCCTGAGGTTGTCAACGCTTTTAGACAGAGCCTCAAATGAGATATTTAGGAACCTCGATTTTTTACTAATCAAAAAACCATACGGCTTCAGTATGGCTTATTTCTAAAATTGAATTAGAATATCGGACGAAATCGGACTATTTCGGATTATTTTTAAGATGAGCTAATTCTAATTCCTTAACGAATAATTCAATTTTTACACCGGCTTCTTCTAAGTCCTTCCAAGTAATATTATCTCCTCGATATACTATTAACCTCTTTTTGCTCCGCTTTGGGAAAAAAGCTTTCAATATTTCCCCCTTGAATCCAATCTCATTTAATATTTTAGAAAATCCCTTAGAACCGATTTCTTCTTTCAAAAAATTAGGCAATTCGGATTTTGTTATAGTTTTTTTGGCGTTCTGCCTTACAAAATCAAAAAATTCAAAGTTTTTACCGACGGCATGCGGCTTAGATAATAAATAGTCATTTATCCAAATTTCTCGATCCTTGACGCTTACTTTGAAAGTCTCGGATAAATCTGCGGGTGCGCCTTTTACTTTTTTTATCACTTCGTCATTTTCTCCGATAGCCACTCCACCGGCAAATGGGTTGTATCGGGAAGCTGGCAATCCCAATGATTTGAGTGATATTCCCGTTTTCAGCTGGATAAAACTCATATTTTCGATTGTGGGCATAATGTCAGTTTTAATAAAGGCGTTTATTAATTTTTCAATTATCTTCTCGGGTACTTTTTTGTTTAATAAAAAATCGTAAAATATTTCTATCTCATCGTGGTATTTTTTATAAAAGCGCGAACGACTAAAATTTTCTGACCGAATATCTTCTGTCATCGTTTGTTTGGCTTTCGTACTATTTTTGGATTATTAATTCTACAACAATTATCCACTTATTTCCAGCCTTTCGTTTTGCCAGCCGGTCGCTTTTATGGTATATTAAAAGCGACAATTTAATATTGAGCCTAAACTCATAGATTCCTATGGGCATGGCAAAAAGTCAGGTAATGCATAAAGAACCCATCATGGGGTCGCATTACCTGCCATGCACGGAAACGTGTATGAGTGGCTTCGGCCACTACCTGTGGTGGGCTTTTTGTTCCAGTAAAATTTCCACCATGGGAATAATTAAATTTATGGCACTATCTTTAATACCAATTGGTACCGAAGAACGGCAAAAAACATGGCCCGCACCGGAACCAAGCAAAAAAAGTGTTATTTGCAGATACAATTATTTTCATGTTTTAGCCAGCGATTTAGGCGTGGCTTCAAATTTAAGGTGGTATCTTTCGTCTGACCCACAGAAGGAAGTATCTTACGAGGATATTAAAAAAATGTACTCGGACAATGATAATGTACCAAATTTGGGAGTGTGGCAGCACTATTCGCTTTTAATTATTTTGGGTGTCGTTATAGTTTTAATGATATTTGGATTTTAGTTTATTAATCAGTTCAACTAACCAATGTGAAGTTAGTTGGGCTTAAAAATATGAAAAAAATTATAATAGGAATCGTTTTAATGCTTTTTATATTTGTTAATGACTTTTCGCATATTACTGACTGGGGTTCTGGAGAATTTGTTGGATATAATTTATGGGCTCTCTTCCTGCCAATCCTCGGATTATTTTTACTAATAAAAGGAATCAAAAATTATAACAGCGGAGTGACACCCAAAAATTATAAAGAAACAAATCAGCCAAAACAGGATTTTTTAATAAAGAAACCAAAAACTAAGGACTCATCAGAGGAGAACAAACCAGTTTATCTTATACTTGGTTTTATTATTTTAATTGGAATAATCATTTTTGCTTATGCAAATCTTGATGGTCAAAATGATTCTACTGTTAATACACAAACAAATATACAGCCGGAAATCGCTTCTATAAATGTTTCTAAATTTTATGACGGATTAGACGGATATTCTCTTTCTATACCTGATGGTAATAAATCGACCTGCACTTGGACTTACTCTGGAGGAAGCGGACGTATTCCTTATTTGGAAACAACCACTGCTACAAATATAGAAAAGCATCATATCCGTTATGAGGCAGGAAGTTTTTACGATTTCTCCGTTAACTGCACCGACGATTTCGGAAATCGGTATGTTGGAGTTTTTCCTAATAATTAACAAATATTATTAAATATAAAAAATATGAAAAAACTTATTTTAGCGTTTTTAGTATTATTGTTTATTCCATTGGTCGCCGGAGCATCCATTGATACAAACCTGTATTATGGTTTACGAAACAATAGTGATGTTAGAGAATTACAGGAGCTCCTAATAGATAAAGGTTTTTTGACTGGCTCTGCCACCGGGAACTTTTTATCTTTAACCCTGAAAGCCGTTAAACAATACCAAGCAAGTGAGGGTATAATCCAGACAGGATATGTTGGGACTTTAACAAGGACTGCTATTAATAACGACTTAGCAACGCAGTTATCGGCAAGTAATGCGGAGGCTACAACAGAGACTGGCACAACCCCTCCTGCTCCTGCTCCACAAGCAACAACTAATGATGTCGTAAGGTCCCTTCAGGACCAAATTGCACTTTTGTTACAACAGGTTCAAGCAATGCAGGCTCAACAAATTTCAGTTCAGCAATTACAGCAAACTGTTCAACAACAAGCAGAGACAATAAATCAAATTCAGCAAAACACACAACAAATTGCACAAAATACAAATCCTGTTTGTACGCCAAATTGGTCTTGCAGTAATTGGAGTGCCTGCCAAAATTATAAACAAACAAAAACTTGCGCTGATTCTAATAATTGCGGAGTAACCACAAATAAGCCACATGAAACACAAAGTTGCGAGATGAAGATTTATAGCTCATATTCGGAGAGCGGGCTCGGACGAATCTATAAGGTTTCTCCAATTTATCCTGAGATGCAGGATGTCAGCAACTACATTCAGCTTTCACTGGTTATTAGAAACGAAAGCGGTGAATATTTCCAGGATAAAATTGTTGAAGTGGTTACCACTGATTCAAGCCAAAACAAAACCATAAATGGAACACCTCTAATAATGCCAATATATACTGATGGTTATAAAAAGGTAGTTCCAGCTTATGGGTATTATTATAAATTTAATGCCCCCGGAAAGCATACAATAACATTTTCCAGTAGCGGAATGTCAACGAGCGTAGATTTAGACGTTAATCCATAGAAGGCTTCACAAACGGGCAATAAATACGCCAAACTGCATCAAAAAAGCTCATCTCTCGATGGGCTTTTAATTTGCAGTTAGTTTATCCTCCCAGTCGCCATCTTTATTTTTTTGTCGATTTATTATCTCCGGAGAAAAGCGAGTCCATTTACCTCTTTTTGTGCTGACCATTCGCTTAATAACTAACTCATCTGATTCCGCCAACCCGACTGGTTGACTCGTCCCCTCATCTCTAACCTTTTTCTCAAATTCTTTTATTCTCTTCGATAGCCACTCTCCCGAAGGACTATTATGTTGTGGTTCTTGCGATCTTATATTTCTCCATTTTGAAGACATGTGTTTATCCCAAAGTTGTGTAACTAAAAAAGACGAATCATGGGGTGGAGTGCTCGCAAAAAAATAAAACCCTTTGACCTTCGTTTCTGCCGGAAGGGCGTCATAATGTGCATCAAGCTTCTTAAAATCTTCTTTTAATTTTACTCCCGGCACAAAGCTTTGATTTGCTCTTAAAAATATGGGGACCAATAGTTCATGCAACCGATCATTTGAGGTAAAAACCGCACAAAAAGGCAGATAATATAAATAGGCAACATCGATTTTATGACTTGGCCTTCCTCGGCCTATTAAATCCGCGCCAATTCCAAAATAAAAAACGAGATCAACCGTTAAAATATAAGTGAAGTAAGGTGCGAAGTTTCTAATCATTGGCCTATTTTCAGCTTGCCAACGATTAAAAATTTCTTGCTGAAAATTTGGAGACGCTCCTATCAATGACAGACCTGTCATTAAAATTTGTTCTTGGTCTGGGCTATCTATAAGTTCGTCTACGATTTTTTTGACATCCTCAATTGTTTTTGGTTTTGGCTGGCCACTAAATCTTATTTGATAATGATTGTATATTTCTTCAAAATCTATATTGCTTAATGCTTCGCGCCACTCTTTTGCATGAGAGCGTTCTATATCAAGAAATCTATGCTCTTGCCAACGTCTAAGTGACTCTTCTTCGGGTGACTCTTCAAACATAACTCCTGTTTTACCCCCTAGATCTATGTACTTGCCTCCCCCCAAATATATATGCCCGTTATCTATATTTATTTTTCCTTGTCCTGAAAGTTCACCTTCAAGCAGTGATCTATGATGGACATTAGCTTTAGCATGTAAATCTGGTGTTTTGTATGCCAAACTTCCAACAATATCTTCCGGTGTCCTCCCCAATTCCGCCTCTTTTTTTAGATCAGCAAGCGTTTCAACAAAGAAGACAGGAGTAATATTCGTTATAAAAAACTGATCAAGCCACACTGACTCGTCCGGATTTAAGCTTTCTAATACAGATTTATCAAATATAAGTATTGGGCCCATTATTTTATCTTGCTTCTTTACAACGAAAAATGCAATAAAAAATCCGCTTATTACAGGGATTTTTGTTTTAGATTAAAATTATTTTTCTTTTCCCTTTCTATAGCAACACGGATCCTTCCTTTCTCTGCAGAATCCAAAGCTCTTTTCCTCCTTAACAGAATATCTCTGAGAATTAATCGCCCTATAAAAAGACTCGACAGAATCTTTTCTCTCTGGCAAAATATGATCTAATGTGTATTTCGTTTTTCTGTTGGCCATATTATATGTTCTAAATCAAACCAAACTATGTAAAAAATACCCGCTTGATATGCTCCGTAAACTCTTGCCTTTTTATTATTCACACCTACAAGGGAAAAATGGAACGAAGGTAGGGTGCTTACTCTTTTATCTGGAAACCCACGTTCTGTACATTTACTCCAATCAGTTTGATAAAAATGATAAGTGGAGCGCTGATTTACTAATTCATTAAAAGATTTGGTATTTATATCTTTTAATATCCCCAACGACCTCCTGACCTGATCCTCGTCCCAGGTGGATAAACAATATTTTCCGCTACAATCGTAAAATTCAAAGCTAAATTTTATCTTTTCGTCAGTCATTATAATCATCCAGGATATTGTTCCAAGATATGCTTATCTAAAATTACATTGCTTGTTTTTTCATATGGTTCTAAGCCCTTTCTTGCTTCAAGCCAACCTTTTTCCCGATGGCTTATCGTCACCAATTCAAAGGCAGTCCATTTTTCACAACTTTCGTAAACCTTATTTAACAAGTCTATCACTTCTGGTTCATTCTCATCAATAAACTCCTCTTCGTCGATGTCAACAAATTTATCTACTCTAATCGGAGATGATCCATATTTTTTTAATTCTCTATACAAACTCGGAACTACGGGTCCAGCAGGCCACGCTTGTATTGGTTCTTGAAAAAGTTTTTCTTTTCCTTTTTTGCTTACCAAATAAAAAACATAAGCAAAATAAACTAGCTTTTGCATTTTCAGTGGAGTAATAAGTTCACCGTCCTTCTCTGCCCTTATTAAGAAATATTTTGCTATTTCTAATGGTGTAACGATATCTTTTGGCATAGAAGTTTCTTTTATTTATCTTAGTTTATATTACTACGGATAAATATAAAATTAAAATACAAACTGTGAATAACTTTTACCATATTACCGGTTTGATGACATAGAATTCAATATCCGTCCCTGTCCGTCCCTTTCTGTGATTAGACGCCCGTAACGTGGCGCTGGGAGGGTTATTTTGAAGTTAAATGGGATAAGGACTGGCGTATTGGCTTGTCGCGTTGTGTTCCTACTGTGCCTATGCTTAATGCCATATTCTAATTTTTTACCACATTTTTGCAAAATAAAAAAGACCTGAGCCGAGGCTCGGGTCTTTTTGTACCTCTGCGATTTACAAAGGAACTATTTACGACGATGGTGACGTAGCAATAGTACGGCAAGACCACTTATCAGCAAGCCAGCTGTCGTTGGCTCGGGAACGGTGTTGAGGGCAATATAGGCGGAATTTCCTATTTGGAAATCAGCGTTTAATGTATCCCCGTTAGCCAACGTGCCTGTAATCCTCCTAATTGGGTCGCTACTATAGCCCAGTTTATTTATGCTCAGCAGCTCTCCCTCAAAAGGAAAACCATCTACGGCGAAGCCAAATCCCTCTATTATTGCGTGAGAACCTTCCTGTATACGCAATGCTCCAAGATGTCCGCCAGAGACAAGCATGTGTCCGGTTTCATAGCCGATTATTTGTTCGGTTTGCCCCCCTGTAAATGTTATGATACCATCGTCGGCAACTACCAATGCCGCCGCATAGCCAGCCGACATTGAACAATCGCAGTTACCCCACACAAACACATTGCGAGCCGTTCCGCCGATGACGTTAATCCTGCTGTCGCAAAAACCGGTAATATCATAAGTGATACTTCCATTGGCAACCAAATTAAGGGTTGTGTACCTCTCCGGAGTATTGCGGTCTATCTCGACTTCAGCTCCAATTTGATAATCAATATTATGTGTCTGGCCATCCCGAAAAACAACCGTAGCGGAAACGAAATTGACTTCGAGCAACGTAACCACTAAACAAACAAAAAAACAAAACGTCTTCATCGCTATTCTCCTGTGAAAGAACTAAGAAAAAACACAGCGAAGTTACTGTGTTCTTATATTATCACAAATTTTAAATTACGTCAAATTCAAAACACTCGCAAATTATCTATTTCTGATGCTTCTTGCTGAGATAAAATTTTGTTTGATTTTAATGCGTCGTTATGAATTTCTAAAACTTTTGTTTTTCTTTTGTCTTGCGCATCACTAAAAGTTTTTTCTTGTTTTAAATCTCCTAAATCTTTCAGGGCTTGATCCTTAAATGAAAGCATATCGTTCTTGAATTCTTTTACATCTTTTTCTGCTTTATCAAATCTATTATCTATTTTTTCAAATTTTTTATCTAAAAATTCTACTAATTCTTTTTGGTCTTCGTTCATAAATTTATTTTTATATTTTTTAAAAAAATTTAACTATATTTTTATTATACTTCAACAAAAATTTGTGTCAAACAATCCTATTTTTTACCAGCCACCGCCGCCTCCTCCGCCTCCACCGCCACCTGCTCCGCCACCTCCGCCGGCGCCAGAAGAACTTGATGTGCTTGAAGAAATGCTTTGGGTTATGCTATTTAACTGGCTGGTAAAGCTGTCTGCATTAAAGCTGGCAGGTCCTGTTCCGGCATACCAAACCGGATGATAATTCTTAAAATATTCTTCGCCGTATATTTGCTGCATTTTTTTTGCCCAAAGCCCGGCAATGCCAAAAACAATTGCATAAGGTAAAAATTTATCAAAAATATTTTCTTTTTCATAAAATTGCTGGCGGTAATTTTCGGCCTGTTTCATATACAGCTCAAAGCCTTTAATTTTGAAAAGCAAATCTGTTCCTGCCTGGGTGCGTTTTGGCATAATAAAAGCAAAAATTACCAAAATTAATCCCGATGCCAAAAAACTTAAAAAAACTATAAAACCACTAAAATCAGATTCAAAAATAGATCCGACAATTCCCGCAAAAAAAACTGCACCCCAAATTAAAATACCGGCAAGCGTAAAAAACAAAATCTGGTATGTAATCCCATTTTTTGCAACCCAACCCTGTTGTTGAACATCTTTTGCGGCAAGTTTTTTAATGCTTATTGCCTTTTCGTAAAATTTACGGTCTTTCAGGTCGCCAAGCTTTACCGAATCTCGCCCATTGAAGAGGCTGCTTATTATTTTTTGTTCGGTCTCCCGCAAATTTGCCACATTGCTTTCCGGATTTCTGATTAAAGTAATTGGGTGGTATTTCAAAAAAACGAAACTTTTTTCCTCCTGCTTTATTGTTATAAAGCGCCTTACTGCAAGGTTTATAATTTCGGCAGTAATATATTTATCATGCCAACGGCCCGAAGACAAAACCATGCCCATTTGGATTGGAGTAATATTTTCGGGAATGCCAAACTCCGGAGGTATTGGAGTTTTCATTTTTGGATCCTTGCCATATTTTCGCCATGCCCGAAAAGCCAAAACAAAAACTGCCAAAGGTATTAAAAGCGCCAAATATCCAAAATAATCAGCATATTTTTCCCAAAATGTAAGCTCGTAGGGTGCAAATATATTTTTTGGAAATGCTATAGATACCGTAATTCCCTCTCCCGCTCGCAAGGGCATTGTTGATTCAAAAAATATTGAATTTTGCCTCAACCAGTCATATTTTACAAAATTTTTATTTTTTGAGCCAAAAGTTCCGGTGTAATAATCTATTTTTGTATTATCTTTTGTAATTTCGGGCGGAAAAAATAAATTGGCTGAAAAACTGTCTATATCTATTTCCCAAAATGTTCCTAATAAATTCCAATACAGCTCGTCAAAATCAGAATTGATAAATCTGACCGCATTTTTAACTTTATAAACAATTTTATAATAATTAACTCCGCTAACAAGCTTATTTGCATCTCCTATTTTCCATGTAATAGTATTATTATTTTTTGTTGTCTGATATTTGTAAAAATTACCGTCAAAATCCGTAATGCTTATTAACTCAACGGGCGTTTTAAAAATTCCTTTATCTGTTTTGGTCTGCAAGGGCAGAATGCGAAAAATCCCGTGCTTATTTGGCAAATTACCGCAATCGGCTGTGATATATTCTGTAATTGAAAGCGACGAATCTTTATTTACAGTTATATCGGTCTCAAAATTTTGTATATACCAGTCTGTTATTTCTTCAACAGGCCTTGCATAAACCGGCTGAAAACAAAAAAATATAGAAACAAAACAAATTAAAAATAAATGTAAAAATTTTTTCATAATTTAAAAATTATGTTATCCTTTTAAACACCATGTACCCCGCAACAGCAAAAACCAGATAAGCTGAAATGACTATTATTACAGTCAGTAATATATGAGAAGTGATAAACTGTATTATTAAATCAAGCAAAGATTGGGCTTTTGATGCTCCAGCAAGTTTAACATTAAGCGAGCTGGCGCTTTCCAAATCATCTGTTTTGGCTGTGGCTTTTATTGTTTCTGCATTAACGCCGGCAGTTTTATTTTCAGACGATGCTTTAAATGTAATTCTTTTTTCAGACAAAGGTTCAAGAGAACCAATACTCATCCCAAAAACAATATTTTCCGGCGAATCTGCGCCGTCTATCTGTAAATTTTGCTGGTAAGATACTCCTTGTGGCAGGTCTATCTTTGCTGTAATGTCCTCAATAATGTTTGTTGTTTTATTGGCAACAACCAAAAGCAATTCTATATTCTGATTTTTTGTTAAATCCGGATCTTGCTTCCATTCGCCCGTTTGCTGGTCTTTAGCATAAAGAGTTAAAACAATATCCGAAGATACGCAATCTTCTGGGCAAGTAGATGAGGTCTCCTGGCAATTGCATGTTTCATCCGGACAATGAGAATCTTTTTCACAATATTCTGCTGTCTCAGAACTTACGCAACTGGCGTTTGCGCAACTGTCTTGGCACCTTTCATATATGCTTTGTATTTGGCCTGTTGAGTCGTACCAATAAACATTATTATTGTAACAAGCTTTTTTGTAGTTTTTAATATATGACAAAGTTGATTTGCATACAGCACTACTAACGCAGACATAAACGCACTTTCCGTCTTTGCAGGTCCAGCTTGGTTTTTGAGTTGCAGAACAGTTGCCGTATCCGCAGGTGGTGCTTCCTGAGCATACTGTGGCAGTTGACCATTCAAGACAGGTATCAGAGTCATATTGTCCGCAGGTTTGCTTGTGGGATATATCAGAACATTTTAATTGGCCTGTTGTGCAGTCGTTGGTGCAAGTTGTTGGCTGATCTGGCGGTTGGGTTCCATTACAGGTGGAACTGGTATTACATACATATGTGCAGGTTTCGAGTTCGCATCTCCAGGCGGGCTTGTGGGTGTCGGGGCATGTTCCGTATCCGCAAGTAGTATCACCAGAACATACTGTGGCAGTTGACCATTCAAGGCAGGTGTCAGAATCATATTGCCCGCAGGTTTGCCTATGAGACGTGTCAGAACACTTTGCCTGGCCCGATATGCATTCGTTGGTGCATTCAACATCTGGATCAGGATCTGGGTCGGGAGTTCCACCCAAACATGTATTAACACATGTTGTTGCTGTTCCTGTTTCAACAACAGGATTTCCTCCGCTAAACTGTTGAATAATCCAATAGCCATATGGCGCAACATTATTTGTTGGCGTGTAAACTGCACCGCCAGGAATTTTAATTCTTGTTGTGCCGTTAACTAAAAATATCGCCGGATTTCTTTGAAGAATTTGTGTGGTGGTCTGCCCGCTGTCCTGGTTTGGAGTTAATCTGTAAAGATTATAATGGTTAGGCACTCTCATGCCGGTTAAAACATAATTTGTATCTGTGCCAACAAGATTACTAACAAGCGTTGTTCTGTCTTGCCTAAAATATGTTAAAGAATCAAATTCTTGCAACATTGTATTCATTGCTGTAGATTCAGCAGTTCTGTCGGCAGTTGTTCTTTCTGCATCTCCTGATTCGCCCTCTCCATTAGAATTCCACCAGTCTATGCCGTCTGTGCCGGCCAACAAACTATGAAAAACATTTTCAGTCCAATATTTTGCATAATTTAAATTAAAAACTTGTCTATTAGCGCTACTTACTTTATATGACCAGTGGCTAAGCCAAACACGAAAAGGAGTTTTAGGAGTTGCAAGAGCGGCAGTACGAATAGCGTTTGTTCCCTTTTTAAAACTGGCAAATTCTATATTAGAATAATTGCCTGTATTTTGATGAGTGCCGACTACGGTTCCCGGACCATATGGATACAAATTATTTGTTCTGGGAAAAGCAGCGCTGTTTAAATAGTTCCCGGCATTCGCCATTTCTATATTTGGATAATATTCTTTTGCTACGTTATACCATGCTTCATTAAAATATATTACTTGCACATCTTGAGAAACAGAATTCCATATTAATTGTGGTATAGTAGCAAAATTAGTCCAGCTATATCTTCTGGGTTCCATGTATTCATAAAGAGTTTTTCCTGCAGGAATAGAAAATCCATATAGCTCCAATCTGGCTTGCATTGCAGGAAACCTTGGGTCGTTTTGAACGCCATTCCACCAAGCTATAACACGCTCATTATATGCCGGATAAAATAAAACCTCGTTACAAGGAGTGTTGGAATTATCCGAAGTAGGAATTACGCTATATGGTTTTGCAAAGCCTACATCAAAACCCATTTCATAATCAGATTGTAAATAATCTATTTGTTTTCCTCCTAAATTTCTGTAATCATTAAAAAATGTTCTTAACCGGTTTTGATTTTCTGTAACCCAATTATCCCACCATGGGCTTCTGTAATTTACTACATACCCCTGGTTATTAGTATAGGGACTGCTACAGCCGGGAGGCGTTGCAACATCATGCATTTTTTCGCATGTTGAAAGGTCATTAATATCTGTGCATGTTCCCGGAATTATAATATTATCTTTTTCTCCTACTGTATTTACATAATTGGAATATCTTGGATAAAAATAGTTTATTATTGTACGAAAACCAGCGGGCTGGCCGTCTGTAATATTTTTTATTCTTTGAACTTCTGTTGGTTTTCCTATATCTGCTATCTCTACATAGGCAACAGGAATAATATGCCAAAATTGTTTGTCATAAGCGCTGCTATTTTGTGAATATATTCTACTCACAGGACAACTTGTAGTTCCGCACCAGCTAAAAGCCATACTAACATTTTCCCATTGGCAACTGGGGCTACATCCATCTTCTGCAATAGAATTTCCGTCATCGCATTCTTCGCCCGAACTTTCTTCAACAACACTATTTCCACATCCTCCTACTCCGCCATCTCCTAAAACCGGATATCTGAGTTCTGCATTCCAAATTTTTAAGCCATCTTCTATATTTTTAATGCCGTTAAAATTTAAAAAAACAAGGATTCCTGCCAAAACAAAAATCCCCGAGAAAACAATAATTAAAATTTGGAGTTTTTTGGAACTCATTCAATTAATTATAATTGAAATAAAAAATGTAGTCAAAGCCATTAAAACAAAAAAACTATTTTTTAATAGTTTTGTAAAAATTTAAAAATTTTTGGTTTTTTACTTTTTATGTTTTCCGGGCATTTTTGAAAAAAGCGGACGGTACATATCATCTTTAAAATCAATATAAAGCTCTTTGGGCATAATTTTATTACAAAATTCTACCGGCGCATTGTTTATAACTGCCAAGGGCATTTGCTCGTTTCCCTCACCCATTAAAAGCACAGCCGAGGAAGCTAAGCTGTCTGCAATATTTGTTCTTGAAAATTTAAATTTTCTGCCAAATATATCTTTCTTTTTTCTGTAATCTTTTATTCCTTTAAAACCAGCATACCCTACTGCCAGCCCCACAACTCCGGCTCTTAGGGGCAACGTCCGGCTGTCGGTTATTAAAACTCCAAGTTTTTTTATTTTATATTTTTTTTGTAAAAGTTTTTTTAATAAATCAGCCGACTTATAGCTGTTTTTTGGCAAAAGAATAAGTTTTCCGTTTGCGTTTGACTCGTCAATTCCGGCAGAGGCCATTACAACCCCGTCTTTTATTGTAAGCCAGACATATTTTGAGGGCATTGCAAACTGGCTTTCTTTTTTTATAAGTTTTTTTTTATATTTAATTTCTGCTGTTCTTTTTTCTGCCAAAGCAACAATTTTTGAAGTAACAACAAGAATAGATTTTTCTTTTAATTTAGGAATATGTCGCACAATAAAATCTGCCAGATTATCCCCCTCTTTAAATACAAATGTTTTTATGGCTTTTATAATCATTATGCGCGCAATTTTAAAAACTCCCCAGATAAAACATAATCTTTGTTTACAAACTGCGCCAAAACCTTTATATATTCTATTTTTGCCAACTTGTCTAAAGCCGTATTCATTGCCAAATAACTAAACCAAATGCCAACTGTAAAAATTCCCCGTTCAATAAATACAACCGGAATTAAAGCCAACCATATAGCCGGAGTTAAGCCAAAAGCATAAAGAAAAATTGTAGAC
>Ga0074195_1001601_pt1 | contig 30406 bp, 28 predicted proteins | sample EPASupsiteHSE623_FD_64525 | JGI IMG/M metagenome (GOLD analysis project Ga0074195, IMG submission 64525) | Bioremediated contaminated groundwater from EPA Superfund site, New Mexico - Sample HSE6-23 | ecosystem: Environmental > Aquatic > Deep subsurface > Groundwater > Contaminated ... | reverse complement strand
AAGGTATAAAATAAAAACGAAGCAGCAGGTTTGGAGGAATAATTATGACTCAGATACTTGAAGCCAGGGCGGGGCGGGTTACTCCTGCCATGAATAGGGTTGCCGAACGGGAGGGCATCAGCCCGGAGCTCATTGCTGAGGGATTGCGAAAAGGAACCATTGTCATTCCGGTCAATATCAACCACATCAACCTTGACCCATGCGGAATCGGGGCGGGCCTCAAAACAAAGGTTAATGCCAATATCGGAACCTCGCCGCAGTATCCCGAAATAGAAAAGGAACTGGTGAAACTTCGGGCGGCAGTGGAGGCCGGAGCCGATGCCGTAATGGACCTCAGCACCGGCGGGGATATCAATGTCTGCCGTAAAAAAATAATCCGCAGCTGCAGCGTTTGTATGGGTACAGTACCTATTTACCAGGCCATTGTTGAATCCAGGGAGAAATACGGCAACCTTATTGATATGTCGGCCGATGACCTGTTTCAGGTAATTGAAAAACAGGCTGCTGACGGCGTCGATTTCATCACCGTCCACTGTGGAGTCACCATGGAAGTGGTGGAAAGACTGCGGCGGGAGGGCCGGATCACCGACATCGTCAGCAGGGGAGGGGCTTTCCTGGCGGGGTGGATGCTGCACCACGAGCGCGAAAATCCGCTTTACGAGCAATACGACCGCCTGCTGGAACTAGCCCGCAGATATGACGTTACCCTCAGTCTTGGTGACGGATTAAGACCGGGCTGCCTCGCTGACGCCACCGACCGGGCCCAAGTCCAGGAGCTGATAATCCTGGGAGAACTGGTGGAACGGGCCTGGGAGCAGGGAGTCCAGGTCATGGTTGAGGGTCCCGGTCACGTGCCATTAAACCAGATTCAGGCCAATATTATCCTCCAGAAGAGGATTTGCAAAGGCGCGCCCTTTTATGTGCTGGGACCATTAGTTACAGATGTGGCCCCCGGCTATGACCATATAACTTCCGCTATCGGCGGAGCCATAGCGGCCATGTCAGGGGCTGACTTTCTATGCTACGTGACCCCCGCTGAGCATCTGGGCCTCCCTACCGATGAAGATGTGCGGGAAGGGGTAATCGCTGCCCGGATAGCCGGCCACGCCGCCGATATTGTCAAAGGAATCCCGGGCGCCAGGGAATGGGACGATGCCATGGCCAGGGCCAGAAAGAGCCTTGACTGGGAGGCTCAGCTTAACCTTGCCCTTGACCCGGTCAAGGCCAGGGCTATGCGGGCTGAGAAAAACCCGGAGGGCATGAAGGAATGTTCCATGTGTGGCGAATTCTGCGCCATGAAGGTTATTAGTGAGTACCTCGGGACAAAAATGAAATGTTAAAATCATGCCATCCCTGATCAGCTGATTTTTTTTGTTATTAAAGTATACCAAAAAGGTAAACAAATACTTCGTTAAGGAGGAATTTTAACCTAATTCTCCCCTGTTCAATAGTCGTAACCTGTAACCGTTCATAGCCGTTGCACCTAATTTGTCCATCAGCCGGTAATTGGCATATGCGCCTACCACCGCTCCGATGCCGGGCATCAACTGCATCATTTTGGCCAGATCTATGTAATCACGGTATTCCTGTTGAAAACTCCGCCAGTCAAAAGACTCCATGCTCAATGGCAGTGCGTCGGATTTCCTGTCCCAGTTAAAAATGTGGTTATAAACCTCAATCCTTTTTTCCTGGCTGGAAAAAGCCAGTTGAAAAAGATGCAAAATGTATAACCGTTCCCTGAAGTCTTTGATATCAAAGCCATATAGGCTCGCAGCGTCAAATAAAAATTTGATTTTCAGGCTGATTAAGAGAGGAAAATCCGCTAATCCCAGGAGCAGCCCGCCTGCGCCGGTTCCAGCTCCGCCGGCCGCTGCCGCTTTCTTGTAAAAACTAATCTTCTCCCGGACAGATTTCTCGCGTTCATGTAAGGTGCCAAAGTGATCAGCCGGCTGTTTGGCGATATACTCCGAACCTGCCAGAACGGCCTTAACCATATTTTTTATGGCGGCTGTCATTACTTCGTGAATTTTGGCCGGAATTATGTCATTTACCTTTCGTTGCACACCTTTGGTCAGCCGTCCCGTAAGAGACGGCTTTTTTGTCATTTTCCTCTGCCAGGTTATAAGTTCATGTAATACCTTTTCTTCGTAATTTTCCATCTGACCCTCACTATTTTCGTTGATGTGCTCCAATAATAGTTTTGCCATAGTTAACCTCCTCTAACTAGTGCCTCATCAGGTAACGTTGACCTTGTTTTATGTGGTTAGCGGGGGAATGGTATAAACGCTCGTGACTGATGCTTCGCTGCGTAGTCCTGCTAATACTCAGCCTGTGGATAAAGGTCTGTTCCGCATATTACAGTAGCAGTATCGGGAGCGGCCAGACCTTTATCCACAGGCGTTCGTAAAGCAGGACTACCTTGCTGCGCAATGTCACTCGCTTATTATACCATTCCCCCGCGAAACGGAAAAAACAAGGTCAACGTTACCTGAAGGGGTACCTGGTTAGCTGGGTAACTTTTTCCTCCACATTATAACATACTCTTGTGTTTACAAGTGCATAACTCACCATAAAAAGTAAAAAAGTACTGGGAGGTTACCTACCTCTCCGATGCTTAATACTCGGTTGCTTTTTTAGACATTCTCTTGGCTTGCGTATTTACCGGTAGTGCAGTTATAATACATGTATAGCGCGACAAGAATTATATTACAGGAAGGTCAACTATTATGAAAATCCGAGATTTAGGCGAATTCGGGCTGATAGACCTCCTGTCCCGGCGGATTCCGGCCCCTTCGGCCCGGGTCCTGAAGGGGATCGGGGACGATACGGCTGTTTTAAAACCGGATCAGGGGAAGCTTATTTTAATGACAACAGATATGCTGGTGGAGGATATCCACTTTTCTCTCCTATACACTCCCTTCCGGTCGGTAGGGTGGAAGGCCCTGGCCGTAAATGTCAGTGATATAGCGGCCATGGGCGGCCTGCCCACGGCTGCGACCGTTTCCATAGGTATTCCCCCGCGGCTGGCAGCCGGTGATGCCGAAGAAATCTACCTGGGCCTCGGCGAATGTGCGGAGGAATACGGTGTTGACATCGTGGGTGGGGATACGGTTAAGTCCCCGGACAGGCTGGTGATAAATATTACCCTGCTGGGTGAGGCAGACCCTGACCGGGTTGTTTATCGCTCCGGCGCCCGGCCGGGCGATCTGATTATGGTTACCGGGCCTCTGGGTGCATCGGCAGCCGGCCTGTACGCCCTGAACAATAAAATTGCCGCCGGGGAAGGCCTGGTCCGGGACCCTATCCAGGCTCATCTTTTTCCAAGAGCCCGTATCCGGGAAGGGCGGGCTTTGGCGCAATCCGGTTATGTTACTTCCATCAATGACATCAGCGACGGGCTGGCCAGTGAAATTTTGGAGATATGCCGGGCCAGCGGCGCCGGCTGTAAACTGGATGCGGAAGCAGTACCGTATACCGTCGGCATAGCCAACATGAGCAGGAGGGCAGGGGTTACCCCCCTCCGGTGGGCACTGTATGGGGGGGAAGACTTTGAGCTGGTATTCACCGTTAAACCCGGCGGTGCGGACGCAGTCAGAGCCGTCCTGAAGGAGATTGGCTGTGCCCCGGTTACAGTGGGTATGATAGTTAACAGCGACCAGGGTTGTGTTCTTATAGAAAACGGGCGGAAGACGGAGCTTGTAGCCGGAGGGTACGATCATTTCCGGGAATAACGGGGCTGCCCGGTGAGATAATATTAACCATCGACAGAGGAGCGCTTTCGATGAAGGTGATCAGTGATTCACCGGATAAAACCATATTGATAGGCCGCCTGCTCGGGTCCAGGCTGGAACCGGGCAGTGTCGTGTGCCTTGAGGGTAACCTCGGGGCCGGTAAGACCCATCTGGCCAAAGGGGTCGCCCTGGGCCTGGGGGTGGAGGACCATGTCACCAGCCCGACATTCACTATTATCAATGAGTACGAGGGCAGGCTGCCCCTGTATCATGTTGATGCTTACAGGCTGGAAGAAGAGGACGAGGCTTATGAGCTGGGCCTCGAAGAATACCTGTATGGTAATGGGGTCACCCTTATCGAATGGCCTGACCGGATCCGGCCCCTCATCCCGCGGGAGCACCTGACTGTTTCCGTGAGGATGTCCGGGACTGAAGATGATACCAGGGAATTGGAATTAACGTCGGCGGGAACAAAATACGAAAGACTTGTCACAGCACTTCAGCCGGAACTGGCTGCCTGTAGTGACAGGCCCAGGTAAGGGGTGGAAACCGTTGTTCGTATTGGGGATAGATACTGCCACCAGGGTTGCGGGCGCCGCTGTGGTCAATGAGGAAAGGCTTGTAGCCGAGAGGTTTGTCCATAACCTGCAGACCCATTCACAGAATATAATTCCGATGATCCAGCAGGTTATGGAGGATGCAGGCATCAAACCCGCAGACCTGCATGGGATTGCCGTGACGGGGGGGCCCGGTTCGTTTACGGGTCTCAGAATAGGCATGTCGGTGGCCAAGACTATGGGTCTGATCCTGAACATACCCGTAGTGGGTATATCCACGCTGCAAACCCTGGCTTGGAACCTTTACAGGACAGAGGGACTGATCTGCCCCATTCTTGATGCCAAGAAGAATGAGGTCTATACCTGTGTCTACAGGTCTGCCCCCGGGGGGCTGGAAGAACTGGTCAGCCCGGCTGCCCTCGGTATCGGGCAGCTTATTTCGGTGCTTGCCAGGTATGAAAATGAACAGGTTTCCTTCATCGGCGACGGCGTCCCGGTGTTCGGTGATGCCTTAAAGGACGCCCTGGGTGAGCGGGCCCTCTGCGGGACTATGATCAACAGTTATCCCCGGGCCGCTGCCGCAGCAGAACTGGGCCTCATCCGATTGCAGGAAGGACGCCTCAGTGATGCCACCTTCCTCCAGCCGGTGTACCTCAGGAAATCCGAGGCGGAGGTTACCTGGGAACAGAAGCATGGCCAATGAGAGGATTACAAATGAGCATCAATTTCATTCCCATGAAAAGCGAGCACCTTAACGGTGTTACGGAAATAGAGAACCAGTCCTTTCCCACCCCGTGGTCGAAAATGGCTTTTTACCACGAAGTGGTGAGCAATGATTTCGCCTTTTACGTAGTGGCGCTGAAGGGGGACAGGGTGGCCGGCTACGCCGGAATGTGGGTAATTCTGGACGAGGGACATATCACGACCCTGGCTGTCCATCCATTTTACCGGCGGCAGGGCCTCGGCGCCAAGCTGATGCATGAACTCATCGATGAGGCCAAACGGCGGAGGTGTACCAAAATGACCCTGGAAGTGAGGCCGTCCAACCATTCTGCCCTGGAACTCTACACGAAGACCGGCTTCATTTCCTATGGTGTCCGACCGCGGTACTACGCAGATACGGGCGAGGACGCAGTGATTATGTGGAAGGACCTGTGAATTTGGTTAAATTTGAGTCTTGAGGTGTCATAGTGAAATCGATTATTATACTTGGTATAGAGACATCGTGTGACGAGACCTCGGCGGCGGTGGTGGCTGACGGGCGGAATGTCTTGTCCAATATTATCGCTTCGCAGATTCCGGTCCACCAGAAGTTTGGCGGGGTGGTCCCGGAAATAGCTTCCCGGAAGCATGTCGAGCTCATTACCTCGGTGATCCAGGAGGCTTTGCACGAAGCCCGCCTGACCACCGATGACCTATCCGCCGTTGCCGTTACGTACGGACCCGGCCTGGTGGGCGCGCTTCTGGTGGGTGTTTCTGCCGCCAAGGCCATCGCCTATACTGTCGACATTCCCCTGGTTGCCGTAAACCATATTGAGAGTCATATCTACGCCAATTTCCTGGCCAACCCGGTGTTGGAACTTCCCCTGGTTTGCCTGGTGGTCTCCGGCGGGCATACTGATCTGGTTTACCTGGAGAATCATGGGAGTTTCCAACTGGTCGGGCGGACCAGGGATGATGCAGCCGGCGAGGCCTTCGACAAGGTGGCCCGGGCGGCGGGTCTCGGCTATCCCGGCGGACCTCTTATCGACAGGCTGGCTGTCAACGGCAGCACTGAAGCTATTGCTTTTCCAAGGGTTTACCTGGAGTGCGGCAGTCTCGATTTCAGTTTCAGCGGCCTGAAATCGGCGGCTTTGAACTACCTCAATAAAGCCGAGATGAAAGGTGAGGAGATAAATCCGGCTGACTTGGCCGCCAGCTTTCAGCAGGCCGTTGTGGACGTACTTTCCGATAAGGCCCTGGCTGCCGCGGAACGGTTTGGGGTGAAAACGGTCCTCCTGGCCGGCGGTGTTGCTTCCAATACCAGGCTCAGGCAGGAACTGACCCGAAAAGGAAACTCCCGGGGGATCAATACGGTATACCCACCCCCCGTATTATGTACCGATAATGCCGCCATGGTGGCATGTGCCGGGTACTACAAATACCTGCGGGGAGACCTCGCGCCCCTTACTCTTAACGCTGTTGCGAGCTTAAAGCTGGGCGCTGACAAATACTAGGAATCCCATTAACTAGGGATAGTGAATGGATATATCAGGAAATTTGAGAACACCTGTTTTGTGGATTTGACAAGTCTGTGGATAATGTGGATAACTCTGTTGATAACTTGAAAAATGGCCGGTTTTACATTTGTAAAAATAAATTCGGCATAAGGTTTGCTACAATTGTGGATTATGTGGATAATAGGCCGGAACCCATAAGTACCAAGGGTCCGGTTGTTGGTAAAACTGTGGATAAGGGGGGTACTCTAATGCTGCCGGTACTTTTTGAATTTGGGCCCCTGTCGGTTTACACCTGGGGGCTGAGCCTGAGCCTGGCAATTCTGGTTGGCACAATAATTGCGATAAGGCTGGCCAGGCATGTCGGCATTGACTCCGATACAACACTCAACCTGGCCATTGTTCTGGTCATCGGCGGGGTGGTAGGCGCCCGGTTGTTTTTCGTATTCGTTTACGAACCTGCTTATTTTATCGAAAATCCCCTGGAAATTATCGCCCTCTGGAAAGGCGGCATGGTATACTACGGGGCCTTCATCGGAGGGTTTATCACCGGGACATGGTACGTTCTGGCCAAAAAACTGCCCTTCTGGAAGCTGGCCGACGTGGTCGCCCCTCCGCTGGCATTGGGATACGGTATAGTGCGGCTTGGCTGCTTTGCCAACGGATGCTGTTTTGGCAGGCATACCGATTCATTTCTGGGCGTAATTTTTCCCTTCCTTGAGGGGGCTCCTAATATCAGTGATGAGTTCCGGTATCCCACCCAGCTCTTCTCATCGGCCCTCGGTTTCCTGCTTTTTGTCCTCCTGATGTTTTTATGGAAGAAAAAGAAATTTGACGGACAGATTTTGTTGATTTTCATAATTCTTTACTCCATAGGTCGTTCAGTTGTGGAGTATTTCCGGGAAAACCTGCTGGTCTTCGGGCCGGTAACGGTTTCCCAATTTGTCAGCGCTCTGGTTATTATACCGGCAGTATTCTTTTACTGGCAGAGAAGCAGGGCGGGCGGTACCGGGGTGAACGGTCCAGGCGCGAAATAATATGATTTTTTGGAAATATGGCAGGAATTCTGTTTTGTTTTGTGGAATACTTATAAGTTTTTACTGTAATATTTTATTGAGAAGGGGAGAGACCGATGTTTAATCCTGAAATTGAATCTATGCCTAGGGAACAGCTGCAGCAGCTGCAGTTGGAACGGTTGAAAAAGACCGCTCAACGCGTTTATGAAAATGTACCCTTTTACAAGGAGAAGTTTAAGGAGAAGGGGATCGAGCCCGGCGATATCAAGTCTCTGGATGATCTCCAAAAACTTCCTTTTACAGTTAAGCAGGACCTGCGGGATAACTATCCTTTCGGTCTTTTTGCAGTACCCATGTCAGATGTGGTAAGGGTACATGCCTCTTCAGGAACAACCGGAAAACCTACCGTTGTGGGTTACACCCAAAATGACATAGATGGCTGGGCCGAACTGATTGCCCGCTGTGTGGCCATGGCCGGCGGCGGTAAAGGTGATGTGGTACAGGTAGCTTACGGGTACGGGCTTTTTACCGGAGGGCTGGGACTCCACTACGGCGCCGAGCGGCTGGGAGCCACCGTTATTCCCATTTCAGGCGGCAATACCAAGCGACAGCTGATGCTTATGCAGGACTTCGGGACCACCATTCTCTGCTGTACCCCCTCCTACGCGCTGTTCCTCGCCGAGGAAGCAAGGGACAATGGTATCGATCTGATCAACGGCCCTCTGAAGGCCGGCATTTTCGGCGCTGAACCCTGGTCGGAAAACATGCGCAAGGAGCTGGAAAAAGGTCTTGGCATTAAAGCATTAAATATCTACGGGCTGAGCGAAATCATCGGGCCGGGTGTTTCTATGGAATGTGAGTGCTGCTGTGGTATGCATATTATGGAAGACTTCTTCATTCCCGAAATCATCGACCCCGAAACGGGAGAGGTACTGCCCTACGGTGCCAAGGGAGAACTGGTATTCACGACCATCACCAAGGAAGCCTTCCCCCTCATTCGTTACAGGACCAGGGATATTTCGACCCTGACCGAGGAACAATGCGAATGCGGCCGTACCTTTGTAAGGATGGATAGGGTAATGGGACGCACCGACGATATGCTGATCATCCGGGGAGTCAACGTTTTCCCGTCCCAGATTGAAAGTATCCTGCTTGCCATCGGCGATACCGAGCCTCACTACCTGCTGGTTGTTGACAGACAGGGTAACCTCGATAACCTGGAGGTCTGGGTGGAAGTTTCCGAGAAGATGTTCTCCGATGAAATCCGTAAGCTTGAAGAACTTGAGAAAAAACTCCGCCATGAAATCGCCAGCATCCTGGGCATCTCGGCCAAGATCAAGCTGGTTGAGCCCAAGACTATTCCACGGAGCGAAGGCAAGGCCAAACGTGTTGTGGACAAGAGGGAGTTGTAAAAGCGGTTAATAAGAGAGCTGTAAAAAAGAATCAATAAGTAAAGTGGAGGGGACTTTATGAAAGTACAGCAAATTTCCGTTTTTCTGGAAAACAAATCGGGTAGGCTGGCCACGCTGACAGATGTTTTAGGTAAAGCGGGGATCAATATCCGTGCGCTATCCATTGCCGATACATCTGATTTCGGTATTCTCAGGCTCATTGTCAGCCAGCCCCAGGAAGCTCTCCGGGTTCTGAAGGATATCGGTTTTACCGTCAGTATGACCGATGTGATAGCTGTCGAAGTTCAGGATAAGCCGGGCGGCCTGGCTGCAGTTCTAAAAGTCCTTAACTCTGCCGGCATCAACATCGAATACCTCTATGCTTTTCTTGAAAAGTCCTCCAATGACGCCCTGGTTGTTTTCCGAGTGGAGCAGGTCGAAGAGGCCATCGATCTGCTAACCAAAAATAATATCAATATACTTAAGGGCGAAGAAGTTTATAAGCTTTAATTTTATGAGGACCTGTCGCTTTTCCGGCGCCAGGCTCCTTTTTTACTGCAGGGAAACATGAATCTACCCTAAAAATGTCGATTTTTGGATAAAATGGGATTTCTGGCATTGTCCGGACCGGTCTTTTATGTTATCATAAGAATAATCAATGCCAAGGAGGGATGCTGTTGAAAAAACACCTGCCATTGATAGTTCTTATAATGGTTGTGGTGCTGGTGGTTGGCGGATACCTTGGGTTTTCTTCCTTGACAAAAGAAAAAACCCCGCCGGTGGTTAGGGACGTTAAAGTTCCGCCTCCCAAAATCGAAGGGGACGATAAATCATCGGCAGAGGGATCAAAAACCGGGCTTAAGGGTAACCAGGTTTCTTCAGAGGCCATTAAAGAGTCCAATATACCTGCTATGGACCCCAAAGCCGGAGAAATGATGGTCTCGGGAGAAATAAAAGCTGTTGACGTGGATAAGCGGGTACTGACTATAGACCAGCAGATGGATGATAATAGTATCAAGATCAGCCCAAATGTACCGGTCAGCAAAGATGCCATTATTAGGACCAAAGAAGCACCGATTTCCCTGGCTCAGGTGAAATCAGGCGATTCCGTTGGAATCATTGTGACAAAAGATGGTCAGGCCAGAGCCGTACTTGTAAACTACTAGAAAATCAGGCAGAAAATTAGCGCCCACACCGGGCGCTTATTTTTTTTACCCTAAAGTATTTGGCAGGATTCAACGATTATAATACAAAGGTATGCTTTCCGATAAAGGCAAACCCGTCGAAAGGCGGGGACGCAAAGCCACGGACCTACCGGAGTGGTGAGTGGTGAGTGGTGAGTTGGAAATGGGTCGCAGATAGTACCCACTTCTATTCCTCACTCTCCACTCTCCACTCCTATGGCAGCCGGGTTGCCGAAGAAGTGGGTAAGACGATATACAACCTGTCTTCGGCTCGGGCCGGAGACAGGTTTTTGCTGCTCCGGAAAAAATTATATACAGAAAGGAGGTGAAGAATAGATGGCTGCTCCCACTGTTTTCAGGCAGATGCTCGCTACCCTGATAGGGGCTTTTGCCTGGTCATATTATTACAGCGTGGATCATTTCGTAAGTTATCCACAGTGGGTAGGTATAATTGCTGCAGCCTTTATAATCTCTCTGATTGTGACAATTATTTCGGAGAACATTCTGCTTGGTCTTGTAATGATCACGATGGTATATGTGATTTACGGACCGGGGCTGGCATGGTCGGTTAATCAGGTGATACCCCTGTTCGCCGGAGTAATTGCTGCCAGCGCTGTTTGGAAAATAATTTAAAAAAATGTTGTATAGCCTGGAGGCATATCCAGGCTTTTTTTGTTTTTGAGTTTTTTCAAATAATAAAGTTTTTTAAGGTTTTCTTTCCAACTAAAATAAAATATAATTAGTAATGTTAGCTCTGCCACGTGCCCCTTGCGGGTAGCGCTTTGCGTCAGTGAAGCCTTTTTAATAATAATTCTTAGATCAGGTGGGATCAGATGTCTCAGAAAATATGGTCTTTATTTAAAGATACGATACAGGTAGTAATTTTTGCGCTCATCTTGACGTTTGTTTTGAGAACCTATGTTTTTGAAACCCGGACAATTCCTTCCGGTTCAATGCTGCCGACTTTACAGATAGGCGATAAACTCTTTATAGATAAAATCGTATGGAAGTTTAAAGATGTCAAGAGTTTTGACATAGTAACCTTCATCCCTCCTGCCGAAGCTCAGACAGCAAAGCAAAGTTCCCCGTGGATTAAGAGGGTTGTCGGACTTCCCGGGGAAACTGTCCAGGTTAAAGCCGGCAAGGTCTTGATAAACAACCGGCCCCTGGATGAGCCATACGTTGCCCAAAAACCCAATTACCAATACGGGCCGGTCGTTGTCCCTGACGGGATGGTTTTTGTGATGGGAGATAACCGAAACAACAGCAATGACAGTCATTATTGGGGGTTTCTGCCCATGGAAAACATTAAAGGCCGGGCATTTTACAGGTATTGGCCGCCAAAACGGATTGGTCCTGTTGAATAAGATAATTTTAAGTTAAAGGATTTGTCAGCAATATATTGACAGGTCCTTTATTTGTACTACAATAATAATACAGCTAAAGAGGTTATCACAGTTATATGCGGCAGCCTGGAAGTAAAGGAGTAGGTTCAGTTGGAAACTGTAATGTTGACAAAAAACCTGCATAAAACTTTTTATACCGGAGAAGTACCGGTTCACGCCTTGAAGGGAGTTAACCTGGCGGTTGGGGCCGGTGAATTTCTTGTTGTACTGGGTCCCAGCGGTTCCGGCAAGAGTACCCTTTTAAATATACTGGGGGGTATGGATACCCCGACCGAGGGTGAATTTATTTACCGCGGCACACCCCTACAGTCTATGAGTAAATATGAACTCACCATGTTCAGAAGAAAAGCGGTAGGTTTTATCTTCCAGTTCTACAACCTCATGCCAAATCTAACGGCTTATGAAAATGTGGCCCTGGCCACTGAACTCACCGAAACTCCCCTTGACCCCGGACTGGTTCTCGAAGAGATAGGCGTGGGAGATCGTCAAAATCATTTCCCTTCTCAACTCTCAGGTGGAGAACAGCAGAGGGTGGCCATCGCCCGGGCCATCGCTAAGAACCCTGATGTCCTATTGTGTGACGAACCCACTGGAGCGCTGGATTACGAGACCGGTAAGCAGGTCCTGAACTACCTGCATAAAATCAACCGGGAAATGGGAAAAACCCTTATTGTCATTACCCATAATGCCGCTATTGGCGGGATGGCCGATAAAGTGATTTATATCAGGGACGGACGTATCGACAGGATAAAGGATAACCCGCATCCGGTAACAGCTGACGAGGTGAGCTGGTAGTGTTACGGCGAAAACTTTGGAGGGATATAAAACAAAACTGGGGGGCCTACCTGGCCTGTGTCAGTGTATTGGTTATCGGCCTGATGATGTATGTATCCCTGGCCTTAATTCTGGAGAGCCTGACCGATACCCAGCAAAAATATTACCGGGAACACAGCTTTGCCGACGGCTTTGCCCAGATAGTTAAAGGGCCGGCCGGGCTGGCCGATGATGTCGGGAAAATACCTGGAGTTGGCCGGGCAGTGGGCCGGGTGGTGCAAAATGTTTTCGTCCACAAACCAAAGGGTGAAGAAAACACGACACTGAGGCTGGTTTCCTTCTCCGACCAGCAGCCGGTAAACCGTTTCCGGCTGGAGGAAGGCAAGATTCCCACGGGCGGTCAGCTGGAACTGCTGGTCACCCCGGTCTTTTTAAAAGCCAATCATTATAAAATCGGGGACAGGATTCCGCTGATTCTACAAGGCCGGGAAATTAAGTTTACCATAACAGGAACAGCCAACAGTCCCGAATATACTTACGAAATCCCCAGCGGACAAACCCTGACCCCTGACCCGAAGGTTTTCGGCGTAGCTTTTATTCATTATGATACTATAGCTCCTCTGGCGGGGATGGAGGGACAGATCAACGATATCGCCTTTACTCTTGACGGGGGGACGGAGTTTGCGGAAGCAAAAAGACCTGTCAATAGGGTTTTAGAACATTACGGACTTACTCAACTGTACCCTCGTAAAGATCAACTTAGCCACTCCTTACTCAGTAATGAGATTACCCAGCTTAAAGGATCTGTAAAAACCACTCCGGTCATTTTCCTCCTGGTTGCCGCAGGCATCCTGTATATAATGCTGCGCAGGATGGTGGAACAGCAGCGGGGCCAGATCGGCATACTCAAGGCTTTCGGGTTTAAAGACCGGGAGATAATCAGCCATTACCTGAGCTATGCCGTGCTCATCGGCGGTGTCGGCGGGCTGGGCGGAGGGTTGGCCGGGATCTGGCTTTCCTTCACCCTGGCTAAAATGTACCAGCAGTATTACAATCTCCCCGATTTAACCGGTAAAGTGTCAATTTCTTACCTTCTGATAGGTACCCTGTTATCCCTTGCCTTCAGCCTGGCAGCCGGCTACCAGGGCTGTAAAGGTGTCCTTTCCTTAAGCCCGGCTGAGGCCATGAGGGCGCCGGCCCCCAAAACAGGGGGGAGAACACTGTTGGAAAGGGTAGGATTTTTATGGCAAATCCTGAGCACCCAGGGTAAAATGGCCGTCAGGAATGTGTTCCGCAGCAAGCAGAGAAGCGTCCTGGCCATCCTGGGGATCGCTGCTGCTTTCAGTCTGATCGTGGCTACAGCCGCATCTTATGATGCTATTTATTACCTGATTGATTTTCAGTATGGGCGGGTAGAACGTTATGACATCAAAGTCGGTCTGCGAAATTACGTGGATGAAACGGCCGGGCTAACCGCCGCAAAAAACATACCCGGGGTAGCCAAAGCCGAACCCCTGTTGGAAATCCCGGTGACCATGAGCAACAAGTGGCTGCGGAAGGACCTGGCTATCACAGGGCTGCCCTCCGGCGCTTCACTCTACCGGCTGATGACAGACAAGGGAACCGAGGTGGTCATACCTGATAACGGCCTTGTGGTATCCACACAATTAGCCAAGATTCTTGATATAAAGATAGGAGAAAAGGTCACCGTCAAGCCGCTTGTCGGTGATGTAACAGAACGGCAGGTAACGGTGCGTAAAATAGTGCCCCTGTTTGTTGGATTGGGAGCTTACATGGAGCTGCATGACCTCAGCAACCTCATGGGTGAGCCGGCCATGACCTCCTCGGTGCTGGTGAAGGCCAATCCTGCCCGGCTGCCTGAAGTAAGAAAAGCTCTGCAGGAGGGTAAAAATATCGCGGCCATTCATGATAAGAGCAAGTTAAAAGCCCAGTTTGAAGAGCTGATGGAAAGCTCCAAGGCTTCACAGTTCATCTTCCTGTCCTTTGCTGTGGTCATGGGGTTTGCCATTGTCTATAACCTTAATCTCATTTCCCTTTCCGAGAGGGAACGGGAGATGGCAACTCTGATGGTGCTGGGCATGACGGAAAGGGAGATTGCCCGGATCCTCCTTTTCGAACAGGGCCTTTTGAGCCTTGCGGCGGTTATCGTCGGTATACCTATGAGTTACGGGCTGTTATGGGCCCTTATTAACGCCAACAGCAACGAAATATTCAATATGCCGCTGGTCTTAAGGACCGGCAGCATGGTACAGGGCTTGGCATGTACTGTAGTGTTTTTACTGGCAGCCCAGTGGAAGATGAAGGGGAAAGTCGGCAAACTGTCCATGCTCGATGTATTGAAACAGCAAGATTAGGGGGGAATCTCATGAAGAAGTGGAAAAAACGGTTGATACCCGGAGCTGTAATCCTGGTCATTGCAGCTGCAATCGGAGCATCAATGTTCAAAGCCCTGGATGTGGAAACCGCTGTTGTAAAAAGGGTGGATGTCGTGGCCACGGCAACCGAAAAAGGCAAGATTATCAACCGTGGAACAAGTGACATTTACAGCGAGGTCCGGGGTAAAGTCAAGGCTGTTTACGTAGACGAAGGTGGCCGGGTGGAGAAAGGCGCTCTGCTTGCAGTAATTGATACGGAAGATATAGATACCCAGATTGCCCAGTTGGCAGGGGAACTCAAGTCTATCGGGGGCCTCTCCCGGGCAGGCGCCGACCAGATTAAACAGCTGAGTGTAGCCGTAAGTCTGGCCCAATCGGCTTATGAACGTATTAAAACCCTGTACGCTGAAGGTGCAGCTACCAAAGCTGAACTGGATCAGGCCAAGGCCGAATTGGACTCGTCCGGTGCCGCCCTGGAGGCTGCCCGGAACCAGTACCAGGGACAGAAGGAAAGTCTTACAGCACAGCTTGACAGGCTTAAATCCCAGAGGGAGAAAGCCAGCATCATTGCCGACGGAACTCAAACCGTTCTCGTCAAAAAAGTTAAGACCGGTGACTTTGTAGAGCCCGGAGCTTTGCTGTTTACCCTGGGCGGGACCGGTGAGCCTGAGACTGAGACCTATGTTAACAGCAAAGATATGGCCAATATCCGGCAGGGTGATACGGTAACCGTGACCTTTAAGACACCTGCCCGTGACGTCGGGACCCGGGGCAGGATTGCCAGGATTGCCCCGGTGGCCGAAGAGATACTGTCTTCCCTGGGGATTCTTGAATCAAAGATCAAGGTGACAGTTGAGTTGGCAGAAGAACCGGGAGGAGTTACCATTATCCCGGGAACCTCGGTGGATGTAACCATAGTAACCCAGCAAGCCCGCAATGTGCTGGCCGTTCCAAAAGAAGCAGTTTTTACCGATAAGGGGCAGGACTTTATCTGGACGGTTAAAAACGGTAAGGCTGCCCTCATGAAAATAGAGACAGGGGTGGAGGGCGACGACCTGATAGAGGTTAAGAAGGGATTGGCTGAAGGCGTGCCGGTAATTCTTGACCCCCACCTCCAGGAGCTTAAGGAAGGTATTAAAGTTAAGTAACAGAGCAGGAGATTTAATCAGGAAAACGAATAAATACATGATGTGAATTTGGGAGGAGAGTATCTAGAATGAAAAAAGCGCTTAGAAAAGAGATTATCGCTGCCCGGATGAACCAGCCGGATGAGGTGGTGGCGGAAAAGAGCGCCCGGATAGCTGAAAAGGTAAAAAGCCTGCCGGAATTTGCCAAGGCAGGTCTGGTCATGTTTTATCTGGATTTCCGGAAAGAAGTGGCGACCGGTGAATTGATCAGGTACTGCCTGGATAACGGTAAACGGGTGGTCATCCCCATTACCGATTCCAAAAATATCAGGCTTATTCCTTCCGAACTTAAAGATTATCCCGGAGACCTGACCAGTGGAACATGGGGAATTCTTGAGCCCAAGCCTGACAGGGTCAGACCCGTCGAGCCGTCAGAGTTGGATTTTGTTATCGTCCCCGGAGTATCATTTGACGATAAGGGCAACAGGCTCGGTTACGGTGGTGGATTTTATGACCGTTTCCTCAGGCAGACCAGGCCTGATACCGTTTTTGCCGCTTTGGCCTTTGAACTGCAGATAAGAGATAACGTCTATCCGGAAGCTCATGACTACCCGGTACATTACGTAATAACAGAGGATAGGACAATAAAGTGCCGGTAAAAGAAAACCCGTATTACGATAAATACCTGAAACAGGCCGGCAAATGCCCGCTCTGCCGTGAAGAAATTGAGGATCACGAATACTGTGTTATAAATTCGCCGGACGGGGTCATGGTTATCCATAAACGGTGTTTGAGCAATGTCCGGGTATCCGGGTGCTATGCTCAGATTGAAATTCTGTATAAGGCTGAATGATAACTAACAGGTGTTAAGCATAAATCGATGTAGACAGGCATAGTATTCACCAGAGAACCTGTTAACAGGTTGTTTCTTGCGGAAAAAACAATAAAGCGAAAGAAAAGTTAAAAAAATCAGAATTTTTAGGAGGAGAAATCCTCGTCAAACGCGAATAAAAAAATAGAATTACGACCTATCCATGTCGAATAGCGTGACCTTCCTGTTCATTATGTAGTTACATAGGAACAGGCTTTTAATTTAAATATATTGATTAAGAGAGAGGAGGCAAAGCAGTTGGCTTGTTGTCAATGCGGAAACGAAATTAATGACCCAAAACGCGAGGCTCTTGAACAGTTGCTGGTTAAATGGAAAGGAATGAAGGGTGCACTAATTCCGGTGCTTCAGGGGTGCCAGAATATCTATGGTTACCTTCCGAGGGATGAGATGGAATTTATTTCAAAAGAAATGAAAGTCCCATTCAGTGAAATCTACGGGGTAGCCACTTTTTACGCACAGTTCAAACTAAAACCAAGGGGGAGAAATATTGTCCGTGTTTGCCTGGGTACTGCCTGCCATGTAAGGGGCGGCGCAAAAATCTTTGCCCGCGTGCAGAATGAATTGGGTATTCAAGACGGAGAGACCACAGATGACCTGAGGTACACCATTGAATCGGTTGCCTGTATCGGGGCCTGTGGATTGGCTCCGGTTATCATGGTTAATGATGAAACTCACGGTCGTTTGACCCCTGACAAGATACCTGCTATTTTAGCTCAGTACGAGTAGAAAGGAGGGTAAACAATTGATTAATTTAGTGGAAAAACGCAAAGAATTCCAACAGACATTGGCTGAAAAGGATAAAAAGACAAGAATAGTAGTCGGTCTCGGGACTTGCGGTATTGCTGCAGGCGGTGAGAAGGTGTTGGCCGCACTGGAGAAAGAAGTAAAGGCTAAAGGCATTGATGTTGAATTTTTAAACACCGGTTGTGTCGGTATGTGTTACAAGGAAGTAATTGTTGAGATTCATAAACCGGGCATGCCAAGAATTATTTATGGCCCTGTGTCACCTGATGACGCAGCAGGTTTAGTTGAGGAACACGTTGTCAACGGCAGGGTTGTAACTGATCTGGTTGTAGCCCAAGAGTCGAAAAACGGCAATAAGTTGCCTGATATACCGTTACTTAATGAAATTGATTTTTATAAGAAACAGCAGAAATCTGTCCTTGAAAAGTGCGGTGTGATGGATCCCGACAGCATAGAGGAATATATCGCTTTTGGTGGTTACGAAGCCCTGGAAAAAGTACTCCGCGGCATGAGCCAGACCGATGTGATCAATGAAGTCAAGAAGTCCGGGTTGAGGGGCCGGGGTGGTGGCGGTTTCCCGACCGGATTGAAATGGGAGTTTGCCTATAAATCTCAGGGGGATAAGAAATACGTATTATGCAACGCCGATGAAGGCGACCCCGGCGCTTTTATGGACCGTTCCGTACTGGAGGGCGACCCCCATGCGGTGCTTGAAGGGATGGCCATCTGTGGTTTCGCCATCGGAGCCGATGAAGGTTATATCTACTGCCGGGCCGAGTATCCCCTGGCCATCAAGAGATTGGAAACCGCAATCGCCAAGGCATCTGAATATGGCTTAATGGGTGAAAACATCCTTGGTACAGGATTTAACTTTAAAATTAAGATTAAAGCCGGCGCAGGCGCTTTTGTTTGCGGGGAAGAAACCGCTCTGATCAACTCCATCGAAGGCAAGCGCGGCATGCCCCGGGTTCGTCCTCCGTTCCCTGCCGTTGCCGGTCTTTGGATGAAGCCTACCAACAATAACAATGTTGAGACCTATGCCAACATTCCGAATATTATCCGTAAAGGCGCCGACTGGTTCGCCGTTATGGGCACCGAGAAATCCAAGGGGTCCAAGGTGTTTGCCCTGACGGGTAAAGTCAACCGGACCGGCCTGGCCGAGGTTCCGGTAGGTATCACCATCCGTGAAGTTATTTTTGATGTGGCCGGCGGCATCCAGAATGATAAGAAATTCAAAGCCGTCCAAATCGGCGGTCCTTCGGGTGGATGTATTCCTGACCAGCACCTGGATACGCCTATTGATTATGACTCCCTGACAGCCTTAGGGGCCATGATGGGTTCCGGTGGTCTGGTTGTTATGGATGAAACCACCTGCATGGTGGACATCGCCAGGTACTTCCTGAACTTTACCCAGAAGGAATCCTGCGGAAAATGTATCCCCTGCCGTGAAGGAACCAAGCGGATGCTCGAGATTTTGAACCGCATCACCGACGGGAAGGGAACCCCTGAGGATATTCCCACCCTGGAACGGTTAAGCAGTGTAATCAAGTCAACCGCTCTCTGTGGTTTGGGGAATACTGCCCCAAACCCCGTGCTGGCTACTCTGCAATATTTCCGCAATGAATATGAAGACCATATTTTCAATAAAAAATGCACTGCCGGCGTATGTAAAGCCCTACTCGAATACCGAATTGACGAAGAAAAGTGCAAAGGGTGCGGCGCCTGTAAGAAAGTATGTCCGGTTGAAGCCATTTCCGGGGAGTCCAAGAAGCCACATGAGATCGATGCTGCCAAGTGTATCAAGTGCGGCTCCTGTATAGAGAAATGTAAATTTGATGCTGTAGTGACAGGTTAGGGGGGTGGCTGAAATGGGAATTTCCTTAACCATTGACGGCCAAAAAGTTAATGTGCCTGCCGGCACTACCGTGCTCCAGGCGGCACAGCTAATTGGCATAGACATACCCACCTTTTGCTTTGAAAAAGATTTGACGGCTCCCGGCGCTTGCCGCATTTGTGTGGTAGAGATCGAAGGGATACGCAACATGCCTGCTTCCTGCGTTACCGCGGTATGTGAGGGTATGGTTGTGCATACCGATTCCCCCGCTGTCCGTGAAGCCCGTAAAACTATCTTGGAACTGCTGGTGGCTAACCACCCGCTGGATTGCATGACCTGCGAAAAGAGCGGCAAGTGCAAACTGCAGGATTATGCGTACAGGTATGGCGTAGGTTCAACCCCGTATGGCGGGGATAAACACGAGTATCCCCTTGATGACAGCAACCCGTATATTACCAGGGATCTGAACAAATGCATCCTTTGCGGCAAGTGTGTAGCAACCTGCAATGCTATTCCCGAGCGCAGTGTGATTAACTTTGCTTATCGTGGTTTTAATACCAAAATTGCCACCGCCATGGACGAAGATCTGAAGGATTCCGATTGTGTATATTGCAACCGTTGTGTTGCGGTCTGCCCGGTCGGCGCCATTACCGATAAAACCATGGCCGGCAAGGGACGCCATTGGGAAATTGAAAAGAAACAAATGACATGTACTTTCTGTGACGCCGGATGCCGGTTTGATGTCAATTACAAGGACGGAAAAGTTATTGGCGTTACTGCCAATGCCGCTTCCCCAGGAAGGCCGCTGTGCCTCAAGGGCCGTTTGGGAACAGGCTTTGTAAATAATCCTGAACTGACTGAACAGCCGTTAATTAAAAAGGATGGGGGATTTGTGACAGTTCCCTGGCAAGAGGCCCTTGGGATTAGCCCAATTATTGAAAAAATCAACACTCTGAAGAAATAAAAAACCAGGGAAAAGGAGGGAGAGAATGTGGCAGAAGTAACTCTAACCATAGACGGCAAAAAGGTTACTGTACCGGCAGGGACGACTGTCCTGGAAGCTGCCGGGGGAATAGGCGCCTTTATCCCTACATTGTGCCATGACCCAGAGCTTTCTAAACCGGGAGCTTGCCGGATATGTGTGGTAGAGATAGAAGGTATGCGCAATTTGCCTGCTTCCTGTGTTACTGCTGTTAGTGAAGGTATGGTTGTTCACACGGCTTCACCGGCTGTAGTAGATGCCCGCAGGACAATAATTGACCTGTTATTGGCCAGCCATCCGGAAGACTGTATGACATGTCAAAAGTTTGGTAACTGTAAACTGGCTGATTATGCTTATTATTATGGAGTCAAGAAGACCAGTTTTGAGGGCGAACGGCACGCCGACCCGGTCGATGATTCCAGCGCTGTCATATTTAGAGACACTAATAAATGTATTTTGTGTGGCAAGTGTGTCAGGGTATGTGAGGAAATTGTCGGTCGTCATGTGGTGGATTTTACCTACCGTGGTTTTAATACCAAAGTCGGACCGGCCTATCTGATGGGCCTGGGAGAAAAAGAGACCGGCTGCGTTAACTGCGGCAGTTGTATCGCCGTTTGTCCGGTCGGTGCTCTCACAGAGAAGAATATGGGCGGCAAGGCACGCCCATGGGAGGTTAAGAAGGTTAAGACCACCTGCCCGTACTGCGGCTGTGGCTGCAACTTTGACCTCAATGTCAAAGACGGCAAAGTGGTAGGGGTAACCTCTAACCCCTCCAGTGAGGTTAACGGGCGTCACCTCTGCGTCAAGGGCCGTTTTGGTTATGATTTTATCCACAGCTCTGACCGCCTGACCAAGCCCCTGATTAAAAAAGACGGTGACTTTGTAGAAGTTTCCTGGGATGAAGCATTTAATTACGTTGCTGCCCGTTTCAAGGAGATTAAAGAGAAAAGCGGCAGCGAGGCCATGGGTGTACTTACCTCTGCCCGCTGTACCAATGAAGAGAACTACCTGATGAACAAAATTGCGCGGGTGGCCTTTGGCACCAATAACATAGACCACTGCGCCCGTCTCTGACACTCCGCTACTGTTGCCGGTCTGGCAACTGCTTTTGGCAGCGGAGCAATGACCAACTCCATCGGGGAAATCAAAGACTGTGACTTCATGCTTGTTATAGGTTCCAACACCACAGAGACCCACCCCATCATCAGCCTCGAGATGAGGAAGGCTCTGGCCAACGGGGCCACCCTCGTGGTGGCAGACCCAAGAAAGACGGAGATAGCCGAACTGGCCAATGTTCATGTGCCCCTGACGCCTGGCGCCAACATTCCGCTCCTCAATGTTCTCTGCAATGTGATAATTGCCGAGGATCTGTATGACAAGGAATTTGTGGCTAATCGTACCGAGGGTTTCGAGGAGCTGAAACAGGCCGTGGCCAACTTTACTCCCGAAAACTATGCGGGTATCATCGGTGTATCGGCTGATACCCTGAGAGAGATTGCCCGCGGTTTTGCCAAGGCCAAGAATGCGGCTATCTTCTATACCATGGGTATTACCCAGCATACCACAGGCACCAACAACGTTCTGGCTGTCGCTAACCTGTCCATGCTGACAGGCCAGATCGGCAAGCCTGCCAGCGGCGTCAACCCCCTGCGCGGACAGAACAACGTACAGGGCGCCTGCGACATGGGCGGCCTGCCCAACGTGTTCCCGGGATACCAGGCCGTTGCTGATCCTGCCAATGTTGAGAAGTTCACCAAGGCGTGGGGTGTCCAGCAGTCCAATAAGGCAGGCCTGACTGTTGGTGAAATGATGGATGCCGCTCACCACGGTGACTTGAAGGCCCTGTATATCCTGGGTGAAAACCCGATGCTCAGCGACCCGGATATTACCCACGTCGAGCACGCCCTGGCGAAGATTGAATTCCTGGTGGTCCAGGACCTTTTCCTGACTGAAACAGCCATGCTGGCAGATGTGGTCCTTCCCGGCGCCAGCTTTGCCGAAAAGGACGGTACTTTCAGCAACACCGAGCGCCGCGTGCAGCGCGTGCGCAAGGCTATCGAACCTGCTGCCGGAAAGGCCGACTGGGAAGTTATTGCCGAGGTCCTTACCCGGATGGGATATCCGCATAATTACTGCAGCGCCTCCGATGTATTTGACGAGATTGCCGGCGCAACTCCCCAATATGCCGGTATATCCTTTGAGCGCCTTGAGAATGGCAGCCTCCAGTGGCCCTGCCCGACCAAGGAACATCCGGGCACAACATACCTGCATGCAGGCAAATTCAGCCGCGGCCTGGGCAGGTTTACCGGTGTGGACTTCCAGGCGCCGGCAGAAATGCCTGATGATGAATATCCATTTGTGCTCAACACTGGCCGCCGTCTGTATCATTACCACACAGGTACTATGACACGCCGTACCAAGGGTCTGAGCACTATCTACGGTGAGGAATCCATCGAGATTAACCCGGTAGATGCCTATAAACTCGGGATTGGCGAAGGCGATCAGGTAAAGGTCAGTTCACGGCGCGGTTCCATCATCGTAAAGGCCAATGTAATCGAAAGGGTGCCGCAGGGTATGGTCTTTACCTCCTTCCACTTCGCCGAAGTGGCCGTAAACTTCCTGACCAACAGCGCCCGTGACCCCATCGCCAAGATACCTGAGCTAAAAGTGGCTGCGGTTAAAATTGAAAAAGTAAGCTAGCATCAATAAAGAAAGCCCGTAGGACTAAGTTCCTGCGGGTTTTTGTTTTACTGTAGGGAATATTTTCCTTGTCTTCTGTCATTTTTCCCCGAAAAGATTTTTGCCCGCCCAATTTTTTTTTTAAGTATTCGACAAAGCCTTTTTTATATAATTAAGTATGATTTTGACTATAAAAAAGGCGGTTGGCTGATGGAGATATCTTTTCACTACACTAGCGTTGAGGGCCAGCAGCAGTTGCTGAATGCCCTTACTTCAATGGTTATGAATCACCAAGAGATTGTAACAGTATGTGTTGGCACAGACCGGGTATCGGGTGACAGCCTGGGTCCACTGGTGGGCACTATGCTGCAGGAACAGTGCCGGAATGTCAATATTTACGGTACTCTGTGCACACCTGTGCATGCCCAGAACCTGGGCGAAATCATTCAGACAGTCAGGAGGGAACACCCGGAAGCATTCGTTATTGCTGTTGATGCGTGTTTGGGTCGGCCTGTCAATGTTGAAAAAATCATTCTCCTGACAAAGCCTTTAAAGCCGGGAACCGGGGTGAACAAGGATCTTCCCGAAATCGGTCACGTTAATATTCAGGGTATCGTGAATATCGGCGGCTTCATGCCCCACCTGGTTATCCAGAATACCCGTATGAATACCATTTATAATATGGCCCGGGTCATTGCCGGTACCCTGGCTCAAACCATAATAGCTCACAGGAATTTTCTACCGGTATTGCGGTTAAAACAGGCATGAAAATATTAATAATAACGAGTTAAAATAATCACGGATAACTGCTCCGTGATTATTTTTGTCCTTTATAAAGGCAGGAAATATACAGTTTTTTGTAGAATTAGTATTAGTTATAAAGTAAATTATGGAAAGGAATACCTTGATAGAAAAACTGAATGAAGGGGGGACCTTGGTGAATATTTTCAAAGCTGCCCGCCGGTTCGAAAAGAGAATTAGTATCAAGACTAAGGTTATCCTCATGTTTATTTTGATCATGTTATTTCTCCTGTATAAAGTTAGCTATTCAACCCGTTACTATCTGGTAACACTTCAGGGTCAGGAGGATGCAAGCAAAAATCTCAAGGCGGCACACTGGTACCTTTATAATCAGGTCGAACGTTTTGAACTGAAGGTCAGGAGTTTATCCTATAAATATAACCATATGGGGTTGAATCCGGGTACGTTCGCTAAATTATACGAGGAGACCAGGGCATGGGATAAAAATCTTAGGCCGGATCTGTTTTTTTATGTGGATACTATGGGTAATGTTCTGTATTCGCCCAACAGCTCCTATAAAGGTACGGAAAGTGCCATAATAACAAGCGGGATTTCCGTACTCCAGTCAGTAAAACAGTCGCTTGCCGGTAACAGAGTCAGCGGGTTTGAAATAATACCAAAGTATATCCTGGAGAAAGAGGGTCTGCTTGATAAAACAAGCATAAACATCATCCCGACCCCCAATTCAGATCAGCCTGGCTTCAACTCCGAAGACAACGCCCTAACCATCGTTTGTGCCGAGCCTGTTTACAGGGAAAATAAAATAGTCGGCGCCGTTATGGCAGGGCAGATTTTGAATAAGAATCACCATATTGTTGACATCATCGACCGTGATTTCGGCAGCAGGTCTGCTGTTTTCCAGGGTAGTGTACAAGTATCAACCAGTGTTCCGGATCAACAGGGGGACAGGGCCATTGGAACTGTTATGTCTTCTCCGGTTGAGGAAAAAGTGCTCAAGCTAGGCCAGAATTATATCGGCCGGGCTTTTGTTGTCAATGACTGGTATATAGCTGCCTATGAGCCTATCCGGGACCTGGAAAACAACGTTATCGGCGCCCTCTATGCGGGATTAAAGGAAGATCCCCTACTGGCCAGACAGAAAGCCATGGATAATGAGTTCAGGCTGACCCTGCTGGCAGTTACAGTGCTTTTTATACTGGCGTTTTACTGGCTCTATAGGTCGCTGATCATACCTCTTGATAAAGTATCATCCTCGGCTCTGCGCATGGCCAGGGGGCAGCTGGCGGTGCAAATTCCCACTGAAGAAGATATTTCCTGCTGGAAGATAAAGAACTGTAAGCAAACCTCCTGTAAATTTTACGGAAAAAAGAACACAAAGTGCTGGATTATGCCGGCTGCCGATTGCTGCAATGCTTTAGGGGACCTCGGGAAAAAAGAACAATGCAGCCAATGTATCGTCTATAAGCTTAATGCGGGAAATGAGATAAAACAGCTGGTGGATGTTTTCAGCTATATGGCTGTTGCGGTCCATGAGCAAACCAGCTCCTTGCAGCAGCTTAATTCCCGGCTGGAAGAAAAAAATACCGAACTGATGGACCAGAGAGATGAACTGGAGTACCAGAAAAAACAACTGATGGCTTTGAATGCGGAACTGCAGGAGTCTATGCAGGCTCTCGATGACAGTCAAAGTATTATTTACGCTCTGGCGGTGGCCGTTGAGGCCAAAGACCCCTATACCAGGGGTCATTCTGAACGGGTAGCGGATTATAGTATCAAGCTCGCTGCCGCAATAGGCATACCATCTTACAAGTTTCAGATTATTAGAGGGGCTGCACTGCTGCATGATATCGGTAAAATCGGTATCAGCGGGACAATCCTGAGGAAACCGTCGACCTTAACGGCCATTGAGTTTCAACAGGTTAAAAAACACCCGACCATTGGCGAGCATATTTGTTCGTCCCTCAAATTTGCCACGGAGATACTGCCTATTATCCGACATCACCACGAACATTATAACGGATGGGGTTACCCCGACGGTCTGAAAGGTGAAAAAATCCCCCTGCTGGCCAGGATTGTGGCTATTGCCGATGCCTTTGATGCCATGACATCGGACCGGCCTTACCGGTCCGGCATGAGTCCGGCAGATGCTCTCTGCATTATGGAGAGAGCGGCAGGAGAGCAGTGGGATCCCGATTTGGTGCATATATTCGTCTCGTTGATTAAGCAGGATTTGCGGGAAATGCACAGGCGCCCATAAGGGAAGAAAAGATGATAAACATAAAAACCCTCTTTCCTGCGTACCTTTTTACAGGGAGGGGTATAAGATGCTGGTGATTACGGATAGGAGAAGCCTTTACTTTATGATCGTGACTCTTATTATTGTTACAGTGGGACTGACCGTGGCAAGTTTCAGGCTTGTTTCCGCATTGTCGGAGGAATTTAATTACCGGGTTTTTGTAGCCGGTATAGGTACCGTGGATGGAAAATGGTGCGGTGATACCGGAATTGCCATTATCGGGCTGGAAACAAGGCCCTCGCCCGAGAAGGGAAAAGAACTTAAAGTAATAGACCTTCTGATTGCCAATAACAGTTCTATTGAGAAAAAGTTTGATTCTGACATCTACCTGCTCAATCCGGCAGGTAACCGTTACGGAATTAAGGCTAAGGGCCAGCCTGAGGTTATCATCGGGCCCGGCGCTCTGTCCCAGGGTACCGTTATTATCAGTGTTCCACGGGGTATTCCTGACAATAAATGGTTCATGGAAGTCAAAGGAGGCGGCCTGGGCGGCGAGGTGATCCTGCCATTAAAGGTTATGAAAGTTATGGATACTAAGTAAGCGTGTTGAATCTGAGGGTCTTACGGTGAGAAATGTGATAAAGAACTAAGAACCCAGAGCTTAAGGAAAAGGATTTAGGGAAATAATTGTAGAATACAAGAACTAATTTGTGGAAAAGGAGTTGGCCCATGGATACCAAACAGGCCCTTCTCAGGAAACTTCCCGCCATCGGTGTGCTTCTTGAACATGACAGGATTAAGGAACTGGAATCTTCTCATCCCCATGTTATTATAGCTGAAGCGGCCTCTGAGGTTGTGCAGGAAGTCAGGGCGGCCATTCTCCTGGATGAACAGGAAGAGGTCCCTAAACTTAATCCTGATAAAATAGTTGACCTGGTGGTTACACGGGTCTGCGAGAAAGCCCGGCCTAATCTGAGAAAGGTTGTCAATGCCACCGGCATTGTACTGCATACCAACCTGGGCAGGGCGGTCCTGGCCCCGGAAGCCGTCAGGGCGATCAATGAAGTGGCCGGCAGTTACTCCAACCTTGAGCTTGACCTGTCAACAGGGGAGCGCGGCACCCGCTACAGCCATATCGAGGAACTCTTATGCAGGCTGACCGGGGCCGAGGCGGGCATGGTCGTAAACAATAACGCCGGAGCCGTGCTTTTGGTTCTAAGCGCCCTGGCCAGGGGCAGAGAAGCCATAGTATCCCGCGGGCAGATGGTTGAGATAGGCGGTTCTTTCAGAATACCCGACGTCATGGCTCAAAGCGGGGCCGTTCTAAAAGAAGTCGGGGCAACCAATAAGACCCACCTGAGGGATTATGAGAGTGCCATTTCTCCGGAAACAGGCCTGCTGCTGAAGGTCCATACAAGCAACTACAAGCTTATCGGGTTCACCGCCGAGGTATCGACGGAGGATCTGGTTAATCTGGGCCGGGAAAAAGGGATATTTGTTTTTGAAGACCTCGGCAGTGGTATGCTGGTTGATTTCGGCAAATACGGGCTCGTGCACGAACCGACAGTGCGGGAGAGCATTGAGGCCGGGGTTGACGTGGTCACCTGCAGCGGGGACAAGCTCTTCGGCGGACCCCAGGCAGGGATAATCCTGGGGCGGAGGGATATAATCTCAACTATAAGAAAAAATCCGCTCACAAGAGCGCTGAGGGTTGATAAATTTACCCTGGCTGCCATGGAAGCTACCCTCCGCCTCTATTACGATGAGGAAAAGGCTGTTAAGAAAATCCCTACTCTGTGGATGATTACCATGCCGCTTGCGGAGCTGCGGGCGCGGGCTGGACGGCTTAAAACGGCGCTGGACGAAGCGCTTGGCGCCAAAGTGGAGACAGAAATAGTAGAAGGGTATTCTCATGTGGGCGGGGGGGCCCTGCCTGAGGAGAACATCCCGACATCTCTTCTTTCCATTAACCCCAAAAATATCAGTGTAAACGCCCTCGAAGAGTGGTTGAGGACGGTAGAGCCGCCTGTTCTGGCCAGAATACAGAAAGACAGGCTGCTTTTAGACCCCCGCACCTTGCTGGACGGGGACGACGATCTTATTGTGAAACACTTAAAACAGATTCTTGACCGGGAGTGACTGGTTTTGACTGAGAAGAAGGAGCAGTGCCCGCTGACATCCCTGTCATGCAAGGCTGGCTGAGCTGCCAAAATAGGTCCGGAGGACCTGGCTCAGGTTCTATGCCTTCTGCCCAGGCCCCAGCCTGATCCCAACCTGCTGGTTGGCCTGGATACCTGTGATGACGCGGGGGTTTATAAAATAAATAACGAACTGGCCCTGATTCAGACTGTTGATTTCTTTACCCCGGTTGTGGATGACCCGTACGCTTATGGCCAGATAGCAGCCGCCAACTCCCTGAGTGATGTTTACGCCATGGGCGGCAAGCCTCTCACGGCCATGAATATTATCTGCTTTCCCACCAAGATCCTCGACCTGACGGTTCTTGCCGAGATACTGAAAGGGGGAGCTGATAAGATCCGAGAAGCCGGGGCTGTATTGGTTGGCGGCCATTCGGTGGAGGATAATGAGCCCAAGTACGGCCTTTCTGTCACTGGGGTGGTCCACCCTGACAGGGTCATGACAAATGCCGGGGCGAACCCCGGTGATGTCCTGGTCCTGACCAAGCCGCTGGGTATAGGTATTATAACTACCGCCATCAAGGGTGAGCTGGCCGCGCCCGGGGAAATTGCGATGGTGACGGAAGTTATGGCGGCTCTCAACAAAGAGGCTGCTGAGGCCATGCAGGAGGTAGGGGCCAACGGGTGTACCGATATAACCGGCTTTGGCCTGCTGGGGCATGCCTCGGAAATGGCCCGGGCCAGTGGTGTCTCCATAACGCTCTATTCATCCCGGGTACCTGTCCTGGAACCTGCCCGGGGATATGTGACGATGGGCATAGTCCCGGCCGGCACCAGGGGCAACCTGAAGTATGTCGGGCAGTTCGTGGAGTTTGCGCCTGAAGTTGCCGAAGGCGAACGTCTGATTCTGGCTGATGCCATAACCTCAGGGGGGTTGCTGATCTCCCTTCCTGCCGGAAAAGGCGAAACGCTGGTGCATAAACTCCATAGCAGGGGTATAACGGATGCCGCCATTATAGGGGAAGTAGGTCCCCGCTGCGGGAGCCTGATTACCGTTGTAAAGGAGAGAACGGCTTGAAAATAGTATCCGTCCCCATAGAATATACAAGCCCGCTGGTTAACAAATACCTGCAGGACTTCCCTGAAGTCAGCCATCTCTTTGAGCACGACCCGGGAGATACCGGTTCCTTCAGGAACAGGTACGAAGTTATTAGGCGCGATTACCATACGGACCGGGATGAACTGGTCCGTATTTTAACGGCTTACAATGAGAAGTTGAACTGTGGGGCCAAGACCAGGGAAAACCTGCAGAAATTGAAGGACCCGCGTTCCGTTGTGGTGATTACCGGCCAGCAGGCGGGTGTTCTGACCGGACCCCTTTATACTATTTATAAAACCATAACTGTTATCCAGTTAGCCCGGGAAGTTTCCCGGCAGACGGGAATTGAGGCTATTCCGGTTTTCTGGGTGGCCTCCGAGGACCACGATTATACGGAAATAGACCATGTGGAATTTGTCGGAGCCGATCAGAAGTTTTTCCGCCTCAGGCTGGATTACGAGCCTGCCGGCAAGTATTCCGTAGGACACTTACCTGTTACTGATGCTGTTTTCCGGCTGCTTGACGAATTGGCGGGCGACACCAACCCTGCCGATTGGAAAGACTCTATGCTTGACCGGATATCCGGGATGGCTGGAGAAAGCGACAACCTGGCGGACTGGTTTGGGGCAGTCATGTCCTGGCTCTTCCGGGAACACGGCCTGGTATTGGTAAACCCGCTGCATAAGGACCTGCGCAAGCTGTGGAGTACCACCTTCGAAGAATTCCTGCTGAAGGCCGACCTGGTCAGCGAAAAACTGGAGACCGGCAGGGCCAAAGTCCGTTCCTTGGGAGTGGAGCCTCAGGTTGAACAGGCCGCAGATAGTATAAACCTGTTTCTTTACGTTGCAGGGGAGAGGCTGCCTCTGTTGAAAACAGGGGACGGTTTTACCGTCAGGGGCAGGGAGCGCCAATGGACCCTGGACCAACTGCGCGAAACCGCCAGAAAAACTCCGGAGATGATCAGCCCCAATGTTGTGCTGAGGCCGGTGGCCCAGGATGTCCTGCTGCCGATACTCGCATATGTGGCAGGGCCGGGGGAGATCTCTTATTATGCCCTCTACCGGGAGATATACCCTATATTTAACCAGGCGATGCCGGTCATCTACCCCCGTGTAAACATTACCCTTGTCGAGCGGGGGACCGCCCGGCACATGGAACGGTACGGGGTCGATTTTACCATGGGTCCCGACGGCCTCAAGAAGAGACTTGACGGCTACCTTGACGAGCAGGACCGGCTTGGTA
>Ga0074195_1001600_pt1 | contig 30418 bp, 16 predicted proteins | sample EPASupsiteHSE623_FD_64525 | JGI IMG/M metagenome (GOLD analysis project Ga0074195, IMG submission 64525) | Bioremediated contaminated groundwater from EPA Superfund site, New Mexico - Sample HSE6-23 | ecosystem: Environmental > Aquatic > Deep subsurface > Groundwater > Contaminated ... | reverse complement strand
ATCGAACAGCCTGCTCCATCGCCTCGAAGACTTCTATGTTGGTTGGGTAGGGAAGCCCAAGCGAAAGCACCGCGGTCTCGAGCGCGACCACTGGAGCTCCGCTACGGACGAGCTTCTCAAGAGAGGGAGCGAAAACTATAGGAAGGGACGTCGTTGACGGTTCCAGGCATACGACGCCCTCTCTCTTTTTCAAAGGGCCGGTCGATCGTGAAGTCTTCCGATGGTTCGACATGGCTTGTCGGTCGTCAGACAACGCTCGAGTGAATGTAGTCCAGACGCAACTTGGGATGTACGTTCAACAAGGTGTCGAGGGTCAAAGCTGCTGTCAGATGGCCGATCTCGAGAGCCTTGAGCAGAGGAAGACCGTGCAGGAATCCGTAGAGGAATCCCGCCACGAAGGCATCCCCCGCACCCATGGAATCGACGACTTTTGGGCCAAATGCCGGCATCCGGACCTCGTCCTCGGGGGAGCGATAGTAGACTCCCTCCTCGTCGAGGGTTATCAAAATGAGGGGAACCCCTTGGTCGATGAGCTGCTTGGACGCCTGTTTTAGCCCCTCGTCGTTGGTTGTGTTCACGTCCGTGAGTGCGTGAGCCTCGCGGCGGTTGAGGGCGAGGAGAAAGCTTCCGGAGAGAACGGCCCTGACCTTGTGGACCGACAAAGGGGCGGTCGGCACGAGAACCATCGGAACCTTGTGGCGGGCGCAGGCCTCCTGTAACCGCTGGAGAGCCTCCAAGGACGGGGTCGAGTCGGTGACGACCAGACTGCATGCTCCGATCAGATCCTCTTGGCGGTCGACGTAGTCGGCTGTGAGCATTTCCAGGATGCCCAGATCGTGTACGCCATGGTCAACATGCCCTCGCTCGTCGGTCACGGCCAGGAACGTCGCCGTATGGATCCGGTCCGTCTGGAGAATGCGCGAGAGATCCACTCCAGCCAGAGCCGTGTGGACGACGATGTCCGTGGCGCTGGAGTCGGTTCCCACGACGGAGAGAAGAGAAGTCCTCACGGAGAGTCTGGCGAGGTTCTCCGCGATGTTTCGCGCAGTACCGCCCGGACAGGAATGGATGCGGCCGGGCAAGCATCCGTGAGAATCAACAGGTCCGGAGGCACGTGCCTTGATGTCGATCGAGGCTGCGCCCATCACGGCCACGGGCCTCGCGGCCTTCTCGGCCGCCCGGGCGAGGGAAAGAGTGTCCTGTTTCATAGATCGCCACTCTATCACGATGATGTGGCCAAGGCAACGAGCTCCAAGTCCGAAATCCTTCACCTAGTTCCTGTAGACCAAGCGACAATGACTTTCTTGGACCATCGAGAGTTCACTCCCCTGGACCCCAGATGTGCCCCGGATGCAAGGAAGAACGAAGTCGACGCGACCCCCCACTCGACATCACCGTTCCAAAGGTGGTGGGGGACCCCCGAGGTGTACAGAGAAGTACATTGAGGGTGAGGCCCGGCTGAAGAGCCGAGGCCGAACGCCATCTTGCGACCGCGACGAAGAGGAGCGGTCATATGCAAGATGGCCGGAAAGCGACGAGTTCTGACGCCGCAGACGGAGTGCAGGTGGGGGATCAGGGGCCCCGCTCGCGTTGAAATCTGGGGGACGGGCGCCTATAATGGGCCGCCTTCGGAATGAAACGATCGTCCACAACAGAGGAAAGGCGGCACCGCGAACGAGCTCTGCTCGTCGGAGTGGTGACCCCAAAGACCGAGCGTCTCGAGATTGAGGATTCGCTCCACGAGCTCGAGCGGCTGGTCGATACCTTCGGTTCCGACACAACCGGGCGGGTCATCCAGGTTCTCGAAAAGTACTCGTCGGCCTTCCTGATCGGTCGGGGGAAGGCTCAGGAGATCGCGCGCAGGGTCAAAGGGGAGGGGATCGACCTCGTCGTCTTCGATGACGATCTCTCTCCTATTCAGCAACGGAACCTGGAGCAGGTCATTGGCCGTCCGGTCATCGATCGACACGGGCTGATCCTGGAGATATTCGGCCAGCACGCTCGCACCTACGAAGCCAAGCTCCAGGTTGATCTCGCCAAGAACCGCTATCTTCTGCCGAGACTCACTCACGCCTGGACCCATTTCTCCCGCCAGCGCGGCGGTGTGGTCGTTCGGGGAGCCGGCGAGACCCAGCTCGAAGTGGACCGGCGGATGGTGAGACATCGGATCAGGGCCCTGAATCGGAAATTGGCCCAGGTCAGCCAGCAGCGAGACACCCGTCGCAAGGGACGGGAAAGCGTGCATCGTGTCGCTCTGGTCGGTTACACCAATTCCGGCAAGTCGACGCTGATGAATGTCCTCACCAGCTCCAACGTTTTGGTTTACGACCGGCTTTTCGCCACGCTCGACTCCACGGTCCGATCCATCCGGCCGCCCGACATGCCCCGGATCCTCGTGACCGATACGGTGGGGTTCATCCGGAAGCTTCCGCACGGTCTCGTAGCCTCGTTCAAGAGCACTCTGGAAGAGGTCTCGGTCGCGGACCTGCTGCTTCAAGTCGTGGACCTTTCGGATCCACGGTTCGAGAAGAAGATGGAGGCGACGGAGACGGTCTTAGCCGAGCTCTCGCTCGAGCGGAAACCCAAGATCCTGGTGTTCAACAAGGCGGATCTCCTGCCGGTTCGCTCCAAGCTTCCGGCTATGGTCCGTTCGGTCTTTTCCGAATCGGTCGTCGTCTCCGGCGTGGCTGGCACCGGGATCGATGATCTAAAGGCCAAGATCCAGGAGTATTTCTCCAAGCGTTGGCGAGATCGGGAGATGACGCTCGACTACGGGGCGGCCGACCTGCTCTCCGGGATCTATGAGATCGGCCGCGTGAATTCCGTCGAGTACCAACCGCACGGGATCGTCGTTCGTTTCTTGGCGTCCGATCCCGACTTCGCCCGGATCGAAAGGCAGATCGCCAACCACAGGATCCGCCATCGGGCGACTTGAGATCGATCGCCATGAATCGTTCAGTCGTTGTCGCGGTGCTCGGTTTTCTCGTCCTGAGTCCGCTCATCGCCGAAGCCGCGTCCTCGCCGGCCCGGCCAAGACCCTCGGCCTCCGCTTTTTCAGCCTCTCCGTCGGTCTCTCCGTCGGTCTCTCCGACGATCTCGACCTCGACGGTTTCGTCGCCCGTCACGACGAACAGGGCGTCGATCGCAGCCACACCCCGCCCCGGCGTCGTCGTGGTCAACAAAGACGAACCGGTTCTCGACAAGATTCGCCGGCTCTCGATCACACCGGCGCTGCTCGACCGGTATTGGGCGGAGAAGAGCCCACCGAGGAAGGAGGTCGGCTCCCAAGGACCGTCGGTCGTTGACCGCAAGGCTCAGAGCCTCCGGTGGCACAAGGTGGTCAACGGGATCAATGGCCTTTCGGCACTGGTCAGCCGGGCGGACGGTTTGAAGCAGAAGCTCGATGCGCTCAAGACCCAGTCTTCCCAGACGGCCCACGCTGCTGGAGAGAACGACCTCGTCCAGATGTCGGAACAGCAGACCAGAGACCGGTCCGAGCTCGATCGCGAGAAGAAGAGCTTGGAGGCTCTCCTGGCCGAGCGGGATGCCGTGACGGACGACCTTCAGCGCGAATCGTCGTCTTCGCCGAGACCGTCGAACAGAACGCAATCCGCGTCTTCCATGACCACGGCCGAGGAGCTCGCCGATCTGCTGGAGAATGCGGCGATGCTCAGGGGCGCGGAGCTCGCGATCATCGAGGGGCGGGTGGCCGAGAGTCGGAAGACCCTGGAAATCTTGGGCGAGACCGTGGCCCAGACAGACACGTGGCTCAAAGCCCGGACCCGCCGGGGTCGGGTCACGCAGCAGGAGGTCTCGAAGACCGAAAAATCGCACGCCGCCGCTGTGGAGGCTGTCCAGCGGCAGCAGGATCTGGCCCGGGACGCGTTGCGGCGCGCTGAATTGAAGGAGGAGAACGCCAATCGAGAACAGCGGGCCGCCCGGACGATGGCGAAGGGCGCCGCAAGTTCGGGGGAGCGAGAGGCCACCGACATCACGACCCGGGTCGCCGACCGGGAGCGGCAGGCTGCCCAGAAGCTCCGTGAGCTGTCGCAGCTCCGTGCGGACCAGGGAACCTCCAATCTCCGGAAGACCCAGGCCGCTCTGCTCCTCTACAGAACCCTCCATGGTCTCGAGCAAGGGCATTTGACTCGACGCGAGCTCGTAGGGCTTCTGAAGAACACCAGCAAGGAACTCGTGGAGCTTCGTAATTTGGGTCAACTCCTCTCGGCTCGGACTGTCCGGATGTCCGACGAGAGGCTGGCCGCGGCCCAGGCCAAGGCCGAGTCGGCACGCAGGGTGGCGGACTCAGCGGCGCTTCGCCAGCCGAAGATCGCGGCGCTTCTCAAACAAGAACTGAAGGTCATCGAGGAGTACCAGTCTCTGCTCGACGAATCGTCGGTGGGACTTCTCGAGCTGTCGAGCGCGGTGAACACCGCTCTTCAGGAGCTCACGACCCTCGAGGCGGCACTGCGCCTTGAGCTCGACCAGGAGAACCTGTTTTCCCGCAAGGCGACCTCCTATGACCTCGGATCGATCACGACGGCCCTGTCCGACCTCTGGTCCGTGATCCGGTCGCCCGGACAGATCGTCCGGGCGATCGGTGCCTGGATCGGGCGGATCTCGAGCGCTCTGTCAAGGAACAAGGATGGGGCCGTCTTTTTGCCGGTGCTCCTGAGCGTGATTGTGGCGCTGGGAGCTCTCGGCCTGGCCCTATTCCCGATCGCCAAGGCCATACGGTACAGCGGGGAGAAGGTCGGCCCCTCGTCAGAGGCTGTGCTCCGAGTGGTCCAGGTCATCATCTTCTGGGGTATCCCGATCGTGCCGCTCATCACCTGTCGCCGGACGATTTCTGAGTGCTCCACTGGCTTTGGGATGATTCTGGCCTGGTTGTTCCCCTTGGCCATCTTGCACGTGGTCATCACGTTCGCCCGGTCCTGGGTGTTGATCCGGCAGGTACCGGGTAGCAGCCAGCGCGACACCTTGAGGCGGGGCACGACCCTCAAACGGATCCTGATCCCGAAGATCGTCAAAACCGATTTGGTCGAGGCCGAGGAGAGCCTCTGCCGGCTGTTCCGGTGGTGGATGATCGTTCTGGTCGTGCTCACGGCCGTATTCATGCCCGTCCGGATCTGCATGCGGATGCTCCTGTACAATCCGGAGCTCACCAGTCTCTTGTGGTTGATCTACGAGCTGTGTCTGGTTGTTGTCCTCGCCCGCATCGTGTCGACCCAGGTCGCGGTGGCGTGGGTCCGCCGGGCGGCTGGCCTGCAGAACGCTTTCAGCCTCATCCTTCTGATGATCGCACGGGCTGTGACAATCCTGCTGGTCGTCACTGTTCCGCTCCTCGAAGCGGCTGGCTATGCCGGCTTGGCCCGTTTCTTGGTGACCCGGGTCGCGTGGACCCTCCCGATCGTGGGCGTGGTCTGGCTTCTCCTCGCCGCGATCCGTGAATTGGAGGAGTCGGGCCGTGAGAAGAGGGACGGGGGCGTCGACGATGAGGAGGAACCCTCGAGGTTACAGGGTCGGACGTTGGTCGATCTCATCCAATCGATGCTCGCCGTTCTCGTGTCCTGCGGCACTCTTGTCCTCGTGTTTCGGATTTGGGGCGGGACGTCGACCGAGTGGAACGCGATCCTGGGTCTACTGAACCGTGGCGTGTCGGTCGTGGGTCTGCACCTCTCGCCAAAGGCGATCATCGAGGCCTCCGTGACGGTCTGGTTCTCCGTCTGGTGTTCACGCGTGGTGATCCTCGTGTTGGAGCAGCGCGTGTATCCCCAGACCAGTCTCGATACCGGACTTCGGTACGCCCTCACCCAGACGCTGCACTATTGCATCCTTGGCATCGGCCTGATGGTGGCGATGGATGCTCTGGGAGGCGGGTTAGAGGGGCTCAAGTGGTTCGCCGGGGCAGCCGGGATCGGTTTGGGTTTCGGGCTGCAGAACATCGTCCAGAACTTCGTGAGCGGACTGATCGTCCTGTACGAGAGGCCGGTCCGGATGGGCGATATCGTCGAGATCGGCGGGGTGTTCGGAACCATCCACAGGATCAACGTCCGGTGTACGGTGGTGCGGCAGCCTTCCCAGATCGATGTCATCGTACCGAACTCTTCGCTCCTGTCCGAGAACGTGGTGAACTGGACCCTCGACAGCAAGCGGGTCCGCCTCGAGGTGCCGGTCTGCGTGGCCTACGACACAGACCTCGAAAGGGCGAACGAGATTCTTCTGGAGGCTGCGGCATGCCATCCGGACGTGCTGCGTCGACCCGGACCCAAAGTGCTCCTGGAGCGGTTCGGAGACAGCTCGCTGGATCTGGTTCTGCTGGCCTGGGTCCAAGATCCCGTGCGCAGTCGTGACATCAAGAGCGAGCTCCGGATGACCCTGGCCCGGATGCTTCAGAAGGCCGGGATCGAGATTCCGTTCCCTCAGAGAGAGGTCCGACTGCGGCGTGAGAGACCCAAGGGACCCAAGGCGCCTAGTCCGGAGGACACGGCCCCGTCAGCGGGCCAATAGCTCATCCACACGCTGGAACGAGTAACCCCGGCGGATCAGCTCGTCGAAGAGTTCACCCATCCGGTCGAAGAGGTGGTCGCGCGTCCGCCCAGGACCGGATCCGATGTGCATCAGGAGCAGAAAGCCGTTCAATCCGTCCGGATCGGTCTGCTCTTTCCGGTAGATGCTCTTCAAGATGTCGGCGGAGGTCACGAAATCGGGGTCGGAATCCTCCATGTAGTCGGTGTGGGATTGGGTGCCGGGGGTGTAGTTGATGAGGGTGATCCCCAGCTCCCGTGCCCATTCGACATTCTCGGCCATGAAAGTCTCGTACGGGGGGAGGAAGAGTCGGACGTTTCGTCGCGGGATGGCAAACGACTCGATTTCCGTGAGGTTGGCCACGAGATCCTGGGTGAACACCGGTTTCGTGACCAGCAGTCGCTGGGGTTCATCCCACGTCGCATACTGTAGGTGTTGATCCGAGTGGGGCCCCAGGTAGTGTCCTGCGTCGCGGATCCTGCGGATCAACGGCGCAAACTTGCTCTCCCGGTAGAAGTTCCCGGTGAGGAAGAAGGCCCCGCGGATCTGACGCTTCCCAAGCTCGGAGAGGATCGTTTCCGCGCCCTCGGCGTACCTGTCACCGGTGAACTCCACGGCGAGGGTCTTTTTGTGTCGCGGCCCGCGCACGACGCAGCCTCGATCGTAGAGAAAGCCCTTGTCGACCTGCGGCGCCTTGTGGAAATACCAGAGGCACGCGAAGAATACGAGCCCCAACATCCCTACGGCGAACCACTTCCGGGTGACCGGATCTCGAAGCAAGGTCGTCCTCATCGATACTCCTTGGCGCCCATCAATAAGACGCCCGGCTTTCTTGGCTCCCGTGACGTTTCACCCAGCAAGCTACCGAAAGATCCGACCGGTGGCAAGAGGGACGCGGGCAAAATGCGTTCGTATCCACGGCACTGCTCCGACCGTCTCGGGGGTCTCACAGAGATTCGGAGGCCAGTCGTTCGTTTATGATCGGCGAACGTTGTGGCCGTCCGGACGATCGAGTTAGAATACCGACAAGTTGTCGGTTGTCGTGGACTACAGGACCTCATCCGGTCGGGGAGTTGGTCTGATGATGAGAGGAATCGGTTCTCTGGGTGTATCGTGGGCGTGTGATCGAGGACCGCGTGGGTCAGGCTTTTCGCATGCCATGGTCGATGCGGGACCGTGCGCGCGTCTCGTCTCGATCGGGGCCGTGTTCGCCCTGTTGACCTCGACGCTTGCGCTGGCGGGGTCTCTCCCTGAGCCGCGCTTCTCACGGCTCGCACTCGAAGAGAACTGGCGGATCGAATCCGGATCGATGGTGAAACAGGACGGCCGCGAGGTCTCCACGGTCGGGTTTCCGACCGGGAGTTGGTATCCGACCAAGGTGCCGTCGACGGTCTTGGCGTCTCTGGTCGAGGAGAAGGTCTACGGCGATCCCTACTTTGGGCTGAACCTTCGCTATCTTCCCGGCGCTTCGTATCCGGTCGGGGGCAACTTCGCGAACATCTCCATGCCGCCGGAGAGCCCTTTTAGGGTTCCGTGGTGGTATCGCACCGAGTTCACTCTTCCCGATGAGCCCAAAGGACGCCGGATCTGGCTCCACCTCGATGGGATCAACTACCGCGCCAACGTGTGGCTGAACGGGCAGAAGGTGGCTGGGGCCGACGTCGTGGTTGGGATGTATCGCCTCTTCGAGTTCGACGTGACCCCGTTCGTGAAACCCGGCCAGCCCAACGCGCTGGCCATCGAGACGGTCCCTCCTTTCAAGGATGATCTCTCGACCGCCTGGGTCGACTGGAGCCCGCACCCACCCGACAAGAACCTGGGCCTCTGGCGCGATGTCTACCTGACCGCGAGCGGCCCTGTGGCGCTGCGGTTCCCCCACGTTGTGACCGAGCTGGACAAGAAAGGGGCCGATGTAGCAAGCGTCAAGGTCAGCGTGGAGGTTGTCAACGCCACCGACCAGTCCGTGACCGGGGAGCTCTCGGGAAGCGTGGAGGCCATCCGCTTGCGTCAGTCCGTGACGCTGGCTCCACGGGAGAGACGGGTGGTCCGGTTCGACCCGCAGAATTGCCCGGAGCTCCGGATCGAGAAACCGCGTCTGTGGTGGCCGGTGTACACCGGTCCACAGAACCTCTATCCGTTGGAGCTCTCGTTCACCGTGGGTGGGGACGTCTCCGACCGCAGCCAGATCCGGTTCGGCATCCGAGAGATCACGTCGGAGCTGACCAAGGGTGGCCACCTCCTGTTCAAGGTCAACGGGAAGAACATCCTCATCCGTGGAGGCGGATGGGCCCCTGACATGATGCTGCGTTCGTCTGCTGAGCGCGAGGAGAGCGAGATCCGGTACGTGCGAGACCTGGGTCTCAACACGATCCGGCTGGAAGGCAAGCTCGAGACTGACAGGTTCCACGAGCTGTGCGACCGGTACGGGATCCTGGTCATGGCCGGGTGGTGTTGCTGCTCCCATTGGGAGCTCTGGAAAAACTGGAAAGGGCAGGATCTTTCCATTGCCACCGAATCGCTTCGTGATCAGCTTCGCCGGATTCGGCACCATCCGAGCACTTTGACCTGGCTTTACGGGAGCGACGAGGCCCCGCCGCCGGACGTCGAGAAGGCTTACCTCGACGTGGTCAAGGCCGTGGAGTGGCCCAACCCGACCCAGGCCGCAGCAGGAGCCAAGGTCACGCCGCTGGGTGGGTCGACCGGCATGAAGATGAACGGTCCGTACGACTACGTCGAGCCGTCCTATTGGTACATCGATCAGAAGAACGGCGGCGCCTTCGGATTCAACAGCGAAACGAGCCCAGGGGCAGCCCCTCCGCCTCTGGAGAGCCTCAAGAAGATGTTTCCTTCGGAGCAGCTCTGGCCGATCAACGAGGCGTGGCACTTCCACGGCGGTGGAACCGGTTTCAAGGATAGCCAGGTGTTCACCGTGGCTTTGGAGAACCGATTCGGTCGCGCCACCGGCGTCGAGGACTACGCCCGGAAAGCCCAGATCCAGGCCTACGAGGGACACCGTGCGATGTTCGAGGCGTTCGGACGGAACAAGTACGAGTCGACAGGGGTCGTCCAGTGGATGCTCAACAATCCGTGGCCTTCGACGATCTGGCATCTGTACGACTATTTCCTTCGACCCGGAGGTTCTTACTTCGGAGCCAAGAAGGCCAATGAGCCGCTGCACGTGCAGTACTCGTACGACGACCGATCGGTCGCGGTCGTGAACAACTTCTACACGCCTTGCTCCAAATTGAAGGTGACGGCCCGCGTTTTCGACCTCACCATGAAGGAGAAGTTTCAGAAGGAGTCGACGATCGACGTGCAGGCCGACTCCACGCTTCGGGCGTTCACCATTCCCACCATTGCGGACCTCACGCCCGTCTACTTCATTCATCTGACACTGGCCGACTCTGCGGGCGTTGTGAAGAGCACCAACTTCTACTGGCTCTCCACAAAGGCGGAGACTTCGGATTTCGAGAAGACCGACTGGCGATATACGCCGGTCGCTTCATACGGTGATTACACGGCTCTGGCCTCGTTGCCTCGGGTGCGACTCGAGGTCGAGTCCGGCATGGTCGAGGATGGTGCGGAGAGCAAGACCACGGTTTCTCTCAAGAATCCGAGTCCTCACCTGGCCTTCTTCGTCCACCTCAGAGTCGCCAAGGGAGCCGCGGGCGAGGAGATCTTGCCCATCCTCTGGGAGGACAACTATCTGAGTCTGCTCCCTGGTGAAACCCGGAAGATCACGGCAACGTACGCGAAGAAGCTGATGGGTTCCGAGAAGCCCTATGTGACGGTCGATGGCTGGAACATCGATCCGGTCGACAGACCGGCCTCGGCCTCGCGTTGAGATCGAGCGGGTGATCTTCAGACCCTCGCTGGGAGGACCCGATCGGCCACTGAGTGGTACGTGGTCCAGATCCGCTCGATCCAGTCGAGGTGCTCCGGCTTCATCAGGCAAGCCCTCAGGCAGGTCACGTGATCCTCGTCCCATGTGGCTTCGGGCCAGACCTCCGAGAACAGAATTCTGGGAAGCCGTGCCTTTGCGAGGTGGATGCCCTGTCCGGCCGCCTCACGGAACAGCGTCTCTGAGAGTCTGGATGATTCGGAGACCGTCCGGCTCCGCGGGGCCCACACGACGATATCGAGCTGGGGAGGGAAGGGGACCACGTAACGTCCGTCCGCGACAAGCCGCTTGACCCACGAGAGCGCCGCTCTTCGGCCTTGAGCCAGATCGCACGCGAACGAGCCTCCCGGTAACAGCGGAAGGAGTCTCTGAGTAGCCCAGAGGGCCACGGCTGCAGCGCCTGGCCTCGAGCACTCAAGGCTGATCTCGCCCAAGTGCAGCTCGGAGGAGGTGAAGTAGGTGTAGGGCGAATCGTGCCGGTAGAACCGTCCCAGGGATGGGTCGGAGAAGAGAACGCAACCGCAACCATAGGGCTGGAGTCCGTGTTTGTGTGGATCGACGACGATCGAATCCGCCTCGGACATCCGGTCGAAGGCCGCCCGCGCCTCCGGGTCGAGCCCGTCGATCAGCCGGAAGTATCCTCCGTAGGCCGCGTCCAGGTGGATACGGAATTCGAAGGTCTTTCGGAGCTCCAGAATGGCGGGTAGCGGATCGATTGAGCCCGTAGCCGTGGTTCCCATGGTTACGACGACCGTGCCCACTTCCCCGGTCTTCAGGATCTCCTCGAGAGACGAAACGTCCATGCGGCCTCTACTGTCACAGGCCACCTCGCGAAAGGGGATCTTGAGAACTCCCGTGAGTCGGCGATGGGTGTAGTGCGCCTGATCGGACGCCACGATCGTCCGACCCGGATTCGTCTGCTCCGCGATCCACAGAGCCTCCAGATTGGCCATCGTGCCGCCGCCGGTGAGGTGGCCCAGGTGGGCCTCCCAGCCGAACATGTGGGCGATTTGGGCCACCGCTTCCTTCTCCAGGGCCGAGCTCGCGTGTCCGCCGTCCAAGGCGTGGTTGTTCGGGTTGATCCAGAGCGAGAGCGCGTAGGCCAGGCGAGCCATGGGATGGGGAGGCTTGAGCATCTGACCGATGTAGTACGGATGCGGATAAGGATAGTTGTCCCGCATCCGAGCCGCGACTTCCGTGAGGCAGGCCCGCAGTGCGCCGACGTCGACCCTCGGATCGACCGGAGGAAGCGAGGAAAAACCCTGGTCGAGAGAACGCACAGCTTCGTCCAACAAGGAGATCGTAGTCGTGTCGAGAAGCATGGGAGCCACTATATGTTATCATTCTAATTTGGGTCAATTTGAACTACCAGGAGCGAGCGATTCTTGTCGCAGGCGAGCACTCCGGGATCCGCATGACCGACTCACACTCACCCCACCTTGGATCGACGCCGTCCGCCGACTCGCAGCCCACGGTCCGCACTTCGTCGCCCAACGATCGGGTCGAGGGTTCGTCCGATCTGTCCACGTCCTCTTGCGGTGATGTCCGCGATTTCGACGAGGTCGAGAGGATCCTCGCGGCCGTAGCCCAAAGCGAGTTCAGTGAACGATACCAGCTGGGCAACCTCCTCGGCATCGGGGCCAACGGCGTGGTCTTTGCCTGCAAAGACCTGTCCATGGACTTGCCCTGTGCTATCAAGTTCTGCTTGTCCGAGCACGCGGAAGAATCCCGGGCCCGTTTCTTGAGAGAAGGAAAGATCCTCTCCGGGATTTCCCATCCGAACGTGGTCACGGTCTTCGAGGTCGGCGAGCTGGCCGGATGCTTGTACATCATCCTCGAGTACGTCGACGGCGGGACTCTCAGAACCCGGCTCGTCGAGCGCGGTCGGCTCTCTCCCGCCGAGGCGATCGTGATCGCCCTTGGTTGTCTCTCCGGACTCCAAGTCTTGCACGCGCGCGGCATCGTTCATCGAGACCTCAAGCCTGAGAACGTCCTGTTCTTCACGTCGGGCCACATCAAACTCAGCGACCTGGGAATCGCCAAGGTCTTCGGTAACTCCGAGGTTCTCACCCAGACCGGCGCGCTCGTCGGTACCCCACGCTACATGTCTCCGGAACAGATCCGGGGCGAGGAACCCGTTCCAGCCACCGACCTCTATGCGATGGGAATCGTCCTCTTTGAGATGATGACCGGAAAACCGCCGTTCGATGCCACGGTGACGTTCGATCTCTTCAGGCAGCATGTCGAGAGCCCTCCGCCCAACCTCGACCTCATCGTGGAAGGGATTCCAAAGGCCCTTGTCGTCGCCGTGGAACGCTCCTTGGCCAAACTCCCCGCTCAGAGGCACGATGGGGCTGAGTCTCTCTCGGCCGAACTGCAGGCGATCTTGAACCGAGGTGACAAGAGGCTGTTCACCCCTCTGAACCTCAAGATTCCGGACTGGCTTCCATCGCAAACCCCGGTTTTTTCGAAAGACCCGTTCGAGTCGCTTCTCGAACAACGCGCGGGCGTCGGTTCTCTCCATGAGACGTCGAATCGGCGCAGCCGTCGACCTCTCTGGGGTCTGGTCGCCGTGATGTCTCTTCTGATGGGGTGGGCTGTCTTCCACCAGTATCGCGCGCCGACGTCCGTCTCTTCCGGGGCCGGATCCTTGGTGGATCGGCTTTCGAAGACGCCCGGTCTCGACGCCTCACCCGCGGGTCCGGGCAACACTCCGATCCCTCCGATTCGGGGAATCTTGTCGCTCGCGCTTTCTCCGGATGGGTCGATCCTCGCGATCGGTGGCAAGTACGGTCGACTGAGTCTTGTCGATGCGGTGACGGGCAAGATGCTGGCCGACCTCAAGGGCCACGTCGACGACGTAACGACGGTCGGGTTCACTCCGGATGGCACGCGATTCGCCACGGGCTCGGACGATCGCACGGTCCGAGTCTGGGACGTGAAGACCAGACAGCAGCATCGCGCGAAGACGTGGCAGGGGAAGATCCAATCGGTGGGATTTTCACCCAACGGACGGGTTCTCGCGTCGGCCGGAAAGGAAGACAACATTCGGTTCATAGATCTGGCCAAGGACAAGGAGTTGAGACCTCTTCGTCACGAACAGGGATCGATTTCCGCGGTCGCCTTTCTCCCGGGCGGACGATTTTTCGTGTCGATTGGGCACAACGTGCCGATCCGCATTTGGGATCTGACCAACTACTCCGTGGCCCTTCAGGTGCCAACCCAGGCCCAGCGAGTATCCGACCTGGCGGTTTCGCCCAACGGCAGAGCCATGGCCTTTAGCGGCGAGGATCAGGTCATCCGAGTTCACGCTACAGAGACGGGCCGAGAGCTTCGCATTCTCGAGTGCCCGGGGCAAAACGTCTCGGCGCTCGCCTTCTCCCCTGACGGCAGAAGGCTCGCGAGTGGGGGCAAGGATCGCATCATCCGCGTCTGGGATCTGGGCACTGGTCTCTGTCTTAGAACGTTCGAAAAACTCGAACATCGAGTCAATGCTCTGGCCTTTACCCGAGACGGCAGGACTCTGCTATCGGGAGGATCCGAGGGGCTTGTTCGCCGGTTCGACGCGGAAACGGGGAAGGAGCTCTCTCCTCCATTGGCCAGTGAGGCGACGAGTTCGAAGAACTGGGCAAGGGACGAGGGCCTGTGAGACGACAAGACGAACTCCTGGCTGTCTACCCATCGGCGGATCCGCAGGTCAAGAAGTTCATCCTGGCCGAGACCGAGGGGTTGGCTCTGACCTTCGACTCGGACGAACTTCTCGAGTGCCTTCGCAGTGAACGCGAAAACAAAGACCCGGCGGTCCGGCATCAGGCTGTGTTCGCTCTTCTGTCGTTCCTGCCCGGTTTCATCCGACGGCGATACAGTCTGTCCGTTCCCACGAAGGGAATGTGGACCGGCTACGGGCACCGGTTCGCGGACGGCCAGTCGAGCAAGGAACAGACCAACGATCAAGACCGGTTGCGGATCGAGCAAAAGGAGGCCGGACTCTGTCTGGCCCACCCCCTAGCAGATCCCCTGATGCGCCTGGCAAAGGGGGCGAACCCGCGACTCATCCGGCAAGCCCGTCTGGCTCTGGCGCTCTTTCCTCTCCCGGAGATCAAGTCTGCACTGTGGACGGAGGTCGCATCCGGTCCGGTCCGTTATGAGACCTTGCTGCCGTTTTCCTTTTCAGCATCCTCGGTGGAGGATGAGGAGCTTCTGGTCAAGGCGGTCCGGGAGTCGGCCCGAGGAAAACCGGAGCTGCTGCTCCTGCTCTCGAAGGCACCCTCTGCCCTTGGATTCGAGGTGCTGGTCGACCTGGCCGCACGGACGAATACTCTTGGCCGCGTAAACCTGGCCCTGGCCCTCTCCAAGATGGAGAACGCAGACCACGAGTCCGCGGTCGACCACCTGACAAAACGTGAGGAAGGGTGGGTGATCGTCTACTGTCTGAGGGCTCTGGAGGCCACTCGCCAACCGAAATCGTTGGCACGGATCCGCCGGATCTACGAGGCCTCGGAGCATCCGTTCCTAAAAGCCCAAGCTGTCCGGGCCGCAGGTGGGATTCCATCCCCTGAGTCGGTCGAGTTCTGTCTCTTTGCGCTCGATTCGAAGTGCGACGAAGTCAAGGCGCAGAGTCTGGAGAGCCTTGTCCGGCTGCACGCGCCGCTCGAGACCTTGCGTCAGGCAGCCGCGCCCTTTTTGAACGGCTCGGCGCTGCGAGCGCGCGTCAACGCGATTTTGGCGTGTGTTCAACCGGAGGACGACCAACTGGCATGCGAGCTCGTGGAGCTCCTGCTGAGCCAGGACACCGTGACCCGGGCCGAAGGGGCTTTCTGCCTGGGATACCTCCAGAACAGGCCGGCGCTCGAATGCCTGGCGACTCTCGCCGACGCCGATCCGAGCCTTCACGTTCGTATCCAGGCCATAAAAAGCCTGTCCAAGTATCCGGCCGATCTCTCCTGCGACACATTGCTCGCCCTGTTGAAGCACCAGGAGCCCAGAGTCTCGTTGACGGCCGCGAGGGTGCTCTCCCGATATGGTGGTGAAGAGGGCTCGCTGGTCTGCGAACGGCTCGTCAGGTCTCTGTCGAACGCAGCGAGGGGATTCGAGAGGGCGCTGATCTACCAGACGCTGGGGTCCATCGCGGGGAAGATCCGGTACGCCGTTGCGGTGCCTTCCATGTCAAATGGCCTGGAGGAATGCGATCGGATCGCTCTGCAGGGGGCCGTGGAAGGATGGGTCTCTCTGGGAGGACTGGGTGCCGAGCAGGTGGCCAAGCCGCTCAAGGACATCGTGGCGAAGAAAGACCCCCGAATGGCTCCAAGGGCTCTCCTGGCGCTCCTCGTTCGAGGTCACGTGGACGCGGTCGACGGTCTTTGCTCTCTTCTATACTCTCCGGACCCCAACGTGGTGGGACCTGCGCTGGAGACCGCGTTGGAGGTCGTCCTTCTGCTGTCCGGAGGCGGTCTCATGGCACGCTTCCCCGGCTTGGCCGCTCAGCTCAAGGTCACGGAGCGCGGCGACAACGGCCCGTCTGCGCAAGGCGAATCGGCTGTCGAGCTCGATCCGTCGCGTCCTTTGGCGATCCAGGGCTTGGACAGCAGGCGTCTTGCGGACGGGGTTTTCGAAGTGCGCAGAACCTCGACCGTCCGCTCGATCGCACTGGGTCGTCGCCAAGGAGGGAATGGGCCCCGAACCGTACAGCCCGTCGAGGCTGGAGTCAGCGATCGACCCGGTCGAGAGAGAGACCGATTCGACTCCGCGTCGATCGGCCTGCTGCGAAGCCACCTTCTGAGCCTCAAGGCGGCCATGGAAGGCGAGCCGACACGGTTCGTCTCGCGGCTCTGGGAGGTCACGTACCTGATCCCGAGGTGGTTGACCGGCCCCTCCCTTCTCGAAAAACTCGGTTCCTACCGAGGCCTGATCTTGCCGGTTGCCGCTGCTGTTCTCGTCGTCGGACTGCTGGCCTTGGCCACTCTGCGGCGAGTCTCCGTTGACGTTCTGTCGCGGACCGAGCCGTTGTCCACGGGCCAGGTTGTCGGCAAGGTGCTCTGCATCCGGGACGGAACCGACTCTCCGGTGGTGGGTGGAGAGCCGGTCCGGATCGGTTCCCGGTATGTCACCAGAGAGAACTCTTCATTGACTCTTTCGACCTTGAGCGGCAATCGGGTCGTCATGCGCTCCGATTCCACGGTCACCGTGAAACGGGTGGCGGAAACCGTTCCGGATGTTTCGCTCGTCGTGGCCATGGGCCACTTCGTTTTCGACTGGTCGAAGACCGGTCGGCTCGAGGTCGAGTTCAGAAAGGTACGGATCGAGTGCGATCGGGCGGTGTTCTCACTCACGAATCACGGGGGTCGGTTCTGCCTCATCGTCGATTCCGGTCGGGTGCTCGTGGTCTCCGGACCGGGAGCCTCCGCCGAGGAGGTGGGACCTGGCAGTCTGAAGCCGCTGGAGTAGATGATCGGAGGAGTCTCCCCGGCCGAGAATTCGATTGACTCAGTCATTTAAGAAACTTTGCTATCGCTGGTCTTTCTCCTCTCGTCGTACGAATGACGAGAGTTCACGATGTGCCACTCCACCCCTGGTCGGGTGCCGGAGGCGAGGAGGATGAATCTCCAATGAAGAGACTGTCCCTGCATCTCGCGAGCGCCGTGGTCGCGCTTTTCCTCACCACTCTCACTTTTGCCCAAAGCGTTCCCACAGCCCCCGTGGACGGTTCTGCCGTCACGTCCTTGTTAGGCCAATCCTCCACTGTGAGCATCGATCCCGCCCAATGGCAGCAGATCGTCAGCATGCTCCAGAGCTTGTTGGCGCAGAACACCCAACCGGTTGGGCTCCCGACCGCGAGCACCTCCTCGGCGAAGGGGGAGAAGGACTCCAAGAAGGATGACGACGATGATGATGATGACAACGGCAACACGAGCGGCTCCACGGCCGCCTCCACGCCGCCTCTTGCTCCTGGGGAGCTTGCCACTGTCACGTACGAGCTTGCCGACGACGAGAAGTACATTCCAGGATACTCGTTGATCGTGGGTGAGGACTGGGGGCACAAGGGTGCCGTGTTCGAGGTGAAATGCGGTCCGGCTTTGGCCCTGGCCACCAAGTACATCCAGGCAGGCGACCAGGGGCGAGCCGTTGGCGTGCTGCAGGCGGCCGTCAAGGACATGGACACTTGCCTACAGCAAAACCCCACGGCAGAGGAAACCCACCAGTCCGCAGCCACCCGAGAATCCGTAACGATCGGGCTCTCGACGATGCCTTCCGGCCAGACCGCGGTTGCCTTCGACGCCAAGACCGGCACGTTCTGCTTGTCGACGGTCTCGACCCCCAATGGCGTGAACACGAGTTTCGCCAATGCCGTCAGCGGCGGGGTGAACGAGTCTTCCCCGATCGTGCTCGATCTGAACGGGAATGGTCTCGCGGACGTCACTTCGCAGTCGACCACCGGGCTTCCCTACGGCGCTTTCGTGAGCGAGGGCGCGGTCCGGTTCGACCTGAGCGGCCGCGGTCTCGATCGCCAAACCGAGTGGCTCAAGCCGGGGCAGGATGGTCTGTTGGCCCTTGACGCCAATGGAAATGGCGTGGTGGATTCCGCGGCCGAGCTGTTCGGCGACGCGGACGGATTCTCAAACGGGTACGCCAAGCTGTCCATGCTCGACACCAATCGGGACGGAATCTTGACCGGGGAAGAGCTTTCTGAGCTCTCTGTGTGGATCGATCAGACCGGGGACGGGGTGTGCCAGCCGGGTGAGCTCACGCCGGTCTCTAACCTGGCGATTTCCCAAATCGCCTGCACTCACAGCTCCTATCGGTCCCAATTCGTCCGCAACGGACAGGTCTGCAAGACCTGGGACTGGTATCCTCGCTCCAACTGATCGCAAACGAGGTCTATTGAGCCTGTCGGACTCTCGTCCGACGGGGCTCCGGTCCGGAGGCTTTTGACCTCGATACCCTTGCGGATCGAGCACGGAGATGCGGCCTTGGCGTGAGCGGCCAGACGCGAAATCCGTGCTCGTTCGTTTTTGGCTCGCTGCAAATTGCCTGAGACTGTACTACAATGAAAACCATGAACCTGCCTTTCAGCGTCGATCGGTCCTTGCGCCCGGCCTCGCGCCGGGTTCGTCGTCGGGCCCTTCGAGGGTTCGCGACCGCCCTGGTGTTTCTCGCGTTGATTCTGGCTGCCGGCGTGGTCGTCATGGCGCTTTCCCAGCAGGCCAGCTCCACCCGTGGGTTGCAGGAGGCTTTCCTCAACGGAAGGTTCGGCACGGAACTGGCCGAATCGGCGATCGGTGAGTGCCTTGCTGAATTCACCGGTATCATGAACGCGCGGCTCGGCTCTCAAAATATCCGGACCCTTTTCGCCTCCAAAGCCCGTGGCAACATCATCGTTGGACCGGACATCGCCGGTGCGCCAAGCTGGACGTGGGAACCGATGCGCACACTGCTCCTCATCACGGAGAAGCGCATGCCGATCCAGCTGTCGCCGGTCACCATTCGGCCGCTGCGCTACAGAACAGACCTGAACTATGGCTTTATTGAGCTGTCCTGTGTGGCGACGCTCGCTCTTCCCAACGGACGGAAGATCACCCGTCGCGTTGCCTCGCGGCACTATTTCGGACTCGATGGGGACGAGAAGACTCTTCGGGTCAACGCCGTGGGCTACCAGCTCCACATCGATCGGAGCGGCGAAGCATGAGAGCCCACGGATTTTCGATCGTCGAAGTGTTGATCGGCGCCGTCATCCTGGCGACGCTGATCGGCATCCTCATGTCGGGAACGACCATGTTGGGACGTCAGTCGAACCGGGCTTTTGACGCGCTCAGTCAGATCCAGGACGTCCAGCTCCTGATGGAGACCGTCCGGCTGGAGCTGGCGTCGATCGTGATGAACCCGTTCGGAAAGGCCCGCCATCACGAGAACAATTCGTTCGTCATCTCCCAGCCCAACCGCACCTCGATCCAGTTCGTGACCGAACGCCAGGAGGGCGCGGACACGCGTCGCTACCTCGTCTACTACCAGTGCCAGGATCGGCCGGGAATCAAGCCCGGTACCGGGTTGCAGCTCACGAAGAAGACGTGGAAGTTCCTTCGAGAAGACAACTGGAATGAACACGTCAAGTTCCCTCCAGGCTGGCCGGCTACTTGGCTTGGACCGCAGGTGGAGAGCGACGACCGGTACGCGCACCTCAACATCCAGCATCTGAGCTGGACCTACTTGGTCCCCGAGGACAAAGAAGGGCGCGTTTTCTTCAGGATCAAGCTCGTCGTGGCGAGCGGCGCCCGACTCCTTCCCTTCTCCACGCTCGTGGCCGTTCGGACCCCCGATGTTCTCAAGAACCTTTCGTTCTGCCGGTCCTTATTCGCCCCCTGTTTCGAAAAGACGCGAAACTGCTTCTGCCAGCCGTCCGGAAGTTCTCCCGCAGGCACTCTCGGAGGCGCTCAATGAAGCGTGGACTCGGGCTCGTGGAGCTTTTGATCATGGTCGCGCTGGCAGGGGTCCTGTTGGTCCCTCTGCTCACCCTCTCGCTCAAGAACGTCGAGGATCCCCAGGACCTTCTCGAACGATCGCTTGTCCAGAGCCTCTGCTTGGACATGGTCGAGAGGTTCAAGGCGTACAAACCGTTTTTTCCGTTGCCCGGAGCCGCGCCGCAGACTCCTACCGGAAGACCGGGAGCGCCGGTGACCGAGATGTACCTTCCGATCGAACTGGACTTCTCTGCGATGACCCTTTTCGACAAGGTGTATCTCGACCAACTCAAGGCGCTGGGCATCAACCCGAAACCCAAGATCGAGCTGCTAAAGGACTCGCACACGAGCGGGCTGTATCGCCTCAACGTATCGATCACCTGGGTCAGCCTCAAAGGACATGCACGCCAGATCGAGTTCTCCCGCTACTGTTATCAGCCGTGATCGGGCAGAGGGTGAGGAGAGGTGCCAATTGGGGCGAACAGAATCGCGATCGCGAACGTCAGGATGACTCCGAGCACGATCGTGAGCTGCCAGTCGATCTGGTCTGCGTAAAGGAAACGGGTGGCGCTCTCCCACCACGATCCGGCGAACCATCCGGTCTTGCCGAAGAGGTCGGCTCCGCGCCAAAACACGAGAAACGCGGTGACCGAAGGTACGGCGATCAGGTTGCCGCGGCACGATCCACGGTTCGTGAGTAGTCCCAAGAGGAAGATCCCCAGGAGCCCTCCGTACGTGAACGAGACCAGCTTGAACCCCAGCCACAGGATCCCCTGGGCCCTGGCGAACAAAAGGGCGAGCACTGCCATCAGGATGGCCGCGAGCACGGTCGCGCTCCGTGAGGCGAACACGTAGTGTTCCTCGCTCCGGCCCGGGACGAGGGGACGATAGAAATCGACGATCGTACTGGAGGCAAGGGCATTGATGGCGGCGCTTGTGCTGCCCATGGCCGCGGAGAACAAGGCTGCCACGAGGACCCCTCTAAATCCCGTGGGAAGCACCTTGGCGATGAATTCCGGGAACACGTGGTCCGGATTTCGGGCCGACTCGATCAGGATGCCCGGATGGGTCTGGGCATAAGCGTACAGAGCCACACCGACGAACAGAAGGGCGCCGGTCATCGGCAGATCGACGATCGCCGAGGTGAGCATCGAGCGGAGTGCATCTTTGCCGTTCCTTGTCGACAGGAGCCGCTGCATCATGTCCTGGTCGCAGCCGAATGCGGCTGTGGCGGTCACGAACGAAAAGGCGATCATCACGAGGATGTCCTTCCACGTGACCCACGTCCAAAAATCGTGGAGCAGGAGCTTGTTGACGGGTTTACCGTCGGGGCCCGCCGTGTCGCTCGCGATCGAGACGATTCTCGCGAGTCCGCCGGGCACTGAGTGGATCACGATCCCGAGCGTCAACGCGATGCCGGTGACGAGGATCGCGAACTGAACGACGTCGGTCCAGATCACCGACTTGAGACCCCCGTAGACCACGTAGCAACACGTCGATCCCACCACCAGGAAAACCGACAGGGAAATGGGGATCCTCAGGATGACGTCGAGGGCGAGGGCGACGGCCGTGATCCGGACGGAGCTCGCCAGGAGCCGTGTGACCAAGAAGTAGAAGGCGCCAAGCCGTTGGGAAGTCGGACCGAAGCGTTGCCCGAGCCATTGGTACACGCTGATGACCCCGGCCTTGTGGAAGGCCTGGACGAACAGAAAACCCACGACGAGGCACGCCGCGATGTTGCCGAATGTGGTGAAAAAGAAGCGGGTGTTCTCGGCATAGGCCTGGCCTGGCTTGCCGATGAACGACAGGGCCGAGAACGCGGCGGCGGTGAACGAGACGAACACGGCCCACCAGGGCATTCGTCTTTCCGCCACGAACATCTGCTCGACCGATCGAGCCCGACCACCGCTGGCAAGGCCCAGCCCGACGATGCCAACGAAGTACGTCACCACCAGGGTGAGGTCCAGCGGGGTCAGATAGCCGAGGTTCATCGCTTGAGATCGTCAGGGAGGATCTGGTTTCTGATGAGGTCGTCGAACGTTGCCCGTGTCCGGATCACCTCGTCCCGCTGGCCGCGGACGAGAATCTCGGCGGGCAAGGGGAAGCTGTTGTATTGGCTGGCCATGGAGGCTCCGTAGGCCCCGGAATCGAGAATCGCGACGTAATCGCCCGGCACCGGCCTCGGCAAGAGCCGATCGTGGGCAAGGATGTCTCCTGTCTCGCAGACGTTCCCGGCCACGTCGAACAGCTCGCGTTGGCCCTTTCCGCTCAGGACACGGACCCTGTGGTACGCCTCGTACAGGAGCGGGCGGATGAGGTGGTTGAACCCTGTGTCGATGTTGATGAAGCTCCGAAACGGGGTGATCTTCACGGAGTTCACCCGGGAGAGCAGGATTCCCGCGTTGGCGACGAAGTATCGGCCGGGCTCCAGCACCAGCACCGGTGTATGACCGAGGTCAGCGAGCCTCGTCTTCAGCCGCGTTCCCATCTCTTTCGCCACGAGCTCGGGCGGAAAAGGCGGGGCCCCGTCTTCGTACTGGATCCCAAGCCCTCCCCCGAGGTCGATGAACTCGATCTCGATTCCAAGCTCGCGTTTGAGCCTCTTGACGGCCGTGGACACGAGCTCGACGTTGCGAATGAACGGGTCCAGAGTGACGATCTGGGACCCAACGTGGCTGTGGATGCCCTTGATGTCGAGCCAGCGACACTCCTTGGCCTTGCGGTAGGCGTGGATGTATTCGTCGCGATCGAGCAGGATCCCGAACTTCGAGAACTTGTGCCCGGTGGCGATGTGGCGGTGGGTCATCGGGTCCACGTCGGGGTTGACCCTGAACGAGATGGAAGCCCTTTTCCGGAGCTTCTCCACAACGGCCACCAGGTTCTCGAGGTCACCCATCGAATCGAGGTTGACGAGCACTCCGTTCGACACCGCGAAGGCGAGCTCCTCGGGGGATTTGCTGCTGGCCGTGAAAAGGATCTCAGGCCCCTGGTAGCCCAGTTGGAGCGCGACTTTCATCTCGCCCATCGAGATGCACTCGGCCCCGGCTCCGCATCGTCTCAGGAGGGCGACGACCGCGAGGTTCGTGTTGGCCTTGAGGGCGTAGTAGAATCGAGTCTTGGGATACGCGGCCGAGAACGCCCCTTTGAATCGGTGGAAGTTCCGCGCGATTCGATCCCCATCGTAGACATAGAGGGGTGTTCCGTACTTTCGGGCATACCCGATGAGCTGGTCGTGCGAGAACCGTCCGGTGTCGGTGGCACCCTGGACCTCGCCCGGGCGCGGAGCGAGGAGCAACAGAGCGAACAGAATAATCAGACGCCTCATATCCGATCAGAACCCCCTTCGTTCAAACGTATCGTAAGCGTTGGGTGACCATCAGAAAAGACGGACCTTATCGTCCAGCTTCCGCTGCGTCCTTTGGAGAAACTTCGCATGTCGGCCATCGTGCTGTCAGGATCGGCCTGGTCGGTCACGATGGGGCCATTATAGCGGATGGACTCGTTGGGGCGCGAGAGTCGATGAGTCGTGGCTCTGGTGATCGGAGCGTCTGACGGTGCTACAATGTCGCCAAGTGGCGGCTCCTCATGGCCCTCCCTCGCCAGAGACGGTCGATGAGAAGAACAGGTGGACCATGTCGAACGATCATGGCGGCGATACCGCGGCTTCCAGGACGTCCTGTCCTCACTGCCGGACGCTGATTCCTGCCGGGAGTTCGACGTGCCTTCACTGCACTCCCACCGAGCCGCCGTCCTCGCTCGCGGACATCGTCCGATCCGTGTCTTCACGTGTTTCATCGAGGACTGAATCCCCAAGCCTGCCCATGGTCGAGGCCGTGACCGCTCCGGCGTCTTTGGAAGCCCGTTTCGAGATGCGACAGCTCCTGGGACAAGGTGGGATGGGAGTTGTCTACCTGGCGTTGGATCTTCGACTCCAGCGTGAAGTGGCCGTGAAGCTGCTCGCGAACCAGTCATCGGAGCTGGCCGCTCTATTCGAGACAGAGGCGCGACTCCTCGCCAGTCTGGAACACGATCACATCGTCCGTGTCTACGACTACGGGCTGGCCGACGGGATACCGTACCTCGTGATGGAGCTGATGCGTGGGCGCTCGCTGGCCGCGCGCCTGTCCGAAGGCCGCCCCACCCCGGTCGAGTCGGTCCGGATGACCCAGGACATCCTCAAAGGCGTGGGCGAGGCTCACCGCAGGGGCATCGTCCACCGAGACTTGAAGCCCGGGAACATCTTCTTGGAAGAGAACGGCAGAGTGAAGGTCGCCGATTTCGGACTGGCCTACCGTCGCGAACCCGATGACGACGGTCACGAAAAGGGAGGGCGCGGAGCGACCACCGGTGGAACCCCGGGTTACATGTCACCGGAGCAGAGACGAGGGCAGATGCCGGGAACGGCCGGTGACATCTACTCGGTGGGCGTGCTCCTCCACGAGATGTTGACCGGTGTCAGGCTGGTCCAGGTCGTGGATCGAGCCCGGCTCGTGTCGGGTGAGCCATTGTCCGTGCCGCCTCCTTCCCGGGTGAACCCCTGCGCGCCCGAGACTCTTGATGCGCTCGTCCTGAGGATTCTCGACGACGACCCTGCGAAGAGGCCGGACGCTGCGACCTTGATCGGTCTTCTCGAAGAATGGGTCGAGAAAGCCCATAGACCGAGCCGTCGGGTCGCGAGAAGCGAGCTCCCGGCCCATCCCTACAAGTTTCTCGAACATTACGGCGTCGGTGATCGGTCCATCTTCTTCGGTCGCGAGGCTGAGGTCGGAGAGCTCCGCCAACTCATTCTCAATCCCACGGTTCGCGTCATCTTCCTGTTCGGCCCCTGCGGGATCGGAAAATCGTCGCTGCTCCACGCGGGCCTCCTTGCCAACCTCGATCCTCACCTCCACGACCCGCTGGTGATCGTGTCCGGGGCAAACCCGGCGCTGAGGATCTGTGAGGCGGTCGTGGCCAGGACCCGGTCGGTCGCGGCTTCCCGGTCCAGGCTGGTCGACCTCGATCCGAAGGTCCTCGTGACGAGCCCCGGTGCTCTCCTGGATCTATTGGTCTGGCTGCACGAGTCGACCCGAAAGACCCAGGTGTTCGTCTTGGACCAACTCGAGGAGGTGTTCACCCAGAATCCAAGAGGATCTTCGGTGACCGCGTCCCTGTTCGGATTGGTGCAGCGTCTGGCAGAGGCACAGACCGTTGTCGTCAAGCTGGTCCTGTCGTTTCGGACCGAGTTCCGAGGCAACTTCTATCCGCTCGAGGAGCGTCTGGGAAAGCTGCAACGATCGGTGGCGGTACGGGAAATCGGAGAGTCCGCCCTCGTGGAGATCATCGAGGGCCCGTCGAGGATGGGGATGTACGGGTTCCGATACCAGGACGGTCTCGCCCCCTACCTCGCCTTGGAGATCCTCAAGAGCATGCGCGGAGCTGCTGACACGGTCCTTCCGGTGCTGCAGATCGTCTGCAGACAGCTCTACGATCGGATGAAGGCGATGGCCACCAACGTCATCACCAAAGAGCTGTACGCGAGCTCCCTCGGCGGTGTGGGCGAGGTTCTCAATCGATACGTCGAGGAGCGGCTCCAGGCTCCCACGTATCCCCACCGGGGCGCCATCGCCCGCCAGATGCTCAAGGCGCTCACGATCAAGGAGGGCGGAGATCGTTTCGCGCGCCCACGAGCCGAAGACGAGCTCTTGGACTTCCCTGACAGGGAAGCGGCGCGGCGGACTCTCCAGCAGTTGATCGAGGACCACTTGATCGTGAGAGTGGATTCGGGTGCGGAGGGTCAGATCCGGCTCGCCTCGGAGGTCATCTGTCGCCTCGTGGAGGGGTGGGCGCTCGAAGAAAACGATGTCGACCGGGCAGCCAAGGTTCTGGCTCGATCGTTTCGACAATGGTCAGAGGGAGGGCAAAAGTCCGAAGACCTGCTCTCCGGCACGGCCCTGTCGCTCGTGACCGATCGTCTTCCGGCTCTGGGTGGCCTCAGCGTGGAGGAGCACGGATTCATCCACGCATCCCGAAAGCGTCAACGCTGGCGTTGGATCTCCGCCGTGGCCTTGGTCGCGATGGTGACGATCCTCGGATGCAGCATCCTGTACACGAGTACCTTCAAACCCGGAGCTCTCTCTCTTCACTCCGAGCCACCGGGTGCCCAGGTCTATCTGGGCCACAAGCTCCTGGGCGAGACCCCAATGGTCTGGGAGGCCAGACCGGGGGTCTACGGGCTCACGCTCAAGAAAAGCCCCTACGAACCGGCGGTGATGGACGTGAAGATCCCACCCGGCGGGCTCGTCGAGTTCAGCCCCGTGCTCCGGTACCCGTTTGGGATCCTCGCCGTGGGATCGGAGCCGTCAGGAACCGTGTGCGAAGTCTGGCGCGAAAAAGGCGCGACCAAGCCGATCGTCACGCGGAAGACTCCATTTACGACCGAACTTCCGGCCGGGACCTACAGTCTTACCCTGATCCGGTCCGGATACGTCCCTTCAAACATCTCACGTGTCATTTTGGGCGCCAATCGGGAGCTCGTCCACACCGTCATCACCCTGAAGAAAGATACGGGGTGGCTCGATTTGACGACATGGTCCCAGACCGCCGAGGTGACGATCCGGCGAGAAAAGGACGGCAATGAGGCCGAAAGGAAGCCGGTCTGGGTCGGGTCAGTCCCGGCGACGGGGATTATCGAGCTCCCGGTCGGCAAGTACCAGGCCGAGGCTCTCTGTTCCTGCTACAACCATCAGATTCGCAGCGTCGAGATCTCCAGACGGTCCACCAGTTCCGTTGCCTTCTGGCTCGATCACGGTCAACGGATCTGGACCTCGGAGCTCGGCGAGATGGCCCAGACCGGACCGGCCATCGCAGACCTCAACGGCGACGGGGTCTTCGATGTCGTCGTCGGCGCGAACGACCAGAAAGTCCACGCCCTTTCGGGAAAGGATGGGACTCCTCTGTGGGAGTTCCCGACAGGTGCGGAGATCGTCTCGTCGCCCACTCTGACAGAGCTCGATGGCGACGGAGTCGCCGACGTGGTCATCGGGTCCAACGATCGCAAGGTCTACGCTCTGTCCGGAAAGACCGGGAAGAAGTTGTGGGATTGCGAGACCGGAGGCTCGGTCTCGTCCAGTCCGGCGGTCGCGGATCTCGACGGAGACGGGATCGCGGATGCCGTGGTCGGATCGAGGGACCGCCGGCTCTGGGCCCTCTCCGGCAAGAACGGTTCAACCTTGTGGACCTATGACGCGCACTCCGGGATTCACTCCTCACCGGCTCTTGCCGATTTCAACCAAGACGGGATTCCCGACGCGGTCTTCGGATCGTTGGATGGCGTGGTCCACGCGGTCTCCGGAAAGGGAGGAGCCGTCCTGTGGACCTACAAGACCGGAGGTGAAGTGCAGTCCTCGCCCGCCCTCGGAGATGTCGATGGAGACCTTATCCCGGACGTGGCGATCGGATCGTGCGATGAAAAGGTCTACGTCCTTTCGGGCCGGAACGGAAAGCTGTTGTGGAGGCTCGTGACCGATGGACCCGTCTTTTCCTCTCCGACCCTCGCCGATCTCGACGGTGACAAGGTCCCCGATCTGGTGGTCGGCTCGGCCGATCAGCGGCTTTTTGCGGTCTCGGGAAGGACCCAGAAAGCCATCTGGGTTTTTAAGACGAATGGTGCGATCCACTCTAGCCCGAGCCTGGCCGACCTCAACCGCGACGGGGTGCCTGACGTGGTCGTGCGTGCGAACAACGGACGACTCTACGTGGTCGATGGTCGGACCGCAGACCGTCTCTTCGCTCTCAAAGACGACGGCATCGCGACCCAGCCAGCCCCGGTCTCTTTGGCCGACTTTGACGGCGATTCGATCCCGGATCTTGTGCGCGGCTCCCTGACGACGAGGGTGTTGGCCGACACTGTGGCCTCGGATCGTGCGATCTGGGTGAACCGGTTGGGGGGAGTGGTCCTGCATGCGCCGGCCCTGGCTGATCTGGATGGCGACGGCCGTTTCGAGATCGTGGCCGGAACCTCGAAAGGGACCGTCCATGGCCTGTCCGGTTCTTCCGGCCAGGTTCTCTGGACCTTCACGATGCACTCGCCCATCTCCGGGCCGCCCACGCTGGCCTGGATCGACGAGGACAGTCTCCCGGACGCAGTGATCGGATCCCGTGATGGGCACGTCTATGCGCTGTCCGGACGGACCGGACACAGAATCTGGGAGAACCAGACTTCGGGCGCGATCCTGGGCGAGCCCGTTGTCGCTCCGTTGGGCATTGCTGGGGCGTTGACGGTCACGGTGGGAACCCAGGAAGGATGGATCGTGGCCTATGCTCTCAAGACCGGGACTCCAACGTGGTCGTTCAAGGTGGACGGACCGGTCTACTTGGCTCCCAGGCCGTGCGACCTCAACGGAGACGGAGTCCAGGATATCATCTTGATCTCCGGGAGAAGGCGTGTCGAGGCCTTCTCCGGATCGACCCGCCGACGGCTGTGGTCGTTCACTCTGTCTGCCGACACCAGGGCCGTGCCCATCCTGGCAGACGTCGACCGAGACGGCACGTTGGACGTGATCGTCGCTGATCTGGACAAGAGGGTCCAGGCCCTGTCCGGAAAAACCGGAGTCGCCCTTTGGACGACCACGTTGAAGGAACAGATCTCCTCGACGCCGGCCGTGGGCGATTTGGATCTGGACGGAGTCGACGACGTCGTTCTCTCGACGCACGGGAAGCAGGTGACGGCTCTGTCTGGGAAAACCGGGGCCACTCTGTGGAAGGTGACCCTGGAGAAGGAAGTCTCAGAGCCTGTTCTCGTGCATACCGGAGAGGACCCGTGCCCCGACGTGGTGGTGGCGACCCGCGGAGAAAACCTGCACATCCTTTCGGGTCGAACGGGTCAGAGCCTCTTCGTGAAGACTCCGGTCTCCGGATCGCTTCCGTTCACGCCGATCCTCATAGATCGCGACGGTCTCGCACCGCGACGCCTCATCACTTGGCGGGAGGGCCGGCAGGGGCCGCCGATCACGGAAGCGCGCAAAGGACCGCGGCGCTTCGCCTTCCTCCACGGTACCTCGTTGGCCGCCCTCGTGTTGGCCGATGTAGCCTGGCCCCTGATGCCCGCCACGCCGCCGACGCCCGTCTCCTTCACCTCCGGTCGTTCCCCGACCGTCACCTTGCCGACGCCTCACCGTCCGGTGTCGCCCTTGCCGTCTCTGTCGCCCTCGCCCTCGCCCTCTTCCCCTCCCTTTCCCAGTATCTCAACCTCTCCGTCGTCCTCCCTGCCGAAACCGTACCCTTCCGCTTCGCCGAGGAAGTAGATGGTCGTCGATCGAGCGACGACCCGGACCAAGAACGCGATATCCGTCAGTTTTGGCCGCCGTCGGCGATGAAGGACTCGACCAGGCCGGTGAGCCACTGGATGAAATCGGGGTGACACCCGACCGTGGCCGCCCGGTGGTAGAGTAGTCCGCGATTTCCGATCTTCTGTCCAAACTCCACGTCCAGATCGTAGAGCACCTCCACGTGATCGGAGAGGAATCCGATGGGGCAGACGACCACCCGGCCTTTTCCTCTCGAGGAGAGGGTGTTCAGGATCGACTCGAGATCCGGGCGAGTCCACGGGCCGATGCCGGAAGAGATGCTCTGATATCCAACGTGATGCTGCTCGATGTCCATCGATCGCGCCACGGCGTTGGCCGACTCCCGGATCTGCGACATGTATGGACATCGAGGGCTCGAGAAAGGGCACGCTTGACAGGCGGCGTCGGGGATCGCGTGGGCCGAGAACACCAGGGAGGACTCGTTCCATGCGTTTGGACCAATCTCACGCGCGACGTCCTGGAGCCTGTTGCCGACGGCCGTGATGAAACCGGTCTCCAGGTGCCATGGGTCTGGCAGAGACACGGACGGGGCTCTCGGCCCGATCTGTTGGCGTGCGTCCTCCAGAGCGACGAGATACCTTCGGTCGTTCGCATAGCAGCGGTGCGGCGCCATGATGACGGCCAGGACGCGCCCGATTCGCGCGCGTGTCATCGCTTCGATCGTTTCCCCGATGAACGGAGTCCAGTGGCGGAATCCGATGAAGACCGGGACGCTAAGTCCCTGCTCGGACAACGAGCGTTCAAGAGCGAGTGCCTGATTCCGAAAGATTTCGGCAAACGGCGATCCACCGATCCGGCGGTAGTGCTCGACCGCCTTGGAGATGCGGGATTCCTGACCCGGTCGGTTTCCCACGACCGATCGAACGAACGATTCTGCATCCTCTGCTTTGGGCGGACCGCCGAACCCGAGCAGGAGCACCGCCTTGATCGAATCGGACACCGCGCGCACCTCCGAAGCCGGCCGGATTCATGATTCCCGGCACGTCGTTCAAATCTAAAGCCGGGCGAACACACGAAGTCAAGCTCACCCCTGATCCCTGATCCCCCATCTGCGCCCCGTCTGCGGCGTCAGAACTCGTCGCCGCTCCTCGATGTACGTCTCTGTACACCTGCGTCGCGGCGACTTCGTTCTTTCTTGCATCCGGGGCACATCTGGGGTCCAGGGAAGTGAAAGTCTTTGTCCTCGAAAT
>Ga0074195_1001598_pt1 | contig 30435 bp, 26 predicted proteins | sample EPASupsiteHSE623_FD_64525 | JGI IMG/M metagenome (GOLD analysis project Ga0074195, IMG submission 64525) | Bioremediated contaminated groundwater from EPA Superfund site, New Mexico - Sample HSE6-23 | ecosystem: Environmental > Aquatic > Deep subsurface > Groundwater > Contaminated ... | reverse complement strand
GCCAGCGCTTTCTCGTCCAGGGTCGCCGACATCACCGCCACCAGCAAGTCGGGGCGGGGACCGCGCTGCAGTTCCAGGCAGGCCGCCAAAGTCAGATCGCCGTAAATATGCCGCTCGTGGAACTCGTCCAGGATCACCGCCGAATAAGCGGAAAGGCGCGGGTCGGAAACCAGCTCGCGCAGCATTATGCCTTCCGTTTCGAAAATTATTCTGGTCCGCGGCCCGGTTTTGTCCTCGAATCTGACCCGGTAACCGACTTCGCCGCCGGGAGAGGAACCGCGTTCGGCGGCCACTCGCGCGGCGAGCATCCTGGCCGCCAGACGCCTGGGCTGCAGCACGGCTATCCGGCCTTTAAGCCGGCCGGAATCCAGCAGCAGCTGCGGAACCTTGGTCGATTTGCCGGAACCGGGCGGGGAGGAGATTATCAGGCGCGGACAGGCCGCCGCCGCGCGCAATATTCTTTCTGCGTTATCCAGTATCGGAAGCCGTGACATGGGAAAACCGGAGAGACCCCTCGCTCAGCGGAAATGGTCGCGCAGCATGCGCACCAGTCCTTCTGTGGCCTTGCCGGGGATCTCCTCCCCTTCCCAGTTTATGGAGAAGTGGGCGTTGCGCTGGGTGGGTTTTACGAATGTCTCGTACATCGGCATGACCGTGGCAAGGATCTGATGTTTGGCCCCTTCTATATCGCGGCCCCGTTCATTGATATCGCGCTGCACGCGGCGGAGCATGGCGGTGACCATGCCGGTGGAAACGAAGATCTTGTAGTCGCACAGGGCCAGAAGTTTGGGGAAGTAAAGGGTGTACAGGCCCTCCACCACCAGCAGCCGCGTCGGCTCGTATTTTACCGGTTCTTTCCCGCGGGTATGAAGCTTGAAGTCATAGACCGGCTGGGAGACGCTTTTGCCCGAACGCAGCCTGGCCAGCTGTTTCACGGCCAGCGAAGAATCTATCGCGGCCGGATGGTCGAAATTGTAGTTTTTCCGTTCGTCGAAGGAAAGGTGGTCAAGCGGCCGGTAATAATTGTCCAGGGAGAACAGCTGGCCGTCCACGCCTATTTTCCGGCATTCCTCTATTATCTTCCTTGCCAGCGTGGTCTTGCCGGAGCCGGAGCCGCCGGCTATGCCTAGAACGAACCGCGATTTTCTTACGCTGTCCATCATAATGCCTCGCGCCCGCCGTTAGCCCTTACCATGATATCAAAGCATTTATCAACGCGGGGGATAAAGTCCGGCCGGGGGCGCGCCGGCCAGCTGCCCGCAGGCGGCGCCGATATCGGCGCCGGTCTCCCGGCGCATATAGGTCCTTATGCCGGCGGCCATAAGAGTTCTCTGGAAACTCTTGGCGGCGGGAACCGGGGTGGGAGAGAAGTTTTCCGAGACCGGACCCGGACCGGGCTGGTTATACCGTATAAGGTTCACCGTGCAGTCCATACCGGACAACATGGCGGCGAGTTTCAAGGCGTGCTCCGGAGAGTCGTTCAGTCCGCCGAAAAGTATATATTCAAGGAATACGGTCCGTTTTTTCTTCTCGCTGTAATAGCGCGCGGCGGCCAGCGCTTCCCGCAGCGGGTAGCGCGCCTCCATGGGGACCAAAGCGGCCCGCTGCTCCTCGTCCGCCGTGACAACGGAGAGCGCCAGCCGCACCTTCAGCTCCGATTCCGCCAGCTCGCGCATGACCGGAACTATCCCGACCGTGGAAACCGTCATGCGGCTTTGCGGCAGATCGCAGCCCTTCTGATCGGAAAGTTCCAGGATCGCCTTCTTAACGGCCGCCCAGTTCAGCAGAGGCTCCCCCATCCCCATAAACACCAGGCTGTAGATCTCCCGGCCCGCCTCCCGGCGGCAAAGCGCGAACTGGCACATGATCTCTTCGGACGAGAGGTCGCGCTTCAGGCCCCCGGCGCCGGTGGCGCAGAAACGGCAGCCGCAGGCGCAGCCCGATTGCGAGGACAGGCACACCGAGATCCGGCCCTTGTGCGCCATGACCACGCTCTCGGCGGAAGCTCCGTCGGTGAAACGCAGCAGCACCTTTACCGTGCCGTCGGCCGCAGACACCCGTTTTTCCGTCTCCACGCCCGGAATATTCCATTTATCCGTTGAGAACATGATTCATTGTCAGCGTCATCCGGCAGTTCGCGCAGTCGAAATCCAGGCGGAAGAGGCGGTTCTCCTCGTCCTCCAGGAACAGCGGCTCCGCTTTTCCGGCGAAACCGGCCTTCGGGCAGAGTTTCAGGCGGCGGCGCAGGCAGAGTTTCATCGTCATCAGGGGGCGCCCCTCGGCCCCGGTACCGTACTCCAGCGCCCGCTCTTTGACCACGGCGCCGTGCCGCTTGTAAAATTCTTCGGCTTTCGAATTCAGGATATTCGCCGTGAAATCCAGCTCTTTTTCCGGATATTTATGCGAGGTCCTCTCCAGCTTAGCCTCCCCGCGCTTATAACCCTTCTCCCGCTCGGCCGCCAGCCGCTCCAGCACCCGGCGGCGCAGGTCGTTCAGGACCCCGACGGGGATGAAATACGGCGCGGACAGCGAGAGCTTGACGGCACGGGCGGAGAAGATCGTGTCCCCGGTCTTAGAAAACTGCCGCTTTATGGTCTCCAGCGCCGCCTCGGGCTTCTCGGCTTTCGTCTTTCCGGGCCGGCAGGAAATTTCCGCCTCGAAGCCGTCCTCATCGGCGGCGCGCAGGAAAAAACCGTCCGCGGTCTCGCCGAATTCCAGTTTGATCCCGATCTTCCGCGCCGGCGCGGCGCGCTCCAGCTCCCGGACGAATTCCCTGTCCAGATTGCGGTAGATGACGGTTCCTTCGGAAATGCCGCGGCCGTTAACCGGCGTTACCACTCCGTTATGCACGGTGTTGACATGGGAGCCGCCGAGCACGCCGCGCGGATCGAAAAAAGCTATGCCGTCCCCGTTATGCAGCGCGCAGCGGCTGTCCAGGCGAAACGAGGAGGGGCCGACCTGCACGGCGCGGCCCACCGGTTCGCCGATGAATTTAGGGGAATCCGGCGAAGCGATCCCGGCCCCGCCGCCGTCCAGAAAATATTCCGTCCTCCCCCGGTTGAAAGTTTTGTTCAGGTCAGGGGTAAAACCGGGAACGGATCTGCCCGAAGAACTTCGCCCGAAGCGGCCGCCCTCAAGCACCGCGTCCAGGGCTTTTCTATACGCGGCGACGACATTCCGCACATAGACCGCGTCTTTAAGCCGCCCCTCTATCTTGAAGGAATTTATGCCCGCGGCCGCGAGCTCGCCAAGCCGGCCGGAAAGGTCAAGGTCTTTCAGCGAAAGCTGATGCTTGTTCGCGGAAATAAGCCGGCCGGAAGCGTCCTTCAGGGAATAAAGCTTCCGGCAGGGCTGGGCGCAGTCCCCCCGGTTGCCGCTGCGCCCTCCGAGCGCGAAGCTGAGATGGCAGCGTCCGCTGTACGAAACGCAAAGCGCGCCGTGGACGAAAAACTCCAGCTCCGCGGAAACCGCCGCGCGGATCCTCCTTATTTCCGCCAAAGAAAGTTCGCGCCCCAGAATGATTCTCCTGAAGCCGGCTTTTTCCAGGAATTTTACTTTTTCAGGGGTTACATTATGCGTCTGGGTGCTGGCGAAAAGCGGAACCGGCGGCAGGTCCAGCTCCAGCAGGCCCATGTCCTGTATTATCACGGCGTCGGCGCCGGCCTCCCAGAGGCGGCGGATCAGCTCCCCCGCGCGGACCAGTTCGGCGTCGGTCAATATGGTGTTGACGGCCGCGTAAACCCGGGCGCGGTACTTATGCGCGTATGACGCCAGTTTTTCTATATCGTGGATGGTATTGGCCGCCGCCCGTCTGGCGCCGAACTCTTCCGCGCCGATATAAACGGCGTCGGCGCCGCAATTCACGGCGTCCACGCCGGTGGAAAAATTTTTGGCCGGAGCGAGGAGTTCTAGTTTTTTGGACGCCATAAAAGTATCGCCATAAGCAATTTCCTTTTTGTACGACCTATAGCCTGTTCCGCCTAAAGCCTCCGGCCCGGAACCTAAGGTCTACGGCTTACGGCCTATGGCAACTGCGGCCTTTTATATCGCCTTCGCCCTGGCGGCCACGGCGTCCCTGGAGTCCGCCCTGGCGTAGTCGGAATCTATCTTGTAATGTTTGTAGGTGAGCCGTGCGACGCGCGAAATGAAATTCTTAGCGCTGGAGTAAGCGGGGCCGTCGCTGGTGAGCACGGAGATCAGATAATCCCCCCGGGGAGAGAAAACCACTCCCACATCGTGGCACGACCTGCGCAGCAGCCCGGTCTTGTGCCCTATCTCCCAGCCTATGGGCAGGCCTTTGCGCAGGCGGCTGCGGCTCTTGTTATGCTTAAGCACATCCAGCATGAATTCGCTGGAGGACCGGTCCACCATCTCTCCCAGATAGATGCGCTCCATCAGGGCGGCCATTTCGCGGGCCGTGGTATAGTTCTCCCTGGCCACGGGACCGGAGGTCAGGCTGAGCCCCTCCGGATATATCTTGGTGCGGACAAGCCCCATCTCTTCGAAGGCGCGCTGGAAGTACTCCATGCCGGCGTAATCGATGAGCATCTTCGTGGCGGTATTGTCGCTCTCGGTGATCATCTTGTAGATGATCTCCATAACGCTCAGCGTGGTGCCCTCCCTCACCCATTTCAGGGAGCCGGAGCCGCCCGCCCTGTCGCGGCGGGTGAGCTTTATCTGCGTGTCCAGCGAGATCTCGCCGCGCTTGACTTTGTCGCAGACCGCGATCATGATCGGCACTTTTATCAGGCTGGCGGACGGGAACAGCCGGTCCGGGTTATATTCCCAGATCTTTCCCGTCTCCATGTCCTTGATGTAGATGCCGACATGCCCGCTGTAGGCCGAGGCGAGTTCCTCCAGGGAGACGACCATCTCCCGCCACTCCCCGTCCTTTATAGGGTTCTCCACCGTTTTTTTGCGGTAAAGCTCCTCGTCCCGGGGACGCATCAGGTCCAGCACCCGGCCGCCGCCCACATAGATAAGCGCGAACATGACCGGGATGAACAGCGCCCAGAAAAGCTTCCTGGCGGTAAGGGGCACGCCGGCGCCGTCCGCGCCGGGCGGAACCGAGGAATAATGGGAATGGCGGTGACGCGCCGGGTGATTGTCCGTCAAGCGCTGGCTCCAGTGATTTACGCGATGCCGAGGTCCAGTTCGTCTCCGGAACCTTTGTAGCCGACCTTCACCACGCCGCCTTTGGAAACCTGCTTGGTCAGCAGGAATTCCGCGAGCGGGTCCTCCAGCATGCGCTGGATGGTCCGCAGGATGGGCCGGGCGCCGTAGTTGGGATCGAAGCCCTTCTCTATAAGATGCGCCTTCGCTTCTTTGGTTATGGTGAACTTGACGCCTTTGGCCTCCAGCTTCTTGTCCACCTTTTTCAGGTTTATCTCGAGTATTTTTTCCATGTCGGCGATGGTCAGGGGTTTGAAGACTATGATCTCGTCTATGCGGTTGATGAACTCCGGGTTAAAGACGCGCTTGACCTCGTCCATGACGGTGTCCTTCATCTCGCGGTAATCCTTTTCCCGGTCCTCGGCCGGCATGAAGCCCAGCGATTTCCCCTTGGAGATCAGGCGCGCGCCGACATTGGAGGTCATTATGAGTATGGTGTTTTTGAAACTGACCTTGTGGCCCAGGCTGTCGGTCAGCGTGCCCTCGTCCATGATCTGCAGCAGAATATTGAAGACATCGGGGTGGGCTTTTTCTATCTCGTCCAGCACCACCACGGAATAGGGCTTGCGGCGCACCAGCTCGGTCAGTTTGCCGCCCTCCTCGTAACCCACATAGCCGGGAGGCGCGCCTATCAGGCGCGAAACGGAGAATTTCTCCATGTATTCCGACATGTCTATGCGGACCATGGCCTCTTCGTTGCCGAAAAGGAAGTCCGCCAGAACGCGCGCCAGTTCGGTCTTGCCCACGCCGGTGGGACCGAGAAAGATGAAGTTGCCGATGGGCCGTTTGGGGTCCTTCATGCCGGTGCGGCTGCGCTTTATGGCCTGTGCGACGATCCGCACCGCCTCTTCCTGGCCGATCAGCCGCTGGTGGATCTCCTCCTCCATGTGCTTCAGCTTCTCCACCTCGCTCTCGGTCATGCGCGTAACCGGGATGCCGGTCCATTTGGAGGCTATGGAGGCGATATCCTCCTCGGTGACCTCGGGAACGACCTTGTCGCGGCCGTCGCGCCATTTTTTCTTTCCGTCCTCCAGCGCCTTTTTCAGCTCCTTTTCCTTGTCGCGGAGCTTGGCGGCCTTCTCGTATTCCTGTCCGTAGATCGCGGCGTTCTTTTCCTTGGAGACCTCTTCTATCGCGGCCTCCTTTTCCTTGAATTCCGACGGGGCTATCGACAGCTTCAGCCGCGCGCGGGAGCCGGCCTCGTCCAGCAGGTCTATGGCCTTGTCGGGCAGCGCGCGGTCGGTTATATATTTATCCGAGAGCTGCACGGCCGCGATAACGGAGGCCGGGGAATATTTGCACTTGTGATGCGATTCGTATTTTTCCTGGAGGCCGCTGAGGATCTCTATGGCCTCCTCCACCGTGGGCGGATCCACGACTATGGGTTGGAAGCGGCGCTCCAGCGCTGGATCGCGCTCTATATGCTTGCGGTACTCGTCGAAAGTGGTGGCGCCTATGCACTGCAGCTCGCCGCGCGCCAGCGCCGGCTTGAGCATATTGGACGCGTCTATGGCGCCTTCGGCGGCGCCGGCGCCGATCACGGTATGCAGCTCGTCGATGAACATGATGATATTGTTCTTGGCCTTGCGGATCTCCTCTATGATGCCCTTCAGCCGCTGCTCGAATTCGCCGCGGTATTTGGTCCCGGCCACTATCGACGCCAGGTCGAGGCTGAGCAGGCGTTTGCCGAGAAGGGTGTCGGAGATCTCGCCGGAAGCGATCTTCTGGGCCAGGCCCTCCACTATTGCCGTCTTGCCCACTCCGGGCTCGCCTATCAGTACCGGGTTGTTCTTAGTGCGGCGGCCGAGGACCTGGATCACCCTGTCTATCTCGTTGGTGCGGCCTATCACCGGATCCAGCTTTCCGTCTTTCGCCATCTGCGTGAGGTCGCGCGCGAATTCGTCAAGCGTGGGGGTCTTGGTCTTGCCTTTGGCGGCGGAATGATGCCCGCCCTGCCTGGCCGGCGGCGGCTCCTTCTGCTGCTGCTCCTTCTGTTCCATTTCGCCGAGGATGCTGAGCACTTCCTCGCGCACCGCGTCGAGCTTCAGCCCCAGGTTCTCCAGCACGCGCGCGGCCACCCCTTCCTCTTCGCGGATAAGGCCGGTAAGGATATGCTCGGTGCCGATATAAGAGTGGCTCATGCGCTGGGCTTCCTCGACGGCGTACTCCAGCACCTTCTTGGCGCGCGGGGTGAAAGGGATCTCGCCCAGCAGCATCATATTGTCGCCGGTGCCCACTATTTTCTCTATCTCCGCGCGCACCTTGCGGAGATCGACGCCGAGGCTGGCGAGCACCTGCGAGGCCACGCCCTCGCCCAGGGCTATCAACCCGAGCAGTATATGCTCGGTGCCCACATAATCGTGATTGAGGCGCTTGGCTTCCTCCTGCGCTATCAGGATCACACGCTGCGCCCTTTCGGTAAATCTTGTTCCCATTGGAAATTCCTCCGTAGCAACCGCGAAAAATCGTACAGGGCCGGACCCGGCCGGCGGATCGGCGGCGTTTTCTCCCGCGCCGGGCTATATTATGCCACAATACGAATTCTAAATCAAAAAGAGATCAACGCCCCGCACTTTCCGTGGAGATCGTTTAACGCTCCATGAGTTGTTGGCCGCACAAGGACATGGCAGCCCGTGACGAGCTGTAACGAAAGTTCTGGGCAGGCCCCGCACTTTCCGTGGAGATCGTTTAACGCTCCACGAACTATCGGCCCCACAAGGACCTGCCAGCCCGTGACGAGCTGTAACGAAAGTGCGGGGGTCAATCCCCGCGCACCTTCATGCTCAGCCCCTGCACGGACTCCACAACTATCCCCGCGCCGTCCGGGATGTCGCCGGAAACGCTTTCGGCCTGCCAGAGCTCGCCCTCCACCAGTACCGTGCCCTTGGGGGACAGCGGGCCCTTCGCCAGGCCCCGTTTTCCGGCAAGGCTCTCTATGCCGGTCACCACCCTCCGGAGCTGCGCCCGCAGCACCACCCACGCCAATATGGCGGTGACGGCCACCATGGACAGCAGAGTGGAGAGCAGAACGCCGGGGGAAATGGCCAGGCCGCCCAGCGACGGCTGCCGGAACAGCATCAGCGCGCCCAGGATTATCGAGGCGGCGCCGGCGGCGGTCAGCAGTCCGTAGCTCAGCACCTTTATCTCGACTATGAAAAAAACGAAACCCAGCAGGATCAGCAGCACCCCGGCGAAACTGGCCGACAGGGTCTGGAAAGAATAAAAACCCAGCACCAGGGACACCGCGCCCACCACACCCGGCAGGATGAGCCCCGGATTGTAAAGTTCGATGAACATGCCGGCGGCGCCCAGGCTCATTAAGATCATGGCGATATTGGGATCCGTAACGGCGGCCAGGAATTTCTGCCGCCTGGTCTGGCCGAACACGGTCACCGAGGGCGAGACGCTCTTCACCCGGCCGAAGCCCGCCAGTTCGCGGCCGTCCAGCCCGGCGAGCAGTCCCGGCAGGTCAGGCGCGAGCAGATCGGCGACACCGGCTTTCAGCGCCTCTTCGGCGGAAATGGAATCGCTTTTGGTGACGGCTTTTATGGCCCATTCCACATTGCGCTTTTTCCGCTGTGTGATGGACTTCATATACGCGGCCGCGTCGTTAAGGACCTTGTCGTCCATCGGGTCCTTTTTCTTCTCTTCCTTGCCGCCGATCACGGAGGGCAGGGCGCCCAGCATTACCGGATGCGCGGCCCCGATATTGGTGCCGGGCGACATCACCACCAGGTCGGCGGCCATGGCTATGAAAACGCCGGCCGAAGCGGCGCGCGCGCCCTGCGGGAAAACATGGACGGCCACCGGCACTTTCGACGCCAGGACGCTTTTCACGATGTCGCGCATGGAACTATCCAGTCCGCCGGGAGTGTCCAATTGTATGACGGCCAGATCGTAGCCCCCCTCGGCCGCCCTGGTGATGGCTCCGGTAATGAATTCGGAGGCCGCCGGAGTGATAACGCCGGAATAAGGCGCGGCCAGGACGGATCTTATCTCATGGACCTTTTCTTTCTCCGGAACCGCGCCCGCATGAAGCGCGGGCAAAAGGAGAGCGGACAACGCCGCGCAAACGATATTTCCACGCATAATTCACCTCTTTTTAAATCAACCGCCGCATTTTTTGTACCATATCCGCTGCCGGGATGTAAACGAGTATTCATGAATACTGGAAAACCGGGCGGGTATTTCGTTCTGGCGGCCGGGGAGCGGCTGCCGGAATTCTCCCTGCTTGCCGCCGTGACGGCGGAGGCGAACGGCCTGAACCGGGACGACGCCGCCAGGGCCGCCCGCCACTCCTGGGGCTGCGTAGCCGAGGGACTGGACGAAGCCGCCGCCATAAGAACTCTGGAGCTATGCGCGGCGCGGGGGCTGCAAGCCTTCAAGATCCCGGCGGACGCCATGCCGGCCCCCCTTGATCCTGTCCATATTAAAAAAGCCGCCTTTGCCGGCGCCGGACTGGCTTACACCGGCGCGGACGGACGGACCGGAACGGCCGCGGAAGAGAATGTTTCTCTGCTCGCGGCCGCGCCGGTAAAAGAAAACCTCTCCCGGACCATAAAAACCACGGAAGGCCCATCCGGCGCGGAGCGGGCCGTGCGATTCGGCATAATGGCCGTCACCGCTTTGCCCATAGGCCTGGGAAAAAGCAAAGAAGTGAGGAGGGAGATAAAAAGCTCCGAGCTCTCTTTCCGCGCGGAAATAATCTTCAGGGCCCCCTCTCTCCGGTTGAGCATAAGTTCCGGGGATTTTGATTTTTCCTGTCTGGGGGAAAAGAAGACCTTTTCCAGCCAGACCAATTTTCGTCTATTGTGCGCGGAACTGGCGGCCTTCGCCCCGCGCGCCGTTAAGAACGCCGGCCTGCTGGCCATACTGGAAGCCAAACCGCTGTCCGCCCTGCCCTACGACTCCGGCGACGATCTTGAAAAAGAACTGGTCCGCCTGCGGGCCCTGGCGGGCCGCGCGCCATGAAAGTATGTCTGATCAATCCCCCCTGGGTTACCCGGCCGGGCAATATCTGGTCTAAGATCCGCGGGACTTTGCCTCCGCTCGGACTGCTGTATCTGGCCGCTTTTCTTGAAAAGGCCGGCGTAGACACCGATGTGCTGGATTGCCAGACCGGGCCGCGGGACTGGAAAGATATCGAAAAAACGCTCCGTGAGAAGCGCTGCGAGATCTACGGCGTCACCGGCACGACGCCCATCATAAGCGGTTCCTACCGCGTGGCGGAGCTGGCCAAATCCCTGCACCCCGGCTCAAAAGTCGTAATGGGCGGGGTCCATGTTACCGCCCTCCCGGAAGAGGCCGCCGGGAAAAAATTCGTCGACTTCGTGGTGCGGGGAGAGGGCGAACAGGCTTTGCTGGACCTGGCGCGGGGATGTCCGCCGCGGGAGATAGCCGGACTTTCTTACAAGGGTGACGGAAGGATCGTCCATGTGGGCGGGCCCGGAGTCATGCCGGACCTTGACGCGCTGCCGTTTCCGGCTTTCGATAAGGTGGACCTGAGGACTTACCGCCCCGCTTTGGGCTCATACCGGCGCCTGCCCGCCATAAGTATGATGGCGACCAGGGGCTGCCACGGGCTGTGCACCTTCTGCAACTCGGCGGGCGTGCCGCCGCGCCGGCGGTCCGCTGAGAATATTTACGCGGAGATGATGTTCCTGGCGAAAAAGCGCGGGATTAGGGAGATTTCTTTCTACGACGACAATTTCACCGGCGGACAGGAGGAGGCGGAACGGCTCTGCGAAATGCTGATAAGCGGGGGGTCGGACCTGAGCTGGAGCTGTTTTACGCGCGCGGATGCCGTTTCGGCGCCTTTGCTGAAAAAAATGAAAGCCGCCGGCTGCCATCAGGTGATGTTCGGAGTGGAAAGCTCCAGCCCCGCGATTCTTGCGAATATCCGCAAAGAAATGGCGCCCGAAAGGAATCGGGAAGCCGTTATCGAGGCGAAACGGGCGGGGCTGACCGCGCGCTGCGCCTTCATGCTGGGCAACCCCGGGGAAACGGAGGCGACCATGGAGGACACCATCCGCTATTCCCTGGAACTGGACCCGGACATCGCCATCTATAATATCGCCACGCCGTATCCGGGAACCGGGATGTTCCGCGCCGCGAAAGCGGCCGGCGGCCTCCTCACAGTGAACTGGGACGATTACGACCTTGGCACTCCCGTGATGCGCCTGCCTGCCGTACCGCCGGAAACCCTTAAGCTGAAGCACAAGGAGGCTTTCAGAAGATTTTACTTAAGGCCCGGCAGGCTGATAAAGAACGCGTTCGACACGATCGTCCTGCGGGACATGGCGGGCCGCCTTCTGCGGAAATGACGATCGGGACCCGGCGTCAGAACCCGGGCTCCGGCTTTTTCAGGGACGCTCGGAGATCAGGGCCTCGCAGCCGCCGGGCCGCCGGCACGAGATCCCGCTCTTTTTCAGTTCCTTCAGCAGGGCCGCGCGAAGGCCTTTCTTTACGATTATCGCTTTCAGACCGTCCAGCGGGACCGGGTTCAGGAACACCACCTCGTTCCGTTCGGCCTTTAGAAGGGTCGCGCGCAGATAATAGGCCACCCGGCCATGGCTGACCATAGGGCTGGCCGACACCGGAGTGTATGCGCCGTAATCCCAGTAAGGGTTCAGGATATAATCGCCGCGATCCAGGAGCGAATAATCGAAGTGCAACTCCACGTCCCCCCAGGCGAAAGGCTTCGGAGCGTCGGTCCGGTGAAGCTCCAGATAGACTCCGGGCAGGCTGTCCCCCTCATCGTTGTTCCAATAGCTGCCTTTGCGCGGCAGCAGCTGCCCCTCGCGCAGCAGAGGAACCAGCCATTTTGATTTCATCTGATGCTGAAGGGATGAGTATATTTTCGGGTCCACCAACTCGGATATTTTCCTGTCCGGACACTTCTCATCGGCGGCAAACAGCCGCGCCCATTCCTCCTTCCCCGGCGGGTTCAGCTCGGTATAAGCGGCCTCCTCGTTCATACGGGTCTGGAGCGCCTTTACCGTAACGCCGAACCACCGGTTGCACAATTTGCGCCATTCGGGAGAAACCCCGTCATAATCATCGCCGAGCAGCGTTTTGCCGGGAGAGGTATTGGTCGCGCACGGCACGGGACCGCCCGTCTCCGCGTAAACCCCGGCTCCCGATCCCGCGACAGCGAACCATAACAGCCCCGCGGCGAGATGTCCTATTATCACCGAGCGCTTCATAAATTCCTCCTCCGCGGACGCAAACCGAAAGCGCCGCTTGCCAAGCCCCCGATCTCGGCGATGGAACACAAGGGCGGCCGCGGCATTCCGGCCGTCAACGGGAATAGTTTAGCGAAATCCCCGACCTCCGCCAAGGGACAAAAGTCCACGGTGTGAACGTTATTGGACCCAGTTGATTTTGGGCATCATGGCGCCGGCCTTGAACATGGCGGGGGGCCGCGCGCCGCTTCAGCGCAAGCTCTTTTGCTTAAGGTAGGTTATAAGTTCCGCGGGATAATCGGTTATTATCGAGTCAACTCCGTAGTCCAGGGCCTTATCCCACTCCGCTTTGGTGTTCAAGGTCCACGGAGCGACCCGTATGCCGCTCTTATGCAGATAATCCACCGTCGCCTTGTCGATCCAGGAGAATTCAGGGCTGATTATTTCGGCCTTCGAGGCTTTGGCCACGGCGGCCAGGTCGACCAGGGTGCCGGTCACAAGCTGGGAAACGATCAATTTCGGCTCGAGTTGCTTGGCCGCGATCAGCGTCCGCCAGTCGAAAGACTGCAGAACCACCCGGTCGGTCAAGCCGTGCTTCCTGACCAGTTCCACGAAAAGCCGCGCGAACTCTTCGGGAGAAGGGGCAAGTTCCGGCTCGCCGGGCGTTATCTTGGTTTCGATATTGAAGCCGACGCGCGCGGCCCGCTCTCCGGAAGCGGCGACCATCTTGAACACCTCGTCCAGCGCCGGAATGCGCGAGCCGGGCGCAGGCGTCTGGCCGGGGAATCTCGGATTCTTAAGCGAACCGCAATCGTAGCGCTGCGTCTCGGAGAAGGTAAGCGATCTGAGAGGCGCCGGAGCTTTCATCCTGGCCCCGCCGGGCCCCAGGCACAATTCCGGCGGGATATGGCTGTCGTGCGACACCACTATAACTCCGTCCTTCGTCACGCCCATATCCATTTCGAGCACATCCACGCCGACCCGCAGCGCCTCGCGGAAGGCCGCGAGAGTGTTTTCCGGCCGGGTACCGCGCGTCCCGCGATGCCCCTGCACCTCGATCTTTTTAACGGAGACTTCCGCGGCGCTCGAAAAGCCCGCCCACAGGAACAGCACGGCGAATATGGTCTTTGTCATAAATTTCCTCCGGCCGTAATTCTACGATTCAAAGCGGGAGAAAGCAAGAAATTCCCCACGGACCTTCGGCCTATTTTCTCAGAGGTCTTCCGCCCCTTGTAAAATCCGGCGGCGTGATGTAGTCTATAGGTACGGCGGTCTATTCCGGATTCCGGGCGGGACATTTATGAGAACTATCCTTTCGTCGTTTTTGATCATCCTCACAGTAACACTAAACTCCGCCGCCGGCTTTTTCGGCAATGTCTTCAGCGGCGCGGGAAGGAAAGAAATGCAATACGGGGCCACGGCGGATGAAAAGGCCGACCTCTACCTGCTTTCCGGACGCGACAACCCCGCCGTTATTTTCATTCACGGCGGCGCCTGGGCGGGGGGGGATAAATCTTTCTACGCGAGCTATTACGCCAAGAAATACGCCGCCGCGGGCCTGAGCGTCGTGGCCCTCAATTACCGCCTGGTCAAAGCCGGCGACCCGGCGACGCAGTGGCCGGCCCAGCTCCAGGACGCGCAGCTGGCGATCCGCTGGGTGCGGGCTAACGCCGGGAAATTCGGCATAGACCCGGACCGCATCTGCCTTTTCGGGGATTCGGCCGGGGGACATATAGCCACATTCGCCGGGGCTTTGGACGAACGAATGGAGGGAGACCGCTCGGAACTGTACGCCGACATGCCCCAGGCGGTCTCATGCGTGGTCAATATGTTCGGCCCCTCCGACTTCACCGATCCTGAACAGCTTAAGGTCCTGAACAACCTGGCGCTTTTAGGCGGGCAATCATACGCCCAGGCCCCGGAACTTTACGAGAACGCCTCTCCGGTCAACGCCATAACCGGCCGCTCCGCGCCGGTCCTGATGATCCAGGGTCTCCAGGACAAGATAGTCCCGCCCTCGCAGGCCGCCAGACTGGACAAAAAGCTTAACAGCGCTCATGTCCCGCATCCGCCGATAGAATATTTCAACGGCGGGCACTGGTTCGCCGATCCGCCCGTGCGCCCTTCCTCCAAAAAGAACGAGATCGACGACAGGGCGCTGGCCTTCATCCTCGGTTATCTGCGGCCGGGAGACAAAACCGCGGAGGCGGCCCCCCGCTGAATCATGTTTAAAACCTCCTCCCGCGCATTCAGAACGGCCGCTCTCGCGGCGGTTTATTTTTCCGCTTCCGCCGCGCTGCCCCGGACCTCCCGCGCCGCACCGAACCCCGGCGTTGTTGAAATAGACGAACCCTCCGCTTATTCCAGGGTCGTCGCCGTAAGCGATGCACACGGCATGTCCGTTCCGCTGCGCGCTTTGCTGAAGAATGGAAAGATCACTGACGACGCCGGGAACTGGTCTGCCGGCGCGACCCTGCTGATAATCACCGGCGACTCCATAGACAAAGGCCCCGGAAGCGCGGATGTGATAGACCTCTGGCTGGCCCTGTCCGGACAGGCGGCGGCGAGCGGGGGACGGGTCGTGCATCTGCTGGGGAATCACGAGGCCTCTTTCCTCGCCGACCCGGAAGGCGAGGGCAAGGCGCAAAGTTTCCGCGACGAGCTTAAAGCCAGGGGAATACCGCTGGAGGAATTCACCGAACCCGGCCGGCCCCGCGCGGACTTCCTGCGCTCCATGCCCGCGGCGGCCAGGGTGGGCAAGTGGCTGTTCTGCCATTCGGGCCGGCCGCCCGATAAACCCTGGGACAAATTCAAAGCGAAAGCCGCGGAAGTCCTTTCCGCCGGGAATTACGGCGCGGGCTTCTTTTCAAAGGACGATTCCATACTGGAAAGCGCCGACTGGTGGGAAACCGAAAAAGGCCGTAAGGAAGCGGAACGCAGGCTGGACAGCAACGGACTGTTCGGCGTAGTTTTCGGCCACAGGCCCAAAGCTTTCGGGGCGGAAGGGCGCTGCGCGGCGTCCACCGACCGGCGGCTGGTCAAGATAGACAACGGCATGGCGCCGGCCTCGGGCGGACACGGCGGCTCCCTGCTGGTCTTCCCCAAACCGGAGGAAATGGCGGCCGGGACGCCGGCCTCGCTGTTCTCCGTTTCTTCCGCCGGGGCGGAACTGCCGCTATGAACCGGGGAAACCTTACTCCACTTCGGTGAACTGTTCCCGGGGCTGGGAACAGACCGGACACACCTTCAGCGTCAGGTCCATGGTCGCATACCCGCAGGTCCGGCATACGATAAATTTCTTTTTGGCCTTCCAATCGTTCAGGTTCGCCAGCGCCTTTGCGAACATCTGCGAATGCATCTTCTCCGAGGCCAGCGCGCCCTTAAATCCATACATAGCCCTCTGGTTTTTGTCGGCTATCGCTTTCTTAAGGAAACCGGGGTACATTTTGGCGCTTTCGTAGTCCTCGCCTTTTTTTGCCGCGAGCAGATTTTCCTTCGTGGTTTTTACTTCCGGCGCTTTAAGTTCGGCTTTCGGAACCCCGCCCAGCGCTTCTATGGCCTTCGCGAGTTTGGCGGCATGTATGCTTTCCGATAAGGCCGCGGCCCTGAAAAGACCCGCGACCCCGGCGTAGCCTTCCGCATCCGCCTTCGCGGCGAAAGCCTCGTAACGCGCCCTGGCGTTGGACTCCCCGTTATAAGCCGTCTGTAAATTCTCAAGCGTGCCGTTTTCCGGCTGTTTGGCCTGGGCCGCCAGGGCGGCGCCGCAACAAACCGCTACAAGCGCGGCCGTAAACATCTGGTTCTTTATTTTCATGATCCCCTCCGTTCCGAGATACTGGTGAAATTATACAACTTCCCCGCCGCGGTTTTGGTAAAATCACCTTATGAAGATCAATATTCCGATTTTTCTTTCGACCCTCCTCCTCTACGGCTGCGCTTCCGTGCCGTACACCAACAGGCGGCAGTTCAATATAGTCTCCGCTTCCGAAGAGAACCAGCTGGGCCTGCAGGCCTGGCGGGAGACGCTGTCCAAAGCGAAACTTTCCAATGACGCGAAAGCGGCGGAGATGGTGGAGCGCATAGGCCGGCGCATAGCGGCGGCGGCCGACAGGCCGGATTTCGACTGGCAGTTTAAACTTATCGACGAACCCGGCACGGTAAACGCCTTCTGCCTGCCCGGAGGCCGCGTGGCCGTTTATACCGGCATTTTGCCCGTCACAAAGGACGAGGAAGGACTGGCCGTGGTCATGGCGCATGAGGTCGCGCACGCGCTGGCCCATCACGGCGCCGAGCGCATGAGCCAGGGCGAGCTTATGAATATCGGCGGGGCGGCCCTGCAGACCGGCCTGGCCGGCAAGGACCCGGCCGTTCAGCAGAAGGTGATGACCGCCTTCGGCGTTGGCGCCAATGTCGGAGTGCTGCTGCCGTTCAGCCGCGGCCACGAGGCCGAGGCCGATCATATCGGCCTGATACTTATGGCCAAGGCCGGCTATGATCCGCGCGCGGCCGTGCCGTTCTGGCGGCGCATGGACGCCGGCGGAGGGAAAAAACCGCCCGAATTCCTTTCCACCCACCCATCGGACTCCACGCGCATCGAAAAGATAGAATCCGAACTCCCCGAAGCCCTCCGGCACTACAAAAGGTAACGCTTACCTTTTTATTGCCCGGGGCGAAATATTTTTGCTATCTTAATCGTTAATGATATACATACTGGCCGGCGTCATAGCGCTGCTCCTTGCGGTCATCGCCTACCTGCTCAACCGGGTCTACGCCGTCAAACTGGATAAAACCGGCAATGAGACCGGGGACAGGGACTCCGCCCTGCGGAACACCTGGGACAAGTTCGACGAACTGCTGACCAGCCTGCTCACTATCCACGAGATAGGCATAGTCAACGCCGGCACCACGAAAAAAGAGGATTTTTTCCAGACTGCGGTGGAATGCGCCTGCGACCTCATACATTCTCCGCGCGGTTCCATGATGATCTATGACGAAGCCACCAAGGAGCTGCGCATAGCCGCCTCCAAGAACCTGTCCAAGCAGGTCATAGCCGGCACCTGTATAAAACCCGGCCAGGGCATAGCGGGCCGCGCCTTCGAGACCGGCGAGACTATTTTCGTCACCGACCCGGAGCATAACACGCAGTACAAGGATTACCTTGGCATGGAGGAGCAGAAGGACCCCTTCATCGCGCTCCCGCTCAAGGTGAAGGACAAGCCGTTCGGCGTACTCAACCTGCACCTGCCGAAAGACAAGGAATCGTTCACCGATTACGACCTCAAATTCCTGACGCTGCTGGCCGGCGAGGCCGCCATCACCCTTGAGAACATAAAACTCTACGAGAGCATAGAGAATTTCTACCTTGAGATGGTGCAGACTTTGGCGCGCGTGATAGACGCCAAAGACGCCTACACCGGCGACCACGCCGGCCGCGCCAGAAAGAAGGCCCGCGCGCTGGCGGAAGAGCTTCATATGCCGGAGCAGATGATAAAATATGTGGAATACGCCGCCCTGCTGCACGATATCGGAAAGATAGGGATAGACGGCGGCATACTATCCAAGCCCGGACGCCTCACGGAAGCGGAATACGCCGAGATAAAAAAGCATCCCGCCATAGGCTACCAGATCCTTTCCCCCATTCATTTCCTCGGCCCGGTGGCCCAGATGGTCCTCTACCACCAGGAATGGTACAACGGCATGGGCTACCCCGAGGGGCTGAAAGGCGAGGAAATCCCCCTTGGCGCCAGGATAGTCGCCACCATAGACGCCTGGGACGCCATGATGAGCGACCGCCCGTACCGCAAGGCCCTGTCCCGGGAGATAGGCGTCTCGGAACTGACCAAGGGCGCCGGCAAACAATTTGATCCCTCCGTGGTGGAAGCCTTCCTTAAACTTGAAAACCGGGAGTGGGAAGAGCCGGCGTAAATGCCATTAACCATAGTCCCCACCCCGCTGGGCAACCTTGAAGATATAACCGTACGCGCCCTCCGCACCCTGCGCGCCTGCGACCTGGTGCTCTGCGAGGACACGCGCCGCACGGTAAAACTGCTGAACCGCTACGCGATAAACAAAAAACTGATCCGCTACAACGAGCTGGACGGGCGTTCCGTGGCCGACGCCATGGCGCTGCTCCGGACCGGCAAACACGCCGTTCTGGTCTCGGACGGCGGCACCCCCTGCGTATCCGATCCCGGCAGAAAGCTGGTGGCCCTGGCAAGGGCCGAAGGCCTGCCGGTGGTCTCTCTTCCCGGTCCTTCGGCCGTGATCACGGCCGCCGCCGGCTCCGGCCTGCCGGTCAATTCGTTCGTTTTTCTCGGTTTCCTTCCGCGCCAGCGCGGGAAAATAGTGAAAGCGCTGAAAAGCGCCATAGAGCTGGAAAAGACCGTCATACTTTACGAATCGCCGTTCAGGATAAAAAAATTCCTGGAATTGGTGTGCGCCGAGCTCGGGCCCGATACACGAACCGTAGTGGCCAGGGAATTGACCAAGGTGTACGAAGAATGGTTGAGCGGCACCGCGGCAGAGGTCAGGGACAAGCTGGCCGCTTTAAAGGAAGTAAAGGGCGAAATAGCCGTGCTCCTGCGCCCGGCCGCCTTCAGGGACGACGAAGAGGAACAGGGCGGCGGCTCCGCACCCTCCAGCATCATGTTTGTCTGTACCGGCAACACCTGCCGCAGCGTGATGGCGCATTATTACGCCGCCAAGGCGGCGGAAAACAGAAAAGACCTCTCTTTCACTTCCAGCGGCCTGGCCGTGGAAGGGAAGATACCGACTCCGGAACCGGTGAAGAAGCTGCTGAAAAAAGAAGGCGTCCCCGAGTTTACACATATACCCGAGCCGATCACCGCGCGGTCGGTGGAGGAAGCCGGGCTCATACTCACCATGACGCAGGCCCAGAAAGCCGGGGTGCTGGAGCAATTCCCGGCGGCTTTTGATAAAACCCATACTCTGGTGGAATACGCCGGGTTCGGGAACGGGGATATCGCCGACCCTTTCGGCAGGGACGAGCTGTTCTATTTCGAGTCGTTCAGGCTGATAAAAAAGGCGGTGGACGCGGTATTGGGAAAACTGGCGGAAAATAAGTAGAATATCCTGGAGGAGCGGCGGGATACCGCTGATTTCCCCGCCGGCTCGAAGACCAGGGTTCACTAAGAGTAATCCCGGCAGTCTGCGCCGGCTCCGGAACTCGCCTGAAAGACAAAGCTTTCAGGCTCAAACATCCTCGCCGTCCCTGAGGCCGTCTGAAGGCCATAGGCCCTGATACGGCACCTGCGCAGGCATTGGGATTCGCTCCGACTTCCGGGCTTGAACCCCTTAATGAGCCGCCGGAGAAACCAGCGGCATCCGTCCTAACGATTGAAAAACACGGCTTATTTTCCGACAGTCGAAGGAGATAATATCATGTACGAAGAGATAAAGAAGAACGATCCGCAGCTTTACAAGGCCGTAAAGGGCGAGGTGCTGCGCCAGCAGAACAATCTGGAGCTGATCGCCTCCGAGAACTACACTTCCAAAGCGGTGCTGGAGGCGCTTGGCTCCGTTCTCACCAATAAATACGCCGAAGGCTATCCTGGCAAGCGGTATTACGGCGGCTGCGAGCATGTGGACATAGCGGAGAAACTGGCCATTGACCGGGCCAAAAAGCTTTTCGGCGCGGAACACGCCAATGTGCAGCCCCATTCCGGCACCCAGGCCAATATCGCGGCCTACCTTTCGCTCATAGAGCCCGGCGACACCGTGATGGGGTTGAACCTGTCGCACGGCGGTCATCTTTCGCACGGCCACCCGCTTAATTTTTCCGGCCGTTACTTCAAGATCGTCACCATGAATGTCCACAAGGACACCGAGCTGCTGGATTACGATGAAGCCGCGAAACTGATGGAAAAGCACCGCCCTAAGCTTATCATGGCCGGCGCTTCCAATTATTCCCGGGTCTGGGACTGGAAACGGCTCAAGAAACTGGCCGACGAATGGAAGGCTTTCCTGGTGACCGATATAGCCCATTACGCCGGGCTCATCGCCGCCGGAGTTTACCCTTCTCCGGTTGAATACGCCGATGTGGTGACCACCACCACTCATAAGACCCTGCGCGGCCCCAGAGGCGGCCTGATCCTGTCCAAAGCGCCCTATGCCAGGGTTATAGACCGGACCAATTTCCCCGGCAACCAGGGAGGCCCGCTCATGCATGTCATAGCCGGCAAGGCCGTCTGCTTCAAAGAGGCGCTTTCCCCCTCCTTCAGGGAATACCAGAAGCAGGTGGTGAAGAACGCCCGCAAACTGGCGCGCGAAATGCAGGCGCGCGGGTACCGCATAGTATCCGGCGGCACCGACTGCCATCTTATGAGCGTGGACCTGCGCGCCAAGAATGTCACCGGCAAGGACGCCGAGATCGCCCTGGATAAGGCCGGCATAACGGTCAACAAGAACACCATTCCTTTCGACCCTCAGCCCCCCATGGTGACCAGCGGCGTAAGGATAGGAACGCCGGCCGTCACCACCCGGGGCATGAAGGACCGCGAGATGCCCGCCATAGCGGACTTCATTGACGACGCCATCAAGCGCCGCGGAGACGATAAAGCGCTGAAAGGCATAGCTGAAAAGGTCCGTGAGATGTGCGCCAGGTTCCCGATGTACCCAGGATTCGAAAAATAGGGTATTCCGGCGCTTGTAATTATTATAAAATATAGGCGTGGACCTGCCGGGCCGGTATTTACCGTTCCGCGGGGGGATTTCCATCAGGAGCTTATTGATAAATGACCAGCAAACCGTCCGCGGCTATAGCGGTGATAGGCGGCAGCGGCCTTTACGCGATGAAGGAGCTTAAAAGCGCCAGAGAACTGGCGGTAAAGACCCCTTTCGGCGCCCCCTCCGACAAACTGGTCCTGGGCTCCCTTTCCGGGACGCCGGTGGCTTTCCTGCCCCGCCACGGCAGGGCCCATACCATCCTCCCCGGCGAAATCAACCAGCGGGCCAATATGTGGGCGTTGAAGTCCATCGGCGTCCGCTCCGTCATTTCGGTCAGCGCGGTGGGCTCCCTCAGGGCCGGGCTCGCCCCCACGCATTTCGTCTTCGCGGACCAGTTCGTCGATGAAACGAAAGGCCGCGTCTCCAGCTTTTTCGGCTGCGGCATAGTGGGCCATGTGCCAATGGCCGAACCTTTCTGCCCGGCCCTCTCGAAGCTGATGTACAAAGAAGCGGTAAAAATGGGCATCCGATCGCATCTGGGCGGCACCTATATCTGCATGGAAGGCCCGGGGTTTTCCACGAAGGCGGAGTCCAGATACCACCGGAAACTGGGTTACGATGTCATAGGCATGACCGTGGCCACCGAGGCCAAACTGGCCCGCGAAGCCGGCCTGCATTATTCTCCCGTCTCCCTGGTGACCGATTACGACTGCTGGAAAGAAGGCGAGGAAGTGGACCAGGCCAAAGTGGTGGCCACGCTGAACAAGAACATAGAGAATATCCGCAGGCTGCTGGTGCGGGCCATCCCGGCCGCGGCCGCGGCCCGTTGCGGTTCCGGCTGCGCCGATCTCATAAAAACCTCGGTTTTCACGCGCAGGGAACATTTCCCGCCCGCGCGTTACAAAGCGCTTAAACCGCTTATCGGCTGACCCATGAAAAAACCGACCGGAAGACGGAAGAACAGCAGGCGGGCCAGAGAAGCCGCCGTGCGCAAAAAACTCATAGAAGCCGCCAAAAAAGCGCAGAAGAACTCCTATTCCCCTTACTCCAGATATCCGGTCGGAGCCGCCGTGATGGCGGAGTCCGGACGGATCTACGCCGGCTGCAATGTGGAGAACTCGTCTTTCGGCCTGGCCTGCTGCGCGGAGCGGGTCGCCATCTTCAATGCCGTCAGCCACGGAGAGAAAAAGCTGCTGGCGGTATGCGTGGCGGCGAAGTCGGCGAAGCCGTGCGGAGCCTGCCGCCAGGTCATGCTGGAATTCGCCGTAAAAGGCGCGGAAGTGATCTTCGTGGACTGGCAGCCGCTTGAAAAAAAGGAAAAAGTGACCTGCACCAGGGTCTCGCGGCTGCTGCCGCAGCCGTTCAATCCCTCGGAAGCGGGTCTGTGACGAACGGGGAGGCGGCGCGGTCCCCCGGCGCTGTTTTTAGGAGGCCAACATGGATGTGAAAACGCTCGGTAAGATAACGAAGTGGATGGAATCGACCGACCTCGAAGAGGTCACCTGGAAGAACGGCGGGGACAAGATCAGCCTGAAAGTGAATAATACGCCGGAACCTCACACCAGGTTCGCTTCCACCATAGTCCCGGTCTGCGCGCCTTCCATCGGCATCTTCCGTTTCGCCCGGCCCGGAAAAGCGAATCCCATGAAGCAGGGCATGCTGGTGAAAAAAGGGGCCGAACTCGGCGTGGTGGAGGCCGCCAAGGAATTCAAGCCCGTGTCCGCGCCCGCGGACGGGACCCTGAAGATAATCTCGGTGGAGGACGGGCACACCGTGGAATACGGCCAGCCGCTCTTCTTCCTGGAACCGAAATAAGGGCCGCCACCGCCCCATATGCCTCACAAGCCTTCGGTCATAAAATGCCAGAAGTGCGGCTTTGTTTCCAACATCATCGGCGACACCTGCGCGGAATGCGGCTCCAGACTTGAAAAAGTGTGCGGAGACTGCGGCTTCGGCAACGCCGTGGAAAAGAACTATTGCGACCAGTGCGGGGCGCTGCTCGCGCTGAAGCCGAGGTCCGACACCACCCAGCGAAGAAGCCGCGGCTCCCGCCGTTCCGTTCCCGGACCGAAGGCGTCGTGGAGAATCTTCAACCTTCCGGGACAGGACGCACCCGGCCGCGATCAGGACAGGGAACGCCCGCAGACCGGCGGCGGACCCTCCGGAGGCGTCGAGATGGAGTCCATCCTGGACGCGGCGGAGGCCCGCAACATCTCTTTCCGGGACCGCAAACCGCAGGAGCGGCGCGAAGAGCGCGCCCCAGACCAGCCCGCCCCTAAACGCTCCGCCGTGCCGCCGCTCCCTTCCTCCCCGAAATCGCGCCGGACCTGGGTCGTCCTGGGCCTCCTCATGGCGGCCGGGCTGTCCATTCTCGCATACCGCGCGGCCGTGCCCCATATCCCGCGGCTGGCCCTCAAGGCCGCCGCCGAGGATTATCTGGAAAACCTTTCCTCCGGCCGTTACGAGGCCGCCTACTCGCTGCTCTCCGCCAACTCGAAGGCGTCCTGTTCCATGCAGGATTTCACGGCCTATAACCGCCGGCATTACGGCTCCAGGCCGCCGTGGAAATTCGCCAAGATCGAGGTCTTCGCCATTTCCGCGGAAGCGGCCGTGGTAAAATACCAGCTGAAGGAAGGAGACGCGCCGTGGCGCGCGGATTATATTTCCTTCGTCCGCGAGCACGACAGGTGGAGCAGGCCGTATATCTGGATGCTGATGGACCCCATAGACGACGCCATTTCCAGGCAGGATTACGCGCAGGCCCTCTTCCTCGCCCAGAGGCTTTACCTGACCGACCCGATGAATCCGGTCACCTCCGGTTACCTGTGCCTGGCGGAATTTTACATGGGGCTTTACGATAAATCCGCGGAATCCTGCAGCCGCACCGTTTCTTCGGCCGGAACATACCCGGCCGGCTTCACACCGGAGGAGATCTTCTGGTACAGGGTTTACTATGCGGACAGCCTGCGCTTTACCGGGAGGACGGAGGACGCCAAGGCCGAATACGACGATCTGCTGGGCTCCGGCGCGCTGACCGGAACGGAGCGCTGCCCCCTCCTTCTGGGCCGCGCCGACGCTTTCGTTCGCCTTAAACGCTACGAGCCGGCGCTGAACGACATGCTCAAGGCGGACGGAGAATGCGGCGGCGACGCCAACAGGCCGGAAGTGACGCGCCGCATGCGCTTCATGAACGGCGACGCCCGCGCCGAAGCGGTGGCTTTCGCCAAGTCCAGCAGGCCCGCCCCGGGCCGGCCCTCGTTCGAAGACGCCAGGAAGACGGCCCTGGAAGAGTCCGCCGCGGCCCTGGGCCCGAGAAAAGCGCGGTTCGCGCCGAAGGATGTCTGGGTGGCGGCCCATATAGCGGGCCCCGAATACCGGGTCATAGTGCGCCAGGAAACCCCCGCCTCCCGCTCGAAACCCGCCGAGGTCGCGGAAGTATACGCTTTTATAGTGAACCTGTGGACCGGCGCGATCAAACTGGACCAGCCGGCCAGATCCCGGTCGGAAGATCAAGGAGACTAAGCTATGTTCAAAAAAGTTCTGGTCGCAAATCGCGGTGAAATAGCCATAAGGGTGATGCGCACCCTTAAAGAGATGGGCATAAGGACCGTGGCCGTATATTCGGAGGCCGACCGGTCCTGCCTGCATGTGCGCGAAGCGGACGAGGCGGTCTGCATAGGCCCGGCCATAGCGCGGGAAAGTTATCTGCATATCCCGGCCGTGATCTCCGCCGCAAAAGTGACGGGAGCCGAAGCGGTGCATCCCGGTTATGGTTTCCTTTCCGAAAATCCCGTCTTCTCCGCGGCCTGCCAGGAAAACGGCATAATCTTCATGGGGCCCGGTCCCAAGGCCATAGAGATGCTGGGCCATAAGGCCAGCGCCCGCAAGATAGCGATGAAAGGCGGCATACCGGTCACCCCCGGCACGAAGGACTGCGTGGGACCCAGGGACTGCCTCAAAGAAGCGGAAAAAATAGGATTCCCGATAATGATCAAAGCCGCGGCCGGCGGCGGCGGGAAAGGCATAAGGATAGTCAGGGAAAAAAGCCAGCTGGCCCACGAGTACCAGATGGCGTCGTCGGAGGCCAAATCCGCCTTCAATAACGGGGAAGTTTACTTCGAGAAGTACATAGAGCGCCCCCGCCACATCGAGGTGCAGTTCGCTCGCGACTCCAAGGGCAACGCCGTGGCCTTCCCGGAAAGGGACTGCTCCATACAGCGCCGCCACCAGAAACTGGTGGAGGAATCCCCCTCCCCGGCCGTGAACCAGAAACTGCGCGAAAAGCTGGAGGAAGCCGCAATACGGCTGGCCGACACGGCGAACTATGTGGGCGTAGGCACGGTGGAATTCCTGATGGACAATGACGGGAACTTCTACTTCATGGAAGTCAACACCCGCCTCCAGGTGGAACATCCGGTGACCGAAGCCATCACCAGGTCCGATTTGGTCAGGGAACAGGTGCTGATAGCCGCGGGAGAAAAACTGAGCCTGTCGCGCGCGCGGGCCTCCTCGTTCGACGGCCACGCCATAGAGCATCGCATCAACGCGGAGGATTTCTCAAGGAATTTCGCCCCCTCTCTGGGCCGCATAGAGGAATGGGTCGCTCCAGGCGGGCCGGGGATACGGCTGGACACCCACATGTACCAGGGATACAATCTGCCCATATATTACGACAGCATGCTGGCCAAACTCATCGTGTGGGGGGCGGACCGCGCCGCGGCCATAGCCCGCTCCCGGCGCGCCCTGGAAGAATTCAGGGTGAGCGGGCTCACCACCACCATAAATGTTCACCGGATGATAGTGGACTCGCCCGAATTCCAGGCGGGAGGAGCGGACACCGGCTTCATGGAACGCATGCTGGCTGAAAAGACCGCTGTTTAGAGGGTTTAAGGGAACTGCATGAGCGCAAAACGGCACAACACCGGCGGATTCTCCCGCACGGCGGCCAAGATACTCCCGCTGGGCCGGGCTTTGGCGGCCCGGCGCGCGGCGGCCGCGGCGGGGAAAAAGACCGTTTTTACCAACGGCTGCTACGACATCCTGCACGCCGGCCATGTCTCTTTGCTCGAAAAGGCCGCCGGGCTGGGGGACATGCTTATCGTGGGCCTGAATTCCGACTCTTCGGTGCGCCGGCTTAAAGGCCCTTCCCGCCCGGTCAACCGTTTCGCGGACAGGGCCAGAGTGCTGGCGGCGCTGGAAGCCGTGGACCTGGTGGTCTCTTTTTCCAGCGACACCCCGCTGGCCCTGATCAGGGCCCTCCGGCCGGACATTCTGGTCAAGGGCGCGGACTATGCCGACTCCCATATAGTGGGCAGGGAATTCGCCGGCAAAACGGTGCGGATCCCCCTGATGAAAGGCCGGTCGACCACGGGGCTGATAAAGAGAATGAAAGGGAAATAAGGAGCCGTATTTTCCCTATGATTGACCCGTCAAATTTAATAAAATAAACCAATCAGTTCCGGGCGACCCGGGACCCTTGGACCCCGGCCCGGACCCTTCCGGGCCTTATTTGAGGTAAACATGAAAGACTTATTTGAAAAATGCCGTTCCTTCCATACCGCCAGGCAGCTTATGGAAGCCGGCATTTACCCCTATTTCAAGGAACTCGCCTCCGAACAGGCCCCGGAGGTCGTCATAGACGGGAAGAAGTTCATAATGTTCGGGTCCAACAACTACCTCGGCCTGGCCAACGACCCCAGAATGAAGAAAGCGGCCGTGGAAGCCATAGCGCGGTTCGGCACCGGCGTGGCCGGCTCCAGGTTCCTGAACGGCAACACCGTTCTGCACACCGAGCTGGAGCGGAAACTGGCGGCTTTCAAAGGGCACGAGGCCGCCCTCATCTACGCCACCGGCTATCAGATGAATCTGGGCGTGATCTCGGCTTTGGTCGGCCGCGGCGATGTGGTGATAATAGACAAACTGGACCATGCCAGCATTCTGGACGGCTGCAGGCTGGCCCACGGCGAGATAAAACGCTTCAAACACAACGACACCGAAGACCTGGAGCGGGTGCTGAAGGCCATCGGCCCCAAGCCGGGCAAACTGGTGATCGTGGACGGCGTGTTCTCCATGGAAGGCGATATCTCGCCGGCCCCGGAGATCTCCCGCCTGTGCCGTAAATACGGCGCCCGCCTTATGGTGGACGACGCCCACGCCACCGGCGTTATGGGAAAACACGGCCGCGGCACCTGCGAGTATTACGGCCTCGGACATAAGGAAGTGGACATCGTGGTCGGCACCTGTTCCAAGTCCTTCGCCTCGGTGGGAGGCTTCGTGGTGGGCGATGCGGACATAATCCATTATATCCAGCATATGTCCCGCTCCATGATCTTCTCGGCCGCGCTGCCCCCAGCCTCGGTGGCGGCCATTTCCAAGGCTTTGGACATCATAAACGCGGAACCGCAGCGGATAAAAAAACTCTGGGACAACTCGCACTACCTGCTGGAGCGCTTTAAGGCCATGGGCTGCGACACCGGCGAAACTAAAACCCCCATCATACCGATCCTCGTCAGGGACGATGTCCGCGCGTTCTCCCTCTGGAAAATGCTTTACGAACACGGCATCTTCACCAACCCGGTGGTGAGTCCCGCCGTGCCGCCCAAACGGGCGCTCCTGCGCGTGGTGGTGACCGCCACCCACACGCGCGCCCACCTGGACCGGGCGCTGGACATCTTCGAGACCTGCTATAACCGGGTGATGAAAAAGAAACACTCGGTCCCGGCCTGACCCCTTCATGCCACTGGAAATAAGAGAGCTGGATGAGAGCGCTTTGGGCGCTTTTGTCGCTTTTCCCTACCGCCTCTTCAAAAAACACCCGTACTGGACGGGGGAACTGAAGAAGGATGTACGTCATCTGCTGGCTCTCGGCCATCCTTTCTGGCGCCACGGCGAAAGACGGCTTTTCATGGCCTTCCGGGAAGGCGTCCCGGCGGGCAGGATAGCCGCGATAATCAACAGCAAACACAACGCTTTTCATTCCGAAAAATGCGGTTTTTTCGGCTTCTTCGACTGCGAAGAAGACGGGGAGGCGGCCGCGGCGCTTTTTAACTCCGCCGTGGAATGGCTGAAGACGAAAGGGATGGACAAGATCCGCGGCCCGGTGAACCCCTCCACCAACGAGACCTGCGGACTGCTGATCGAAGGCTATGACTCGCCTCCCATGGTCATGACGCCCTATAACCCCCCCTACTACGCCGGCATGATCGAGGCCTGCGGATTCTCCAAATCCAAGGACCTTTACGCCTTTCAGGCCTTCACCAGGAACGGTTTTCCGGAACGGATGGAAAAAATAGTCAACCGCATGGCGCGCGGCGGGCGGATAAAGCTTGAACTTGTGAACACCCGGCGCCTTAACGACGCTCTGGCCGACCTGAAGGACATTTACAATTCCGCGTGGGACAAGAACTGGGGTTTCGTCCCCATGACCAACGAGGAGATAGACGAGATGGCCAGGGGCCTGAAACCGCTCCTGAGGCCCGAATACCTTTATTTCGCGCGGGTCGAGGGAAAGCCGGCCGGATTCGTCCTCCTGCTGCCCGATTTCAATGTGGCGCTCAAAGGCGTCAACGGCGCCCTGAACCCCCTGAACATCCTCCCCTTCCTGTACCGGATGTTCACCCCGATAAACCGCGGCCGCCTTCTGGCCCTGGGAGTGAAGAAAGAATTCCGCGGCCGCGGCATAGAGCTTTTGCTCATAAAGCAGGCCTTCGCCTCAGCGGCCAAAATGGGCTGGGAATACGGCGACCTCTCCTGGACCCTGGAAGACAACGACCTCATCAACAATGTCATCACCGCCGCCGGCGGCAAGGTCTACAAAAAATTCCGCATCTACGAAAAAACTATCTAACCCGGCTCGGTTCCTGCGCTATTAACATTTCCGCAATTTTAAATTCATCCGCCCAGGATATAATATAACCATGAAATTCTCGGACCTCAGCGCCCGCGGCGGCAAGCCCGGCCCCAGAGACCGCGCCCACGCCTCCGTTCCCCCCTCTTCCCCGGAAACCGCCCCGCCCGCGGAAAGGCGGCCGCCACGCCTCCCGCTGGACGAGCCGCTTCCCGATTTTATCCAGGCGCCCGTTCCGCCCCCTTTCTCCGCCGGCGCCCCGGCGACGCAGGCCGCCGCCGCTCCCGTTGCGCCGCAGCCGCGCAAAGTCCGGCCCCGCCGGGAACCGGCCCAACCGCGCCCGCCGGAACGCCCCTTCGGGGAACTGGACCGCCAGGCCAGGGAGGTCTACGCCCGCAACCTCTCTTTGGCCAAGGAGCTCCTGACCCGAGCGGACCAGCCGTTCGTGGAAAAATTCGAACGGATAGACGGCATGACCGCGCTCAACTCCGGGATCCTGGCCGAGAACCCGGTGCTTCTGACCTACACATTTTTCGCCACCGCCGACGACTATCTATACGCCCATTCCGCCAATGTGGCCCTCCTCAGCCAGGCCGTCGGCCTGGCCATGGGGCTGGGAAAGGGGGATCTTTCGCTGCTGGGTTTCTGCGCCTTGCTCCATGATATAGGCATGCTCCGTTACTCCCGGCTGGCCAACGGCGAAGCCAAACTCAGCCAGGCCGAGTTCGAGGAAGTAACCGCGCACGCGCGGGAAGGCGCGGCGAAAATAGACGGCATCCTGGGCATGGACCCGCAGAAGCGGGAACGCGCCAAACGGATAATCTCCCAGGTGCATGAACGGATAGACGCCAGCGGCTATCCCGACCGGCTTGTGAACGAAGAGATAGACGAACTGGCGCAGATAATAGGCCTGGCCGATGTCTACGAGGCCATGACCCATCCGCGGGCCTGGCGGACGGCCGACCATCCGCACAAAGTGATAAAACATCTTATAGACAAGGAAGGCAAAGGCTTCAACTCAAGAATAGTGAAAGCCATCATCGATGTGCTCTCCATTTACCCGCCCGGCTCCTTGGTCGAGCTGTCCACCGGGGAGATCGCCAGGGTTGTGAAGACCCGAAGAGGCGCCCTCACCCGCCCTGCGGTCTCCGTACTGCTGGACCGGGATTTCGCTTCCGTACCGCAGAGCATGATAGATCTGACGGAGCACCCTCTTACCGGCATAGACCGCATAGTGGAGGACGGGGAGCTCAATTCCCGGAACCCGAAATTCGCCGCCCTGCAGGAATTATCCCGCTGGTGGGTGGAGTGGTAAATGGCGGACAAAAAACAACTGCTGCTGGTGGAGGACGAGGGCTACGCGGCCGGCCGCGTGCTGGAAATACTGTCCGGTTTTCCTCAATTTGAAGTGACCTCGGCCGAAACCGGAGAGGACGCGCGGCGGCTGCTCAAAGACCGCCCCTTCGACGCCCTGATAACCGACATCTCCACCCGGGGCGTATCCTGGCCGGCACCTTCTCACCCACCCCCCCCCACAAAAAAACAACA
>Ga0074195_1001595_pt1 | contig 30490 bp, 34 predicted proteins | sample EPASupsiteHSE623_FD_64525 | JGI IMG/M metagenome (GOLD analysis project Ga0074195, IMG submission 64525) | Bioremediated contaminated groundwater from EPA Superfund site, New Mexico - Sample HSE6-23 | ecosystem: Environmental > Aquatic > Deep subsurface > Groundwater > Contaminated ... | reverse complement strand
CAGAGAGGCAAGGTTATCGGAGGTGGGCAGAGAGCTCTATCCGAAGCGGAAGACATCGATCGAAAGGGTGTTCGGTATCGCCAAGATGAATCACTGTCTAGGCTTTACATTCTTGAGAGGGCTCAAAAAGAATGAGGATCGAAGCCTCATGATTTTCAGCATGTACAATTTGAAGAAATTAGCCACACTCATGTGGTAAATCTCTTTCGTCACTTCATGATCTTGAGCAAAAAGAGCTCATTTTTTATTTTTTATCCACAAAACAACAAAAAAGAGTCATTCCAAACGGATAACCTGTCTGGAAAAGACCCTTTTGTCTACAGACTGAAGTGATTTCAGCAAATCACTTTTTTTATCGTCCATATTTTTTTCATCAAACAATGAAGTCGAAACCTAAACAAAACATTTTCTATCGCATCAGTTCAAAGAATCGATAAAAGCAAGATAATCATAAACGGTTGAAGGATCTTCTTCCATGGGGACATGACCCAAATCGGGATAGATGATGATATGGTCATTGGATAAGGATAATGCTTCTTTAAAGATATCTATAACATCCACAGGGATCCAGGAATCCTTTTCTCCCCAAAGAACGAAAGTTGGAGATGTAATGGATGCCAATCGATCTTGGTAACCCCAATCAGGCTCCACTTCTTGTTTGACTTGCATGATGTTTTTTCGAGTGCCTTCTTTTCTTAATAGATCTAGATAACGTTCGAAAATGATTTCACTTAGCAATTCTGGGTTTCCATAGGCTGTTTTTAGCACGGAACGCACCAGAAATTTGGGTGTCATTTGACTGACAAGTCCTGCAAAAAAATCTGTTGTAAGAAAAGCGGGAACGCGTTCTTGTTCCTCTTCACCCAAAAATGCAGGAAGTGCATCAATTAATGTTAATGATAAAACATGTGCGGGATATTCACTTGTGATATACCACGCGACTGCACCCCCAAGTGAATTACCCGCGATATGAAAAGATTCAATATCAAGTTCTTCAAGGATGGCCATGACCACCTCACCACTTCTGCGAAAAGAAGTGATTTTGTCTTCGAAACCACCACTTAATCCAAAATAGGGAAGATCAGGCATAATGACACGATATCCTTCGTTGACCAGTGTTTCTGCCCAAGGCAAAAAGGTATGAGAAGAAGAGAATGCCCCATGGATCAAGACGATGACAGGATCTTCGGGATGACCTAAATCTTGAAAGTGAACTGTGATTGATAAAGGCTCTTCCTCTAAAGATAAAATAGAGACTTCGAGATAAGAAGAATGATCAGTAAAATACATGTCTTCAAGATCCTCGGTTTTTAAATCAGGCGTGTAGAAAATTAAAAACAGGATGATTAAAAGAGACAAGATGATGATGCTTAAGATTTTAAAGAAACGCTTCATGGTATCAACCCTTCAAGTGAATTCTAAATAACGGATCATGTTCTTCACAGATTTCATATGGAGGTTATCTCCTATCAAACCATCTTCATTATACATGATACAGCAATCATAACAATAAGATTATACATGGTATAATGAAAGTAAGCGGAGGTGGACGATGAAACGTGTTTGTGTCATTGGAGGATCTGTCATTGATCTTTTCTTATATCCCCATCAACACATGAATTTAAAGGACTCGAATCCGGGTTATATGAAACGGTCACTCGGTGGTGTTGGACGAAACATTGCAGAAAATTTAAGTCGTTTAGGTGTACAGACAACACTGGTGACACCGCTTGGACAAGACCATCATCGAAAGATGATTGAAAACCAAGCCTATGAAATAGGTCTAAAACTATGCCCCATTGAAATCAAAGAAACACCGCTATACGTTTCGATTATTGATGAAAAGGGTGAAGATTTGATTGGTGTGGCACTCATGGATGAGATTGCATCGATGAGTATCGAATCCATCATGGTCTATCAACAAGACCTTGAACAGGCAGACATGATTGTTATTGACACCAATCTTTCTGAAGATGTATTGACTACACTCTTAGAACTCTATGGACATAAGAGTTATGTTGATGCCATCTCGGGTCAAAAAGCTATTCGATTAAAACATACTTTATCTTATATTCATACCCTAAAAATGAATCATATTGAAGCAACCATGATCGCTGGTTTTGGTGATGATTCTCTCAAGGGACTTGATTTGCTTGGACAATATTTCATGGAACAGGGTACGAAAGAAATCTTTATCACCATGGGTGAGAAAGGCGTCTACTATGCGAATAAAGATATGGCTCAGTTTCGTTCATCCATCAAAGTTGATGTCATCAATTCAACCGGTGCAGGTGATGCCTTCTTTGCTGGTGTCATCTTTGCGAAGATCCACGGGTTTGATGCATTAAGTTACGGTATAGCCAATGCATGCATCAATTTGACAGATGCACATGCGGTATGTGATACATTATCAAAAGAGAAAATCATTCAATTTGTAAAGGAGCTAAACTTATGAATCCACTCATTCAGATTCACCCTGACGTTGAACGTGCATTAAGACAAAAGAAAGCTGTTGTTGCTTTAGAATCAACCATCATCTCACACGGTATGCCTTATCCCGATAATGTGAGTATGGCTCTTGAAGTTGAAAAAATTATTCGCGAGGAAGGTGCTGTTCCTGCGACAATTGCCATCATCAATGGGATTGTTAAAGTGGGTTTAACCAAAGAAGAAGTCGAATATCTTGCTCAAGCAAAAAACGTCTACAAAGTGGGGAAGCGTGATTTCGGTTTTGTCGTCTCGCAAAAGAAGACGGGAGCAACCACGGTTTCAGGAACATCTTTAGTAGCGAGTTTAGCGGGTATTCACGTGTTCGCAACCGGAGGTATTGGTGGTGTGCATCGTGGAGCTCAGGAAACATTTGATATCTCAAGAGACTTAGAAGAACTCGCATCTTTACCGATCGCTGTTGTCTGTGCAGGAGCAAAATCGATTCTTGATCTTGGATTGACCCTAGAGTACTTAGAAACCAAAGGTGTTGAAGTCATTGGCTATCAAACTGATCAACTTCCTGCATTTTATTCGAGAACAAGTGAATTCAAAGTCAACTATCGACTCGACTCAGCGAAAGACATCGCAGGGGTCTTAAAAGCTAAATGGGCACTCGGTTTAACCGGGGGTGCAGTCATCGCTAATCCAATTCCAGAAGCCTTCAGCATGGATCATCACGTGATTGATGTTGCCATTGATAAAGCGCTTCAAGAAGCCGATGAAAAGGGTATTAAAGGACAAGATGTAACCCCATTCATGTTGGCTAAGATTAAAGAAATCACCGGTGGAGATTCGCTTGTTTCCAACATCGAACTCGTCTATAACAATGCAAGATTGGCCGCACATATTGCACAACATTTAGTTGAAAAAACATCACTTGACATATAACAAACAATCATATGATAGGGGGGACATCATGAATCAACATAATGGATCATTTCATTCAGGAGAATATGCACCAAGAGAATTACAAGGAGATTCTAAAGTTAGAAAAAGAAGGTTAATCAAACGATTAACACCGAGTAACATCATGTTGGGTTTAGGTATCGTCTTTTTCATGCTTATCGTTTTTCTGTTAATCTACATATCAAGGTAAACATAAATAACAAAAAGCATGGGATAAAAAGGATATACATGGGGTAGAGTTATGGATGAAATCATAACTCTATTTTTGTTATATAAAAGTATTAATAGTAGATATATGAATATAACCCATAACAATGAAAGATTTGTTCTTACTCCAAATAAAGTCAATTGAGGATAAGAAAGGGTCTTTTTTATAATCTTATGATGTGAGATAATAAACATATGATGAAGGGGTGTGCCATCATGTCATGTGTTTTTTGTAGTCACATTAAATCTGAGCAAATAAAGTATAAATCTAATCACTTTTTTATAGTCTTCGATATTGATCCATTTCAAAAAGGACATATGTTAATTATATCGAAAGCACATCGAATGAATTATCTTGAACTGACCTCTGATGAATATATTGATTTTCATCGTGTATTATCAAAACTGATCACCATATTTGAAGATGACTTGAATGTAAGGGTTACTGTAATCATGAATAATGGAAGACAAATGGATGAAGGTTTGCACTTTCATGTGCACATTATACCAAGATATAGTGATGATTCATTTTGGGATAATGTTAAACCTAAATCACATGAAATCAACATCGATTACATCGTTGATAGACTCGTTCAATCGACAATGAAATAGATTAATTATCTGCTCATTTGGTCTATATTACGTGAGAATTCATGTAGCCATCGTGATGAAAAAGTGAAAATATGTTATAATATAAACAATTAGTAAGGCCATCATATCATATCAAAAGGGGAAATCTCGATGAAGACAACTGAAAAGAAAATACTTCTTGCAGCAACCAAACTCTTCTCAGAATATGGTTACTCGGGTATTTCAACACGAAAAATTGCTGAACAAGCAGGTGTCAATGAACTCACGATTTTTAGATTGTATAAAAGCAAAAGTAATTTATTGCAAGCGGTTATTCGTCACTTTGCTTTTGAAGGTAACATCGTAGAAAAGATTTCACATGAAGTCACAGGTGACATTAAAAAAGACATCCAAATATTTGCTGATACGTATTATATGTTTCTTCAAAACAATATCAAAATGTATCTGATTCAAATTCGTGAAATTGATGAGGAAGGATTAAAGTTCACAAACACCATCGATTATACCGAGTTCATGAAAAAGTATTTCATCAGCAAAGTTGATGAAGGTGTATTTAAAGGAGATCCCTATTTGGTAGCAACCTCAATTGTCTCGATGATTATGGGTATTTTCACCCTCAAAGTGCACGCACCATCCATCTATCATGATGCGGATTACAAAGAATTGATTAACCGATTTGTTTCTGACCTCATCAGGTTATACTGTGTATGAGAACTGCGACGAGCAGTTCTTTTTTTTATCTTAAATCGTTATGAAAACGCTTGCGGAGAAAAATAAAATAGACTATAATGTAAGTAAGTGCTTACTTATTTTAAAAGAAAGGAAGGTTTGAATGAAGAACAAGCTCACAACAAAAGACAAGCTGGTAGCGTTGATCCCTAGTGGATCCGTGATTATGGTTGGTGGCTTTATGAATATCGGAACTCCGGTAGGCCTTATAGACGCCATTCTTAAAACGGACATCACTGATTTGACCATCATTTGTAATGATGCTGGACTTCCAGGCGTAGGGGTTGGGAAACTGATCGAAGCAGGAAAAGTCAAAAAGCTCATTGCTTCACACATCGGACTTAATCCGATTGCTGGGGAAAAGATGACCAAAGGTGAAATGGAAGTAGAACTCGTGCCACAAGGGACACTCGCAGAACGCATCCGGGCAGCGGGTGCAGGTTTAGGAGGTTTTCTTACACCGACAGGTATTGGTACCATCGTTGAAGAAGGCAAGCAGGTATTGAATGTGGATGGACGTAATTACATCTTAGAAAAACCACTTAAGGCTGATTTTGCACTTCTACTCGGCCACATCGTCGATGTAAAAGGCAATACGGTCTACAGTAAAACGACACGAAACTTTAACCCTTTAATGGCGACTGCAGCAGAACATGTTGCGATTGAAGCTCGAAAAGTGGTTAAAATCGGTGAAATCAATCCCGATCACGTCATTACACCTCATATTTTTATCGATTATATTGTGGAGGTTGATCAAGCATGAACGCAAAAGAACTCATTGCACGTCGTGTAGCAAAGGAACTTCACGATGGTGATGTCGTCAACCTCGGTATTGGTTTACCTACGATGGTTGCCAATTATGTGGATCATTCGATGGATATTACCTTTCAATCTGAAAATGGCATGCTTGGACTAGGTCCAGTTCCAGCCAAAGAATTCGAAGACTGGGATTTGACCAATGCGGGTGGAAAACCTGTAACCATGACCACTGGTGGATGTTTCTTCGACAGTGTAACATCCTTCGGTATCATTCGTGGTGGCCATGTGGATGCAACTGTTCTAGGATCACTGCAAGTCGATGAAGAAGGAAATATTGCCAACTGGATTATCCCAGGAAAAATGGTTCCAGGGATGGGTGGTGCAATGGACCTCTTGGTTGGTGCGAAGAAAGTCATCGTTGCTATGCAACACACCTCCAATGGCGAACACAAAATCTTAAAACGTTGTACACTTCCCTTTACTGCAGTGAAAGAAGTCAATATGATTGTCACCGAACTTGGTGTCATGGAAGTCACTTCAAAGGGATTAGTCTTAAAAGAAATTGCACCTGGTGTAACCGTTGAAGAAGTACAATCACAAACAGAAGCAACACTGATTATCAGTGAAGATTTAAAAATTATGGACGTATAGGAGAAGAATATGAAAAAATTGTTTGACAGACTTACCGCTGGATCGGTTAAACTTGTTGAAAGATTTTTACCGGATCCCTACATTTTTGCGATTATCTTGACGTTCTTTGTATTCATCGTTGCGATGATTACAACCGGTCAAGGTCCACTGACCATCGTTGAAGCATGGTATGGTGGTTTCTGGAGCCTTCTTGCATTCTCAATGCAAATGGCGATGATTCTTGTGACAGGTACAATTCTTGCAACTGCCCCACTCTTTAAAAAGGGTTTAGGTAAGTTAGCATCCGTTCCAAAGAACAAAATTCAAGCTGTTGTTTGGGTATCTGTAATCGGATTAGTTGCATCCTTCATTAACTGGGGATTTGGTCTTGTCATCGGTGCAATTTTCGCAAAAGAAGTTGCGAAACGTGTTAAAGGTGTTGACTATCCTCTATTAATCGCTGCAGCTTATTCAGGTTTCTTGATTTGGCATGCTGGTTTATCAGGATCCATTCCCTTGACACTTGCAACAGGTGGTGCGACACTTGTGACACAAACTGCAGGTGCAGTTTCTGAAGCTGGTATCGGAACAAACCTTACCATTTTCTCAACTTACAACTTGGTGATTGTTGCTGTATTATTAGTTACACTGCCTATTTTGATTGCCCTCATGCATCCAAAAGCAGACAAAGTGAAGACTGTTGATCCCGCTTTATTAGAAGAAGATCCCGTTCTTCCCATGAAGAATAAGAAAGATATGACTCCCGCTGAAAAATTAGAAAACAGTAAGATTATTAACTACGTTTTATCAGCAATGGGTTTCTTATTCATCGTTCTCTACTTCGTTAAGAAGGGTTTTGATTTAAACCTCAATATCGTTATCTTTATCTTCTTATTCACAGCAATCTTACTCCATGGTACACCAATTAATACCGTTCGCGCTGTCAATAACGCAGCAAAGAGCGTCGGTGGTATCCTCTTACAATTCCCATTCTATGCAGGTATTATGGGGATGATGACCTATCGTGGTGCAACCAATAACATTTCGATTGCAAGTGCAATCTCTGACTTCTTCGTCAATATTTCTAATGCAACCACTTTCCCACTGTTCTCATTCCTCTCTGCAGGTATCGTTAACATTTTCGTTCCATCAGGTGGTGGACAATGGGCAGTTCAAGCTCCAATTATGATGCCAGCCGGTTTAACACTTGGTGTTGATGCAGCGAAGACAGCGATGTCAATTGCGTGGGGTGATGCTTGGACGAATATGATTCAACCATTCTGGGCACTTCCAGCACTCGGTATTGCGAAGCTTGGTGCGAAGAATATTATGGGTTACTGTTTAATCGTTTTACTCTATTCTGGTATCATCATTGGTCTAGGTTTACTCCTCATTTAATGAGGTGATGACCATGTCAAAAGTATACATTGTAGCAGCTAAGCGTACCGCAGTTGGCAGTTTCTTAGGATCGCTATCATCCGTTCATCCCGCAGATTTTGCCGCGAAAGTTGTTCAAAAAATCATGGAAGATACCAGAGTAAATCCTTTGGATATCGATGAAGTGATCAGTGGTAATATTTTACCTGCTGGACAAGGACAAGGCATTGGACGTCAAGTTCTGATCAAAGCTGGTTTTCCTCATGAAGTATGCGGATATGCAATCAACATGGTGTGCGGTTCAGGTATGAAAGCAATCATGGACGGTTATTTAAAGATCAAAGCTGGCTGGAGTCAACTTGTGATTGCAGGTGGCACAGAGTCGATGAGTTTAGCGCCCCATCTTCTATCTGCAAAAGTTAGAAGTGGTTATAAAATGGGTAACTTAGAAGTCATCGATCACATGATTTATGATGCACTGACGGATGCTTATGATGGTATCCATATGGGAATCACTGCAGAAAACATCGCTGAAAAACATCATATCACACGTGAAGAACAAGATACATTTGCTTACAACTCCCAAATCAAAGCGATTCAATCGGTAGATACAGGTCGATTCAGCGATGAAGTCGTCGGTATCGAAGTCAAAGTGGGGAAAGAAGTCGTTCTGTTTGATAAAGATGAATACCCCAATCGAAAGACATCATTAGAAAAACTTGCGACGTTACGTCCCGCATTCAAAAAGGATGGCTCAGTGACTGCGGGTAATGCATCAGGTATCAATGATGGCGCAGCTTATGTGATGCTTGCAAGTGAAGATGCAGTTGAAAAATTCAACTTAAAACCTCTTGTTGAAGTGGTTGGTGTTGATCAAGCAGGTGTCGATCCTAAAGTGATGGGTTTAGGCCCAGTTGGTGCAGTTAAAAATGTGTTAAGACGTACTGGATTGCAATTAGATCAAATTGGTTTACTTGAACTCAATGAAGCATTTGCAGCTCAGAGTATCGGTGTGATGAAAGAGTTATCACAAGATCTTAAGGTTAATTATGATGACTTACTCCAAAAAACCAATGTTAATGGTGGTGCAATCGCCATTGGACATCCTGTTGGTGCAAGTGGTGCACGTATTGTTGTGACACTGATTCATGAAATGAAGAAGCGTCAAGAACGATTAGGATTAGCATCGCTTTGCATCGGTGGCGGTATGGGAACAGCCATCATCGTCAAGAATATCGAATAAAAAATAAAAGGACGTACAATCATTGCATAATGATCGGTGCGTCCTTTTTTCTTTGATGTAATTATTGTCTTTGGTGCATATCCCATGTACCAATGGTTTTGAAACCTAATCGATGATAAATTTTTCCTGCATCAGGATTGTTATAGAATAAGCATAACGATTTTCCTTTTTCCTGGATATATAAAGTCATGAGCCTTTTCATTAATCGCGATGCATACCCTCTTTCACGGTGATTGGGGTGAGTCGCCACAGCAACAACCATCGCATTTTTTGTAGTTTCTGCTGTAGTAGCAACCGTAGAGACGATCTGATGATTCTTCTCGATAAAAAGGGTTATCCCCATATCAAGACTTTCCATTTTCTCTTTGACAAAGACGTCAGGTTGTTTATCTTTGTAGTTAAACTCATCGATGACTTGAAGTAAATCAAAGAGATGGCGTGCATCATCTTCAGTTTTAACTGTCTTAATCTCAGTATCATCTCCTCTTGTTTCAACGCATGATGTTGCTTCACAAAAATACATATGTTTGAATGAGAAGCCAACCAAATGAGGACGAACGAATGCCATGAGTTCAGACTTTCCTGAGATATAGTTGAAGGGATCTTTGTTAAATATAGATAAGTATTCTTCATTGAATCGCTTTTCATGCGCATAATAAATCGCATTTTCTCGGTATCTTAAAAAAACAGAGCGATAATGTCCTTCATCATCAAATTCAGCATAGATCCGTTGAAATGGCACATTAAACCCATAAGTTTCAATATCACCAATCAAAAATATGTTATAGGTTGGTTCATGATAAAGATAATCAAGTACTGATTTTTGATCTTTTTCAGTCAGTAAGCGAATCATGGTCTTCTCCTTTTGTGGGTCTTTATGTGACTAGAAATGGTATTTATCGTTAATGTCATCATAGGTGGTTTATGATGATATATGAAAATGATTTGGTGATAATTTTATGAAGTTGATTAGTTTTCAGTTGAGCAACTAATCTCTATGAAATCTAAAACCATTATATCAAAAGATAAACAAGATTGAAGGCGTTCTTTGATATAATATTGTTTAGGAGATGACTAACTATTGCCGATTAAAATAAAGACCGTGGTAAGCGTCATCTCCAAACAGTCATAGCCGTATAAGTATGTCACAGATCCACAGTACATTATTAGTATATTAAATTAGAAAGAGAGGAGTAAAGATTTATTGAGTATTAAGATCTAATCTAATACAATTAAAATCTTACATGATGATATGAAAAAGAGAATCAACCAACTTTTAAACTGGTTTGAAGAAAAATTTAATTTTGTTATCGAACTACTCGCCTTTTTAGGTGGAGTTTTCTGTATTTTGTTCGCACTTTTTGTGTTTGCGATGATGGTCTTTCGTGTCGAATGGGTTTCAGAACTTGCATTTGAAGTGATCATCTTACCTGGTGCCATTGGATTTTTTGGTGTCATTATTTTGTTTGCATTACGTATCACACGTTATATGACTCAAAAGTGATGAGGGCAAAGCCCTTTTCTTTTTATTTATCATGGTAAAATGGAAGTAACAAGAAATGAAAGGAGCTTATCATGAATAAAATACTTGAACGTCAATCGACCGCATATGGTGGACGAGATGGTGTCATCAAAGATACACAATCTGGTCTTGAGATTACACTATCAAAACCGATTGAAATGGGTGGTGAAGATGAGAATGGGTCAAATCCAGAAGAACTCTTTTCGGTTGGTTATAGCGCTTGTTTTGCAAGTTCTTTGGAATACCTATTACATGTCGCTCACATCAATTATCAAGGTTTATCGGTTCAAGCGACCACAAAGTTGATGGCAGATGCTCAATCAGGTTTTTCATTTGAACTTCTTGTTCATGCCAAGATTGAAGGTGTGACAAAAGATGTCGAGAAGAAATTTGTGGAACAAGCATACCAATTTTGTCCCTATTCGAAAGCGATTCGCGGTAATGTCAAAGTCACATTTGTTGACTAGAATTCGAGGTGTCCTATGAAAGTTTTAATGATTGGCGGAACGGGTCTTATTTCAACTGCAGTGACGAAACGTGCGGTTGATATGGGGCACGATGTCTATTTACTCAATCGAGGATTACGCGCTAAGGATATGATGGAAGGTGTGCATCATATCCAAGCGGATATCACACAACTTAATGCTGTCAAACAAGCACTCAAAGGATATCATTTTGATACGGTTGTCGATTGGATTGCTTTTCACGTGGGTCACATCAAGCGTGATATTGAACTTTTTCAAGGATTGACAGATCAATATATTTTTATTGGAACAGCATCCTCGTATCCGAAACCCTCACCCTTTTTACCTATCACAGAAGATATACCATTAAGCAATCCTTTTTGGGGATACAGTGAAGAAAAAAGAAAGTGTGAGGAGTATCTTAATGCCATCTTAAAACCTCCTTTTGGGATTACGATTGTAAGACCATCACATACCTATGATGACCATTCACTGGTCTTTCAAATCCCTCATTGGGGGGCTCCTTTTACGTTGTTATCGCGTATGATTCATGGCGATCCGATTGTGATTGCAGGTGATGGATCAAGTCTTTGGACATTGACCCATCATACCGATTTTGCATGTGCATTTGTGGATCTATTTGGCCAAAAGAAAACCTATGGAGAAACGTATCATTTAACATCGGATAAAGTGTACTCATGGCAAAAAATCACGGAAAGTCTCTATCAAGCTCTTGGGAAAAAACCCAATATTATTCACATGCCTTATGATATGATTTACAAGCATTTCCCTGATTTAGAAGGACCCATGCGTGGGGATAATTTATACGATGCCATATTCGATAACTCAAAGATTAAGCAGGTTGCACCCCATTATCAATCGACAATTGAATATCCCGATGTGGCTAAGAAGGTTGTTCAATATTTCCTCAGTCATCCCGATGTGCAATCCGTTGATGATGGCTTTATGAAGCGATATAATAGCATGATAGAAGATTATTTAAAATCATAAAAAAGGTCCGCATATTTTGCGGACTTTTTAATTATTAGATGTTGGAAGGACCATCTGATGGGATCACTGCATAGAAAGAAGGTTCATAACCAATCTTTGTTTTATACACGTGATTAACGCTTTCTTTAATGCACTCAAGATCATCCATTTTAATGATTGAAACGACGCAACCACCAAAGCCTGCACCGGTCATACGTGCTCCAATAGCACCCGCATCTAGCAGTGTTTGAACCAGCGTATCAAGTTCAAAACCTGTGACTTCATAGTCATCTCTTAATGAGTGATGCGATGCAATCAAGAGTTTAGCAAATTGATTAAGATCATTTTTCCTTAATGCATCGCAAGCTGCTAACGTTCGTTTTTGTTCGGATTGAACATGACGAACTCTTTTGAAATGCAAGGGAGAAAGTATGCTTTGTGATAGGTTTAATTGCTCATCGGTTAGGCTGCACAAATTGTCGATGTCAAAGGTGAGTTTGAGTGTCTGAAGAGATTCTTGACATTCTCTAAATCGCTCGTTATATTTTGAATCAGCTAACCCTCTTTTTTTATTGCTATTGACGATAAGCAATTGATATTCATTGAAGTCGAGAGGGATGTACTCATAGTCAAGCGTTTGTGTGTTGAGTAGAATGGCATGATCTTTCTTGCCAGAAACCACAGCAAATTGATCCATGATTCCTGAATTCACACCAACAAAATGATTTTCTGCATATTGCCCAAATCGCGCCTTTTGCTCAAGTGTCAAATTGAAATGAAACATCTGATCAAAAATGGTGATGATCAATAGTTCAAGTGAAGCCGATGATGATAAACCTGCATTGACAGGCATGGTACCTTCTATGTATAAATCAAGACCATGTGTTGGAGTATAGCCATGATCGATCAGCGTTTTTATGGACCCTTTGATATAATCAGCCCATCGGTTTTGAGAATCTTTTTTGATTTCATCGATATTAAAACAATAGACTTTAGATGAAAAAGATGGAGAAAGCACGCATACTTTCATATCCTCTCTTTTTCCTACAACACCATATGTTCCATAACTTAAGGCACATGGAAGGACATACCCCCCATTGTAATCAATATGTTCACCAATGAGATTGACACGACCAGGCGAGTAATAGACATCACCATCATGTCGTTGAAAATCATGTTGAAAAGCCTTTAAGAGTTGATCTTTCATGAGGTTGTTACGTCCTTTAACCACGATGTCATCGCGTCCATACTCTGTTGATCATGTTGTTTAAACACACCACAATCTTCAAGAACACCTACAAAGACTTTTCCTATGGCATCTTCAATGATGTGATCAATATTTGTTGAATCCCATGATGGTTGAGATTTAATCTGATCAGCAAATGCTTGATGTTTTAAAGAACGTTCAGGGAGTGGTTGTCCTTCAAGAAGATACGATTTCACATCGTTCATTTCTTGATCGAGCCGACCCGGCAAAATGCCTAATCCCATGGCTTCAATCAGACCAATATTTTCTTTTTTGATGTGCCATTTATCTTCATGAGGATGAAAGATACCTAACGGGTAACGTTTGCTCGTTTGATTATCGCGGAAGATGAGATCAATGGTAAACTCACCACCATGCTTCCTCACGATAGGTGTCACGGTATGATGAGGGGTATCATCGGTATGTGATCGGATATTCAAGGATTCATTGGTGTAATTTTGCCACGAGTTAAGCACTCGCATCGCCATACTGATAAGGCGATATTCAACTTTACCTGTCATTCTTAACGTGGATAATGGCCATTTTAAAATGGTATACTGTATATCTTCGTGTAGCCAACTGCGATAGGTTTTAGCCTTTTCGATTGGAAAATGATGACGCCCACCTTGATAGTGATCATGCGATAAAATCGAACCACCTACAATCGGTAAATCCGCATTGGATCCAAAAAAATAATCATTAAAAAAGCGGCATAAGTAGAAAAGATTCTCAAATGTTTTTTTATCGATTTTCATCGGTCGATGATGTTCACTCAATACAATCGCATGTTCGTTGTAATAAATATAAGGTGAATATTGAAAATACCATCGCTCTTTCTCGATGTCAACTTCAATCAAGCGCAGCTGATCTCTTGAATCACGTGTATAATCGCCTGTAAACCCTTCATTTTCAATACAAAGCAAACATTTAGGGTATGATGTACTTTCTTGTTGACTAGCTAAAATAATGCTCTTTGGATCCTTTTCTGGTTTTGAGAGATTGATGGTAATATCAAGTTTTCCATAACTGGATTGAACGTGAAATGATCGATTTTTTTGAACGCGATCCATGCGGATATAGTTCACATTTTGCATGTATTGATAAAACCAGTCAGTTGCTTTGCGACTGGACTCCATAAATAACTTGAAAAAGATATATTCTACATCCGAGGGTTTCATCGCCATCACATTCATGATTTTGGCATCGAATAGATCACGCGTTATTTGAGATCCATCAAGTTGTCCCAACTTTTCAAGTTCATCCAGGATAGGATTTAATGCTTCTGAAGGATGTGAAATGGAAACTGGTTTCAAAGAATATCCATGCTCTAAATGAAGCATGTGATACAATTGATTTTTTATATAATGATAATCTCGAGCTTGTATGAGTCCACTTTTTTCAGCGAAGTGAAGTAAATTTTCAACGTGTTGATGCATCGTTAACCTCCTGATGAATCTATCTATTCATATTTTAACAAAATTATGACTATATATCCCTGTTAAAATCATGAATTGTATGAATTCAAGTTTCCATATGACGCATAAAAAACTTTTGATATTCAAAAGATATCATAAATCCTTTATAATTGAACTATACATGGCATAAAAGGAGCATAATATGGCACATTCTGTGAAACGGAAATTAGCTTTCGCATCAGCTGACATCTTTGGTGGAGGATCATTCAATATTGTCAATTTTTTATATCCTGGATTTTTAGCCATTACAGTAGGTATTAGTCCCTATTGGATTGGCGTTGTGATGCTTGTTGCACGTATATGGGATGCGATCACGGATCCCATCATGGGTCATCTATCTGATCGAACAACATCCAAAATGGGCAAGCGTCGCATTTATTTGGTCATTGCAGCACCTTTCGTATTGGTGTCGATGTATCTGCTCTTTTTCCCCTTTAGTTTTTCTGAGACCTGGATGCGGGTCATTGCAGTTTTGCTATCCTATCTCGTTTTTACAACCGTTCAAACAACGGTGATGATTCCTTACTATTCTTTATCAAGTGAAATGACTTCAGATTATCAAGAACGTGCATCATTCAACTCATATCGTTTAGGCTTTAGTATTTTTTCATCCATATTATGTGTTGCTGTTCCTGGAATTGTTGTCGGACTTTTTGGTGATAAAACGATTGGTTACCAAGTGATGAGTTTATCATTTGGATTGCTGTTTGGTCTTTCTGTATTTTTTACGGGATTATTTGCACGAGAAGAAATTCAAACACCCAAAGTTGAAACCAAGTTATCCTTTAAGGATATGATGAAGCCTTTAAAATTAGTTCCATTCCGTCAATATTTAGGCATGTTTCTCGTCCTTCAAATGTCGATGGCGATTATGAGTGGACTCTTCTTTTTCTACATCGATTTTTTTATCACAAAATCAAGTACAGCACAAGGACAGTCGACCATGGTCGGTTTAATTGCTGCGGCTTTAATGTTTTCGATGCAAATCGTCGCATTACCCATCTATCTCAAGATGATTGAAAAAAAAGGAAAGACTTATGCCTATCGCTTTGGTGCATATCTTTGGATTCTTACAGCTTTATTCATTCTTTTAATCCCTTCCAATGTAACACCTCTTGCTGTCTATGCACTCGGTGCTGTCATGGGGTTTGGTATTTCAGGCCCCGGACTTGTCCCCCATACCATGTATGGTGATGTTGTTGATGCAGGCCAATTAATGTTTCATGATCGTTTGGATGGTCAGATGAGTGGATTTACCAATTTCATTAACAAGATAGCACAAGCTGTCGGATTAGCAATTGTCATGTTTTTGATTGGTCTTGCAGGATTTCAAGAACAACAACCTGGCGGACCGATCATCAACAGTCAACCGGATTCAGCAACGCTCATGATTCGACTCATCATGACATTTGCACCGCTCATTTTTATGGGTATAGGCATTTTTATATCGCATCGTTATAAGATCGATCAAAACAAACAAAAGCAGTTGACTCAAGCGATTGTCGATCCTTCGATTGATCGAAAAGCCCTTTTAGAAAGTCTATCATGAAACGTCCCAATCCGTTTCTTTATGTGACCTTAGGTTTTTTGCTCAAAGTATTTGCCATCATCAAAGGTCAACGTATCATCAAAAAAATACAAATCAAAGGCCCCGCAATAACCTTATCGAACCATACATCGTTCTATGATTTTATTTATACAACCGCGACACTTTACCCAAAACGGGTGAGCTATCTTGCAGCAAGCAAAATGTTCTTTGAGACTGGAACAGGTTTTTTCTTGCGGTTAGCACGCGCTATACCGAAGAGTTTGATGCAAGCAGACCCTGTAGCAACCCTCTCTGCGTTCCGTATTTTAAAAAAGAAGGGTATTGTTTCCATCTTTCCAGAAGGTCAAATATCGCCATCGGGAAAAACCATTTACATCGCTTATTCCATTGCGAAATTTATTAAACGTGCCCATGTCGATGTGTACATCGTCAGACATTTTGGGCCAGGTCTTGTTAATCCACCATGGACGAAGAAAACATTTTCTGGCAAAATTGAGACTGAAAAATATCTATTATTGAAAAAAGAAGACATCGAAACGATGGATCTTGATCATATCTATGACGTTGTTTGCCAACATCTTCATATCTCACAAGGTCAATTTGCGCAAGACAAGGGATATCGCTATCGATTACGCCCTATCAACAATTTAGAAAATGTTATTTATCAATGTCCTCAATGCTTACATGAAGGTTTAGTGGCTAAACAGTATGCACTCATCTGTCCATCATGCCATCACGAACTTCACTATGATGTTCACGGTCTGATCAACCAAGAACCACTCGATGTTCATTTTGATCGACAAGCAGAACGTGTTCAACATATGATCGACCAAAATCCTTCATTTGAGCTTTCAGCAACCACAAGACTACAATCTTTTCGTCACGAAAAATTAATTGATGTGGGACGTGGTGTGATGACATTGAATCACAAAGGCTATGTTTATCAAGGTACTGTCGACGGAAAAATGACGACATTAACGTTTGCTATCGATTCTACACCGACTTTACCGTCTGATATTGGACGGAATATTCAAATCTATGAAGGCTATCAAATCTATCAATTCGAAATGGATGAACCGTGGAAACCGACGAAATTTGTCCACGCAGGTGAATATCTTTATCAGATCAAACAAAAATCATAAAAACATAAAATCAAAAAACATAAGAACAAGATGATGAAATCCATGAAGGGAGAAGAGATCAACAATGATCTCGGTTATAGTCATGAACGATAAACATCAATTGTTGACCATCAGTAAAAAGGCATTTATCAACGTACTGATTATTTTAGTAGGTTTACTGATCTTAGCAGGCGTCATCACGCTTATTATTCCAGCCGGAGCATTTGACAGAGATGCAACTGGACAAATCATTGATGGAACATATCACCTGATTGATCAAGTCAATTATCCGGTATGGCGATGGTTTGTCGCACCTTTTGAGGTGTTGATCAGCGATGATGCGATCTCTGTGGTGATGATTGGTCTCTTTTTGCTCATTTTAGGTGGAACATTTACCTTGATGGATGAAACAGGCGGGATACGCATCATGATCAAACGTTTAATTGAACGATTCAAAGATCATAAGTATATCCTCTTAAGACTAGTCCTTCTCATTTTTATGATCTTTGGTGCTTTTTTTGGCATTTTTGAAGAATCTGTAGCACTAATGCCTGTATTGATTTTGCTGTCACTTTCTTTGGGATGGGATACGCTAACCGGGATGGCGATGAGTTTGCTCGCCGCAGGGTTCGGATTTGCAACAGCGATTACCAATCCTTTTTCCATCGGTATCGCATCCAGTTTAGCGGGTACTGAAATTTTATCTGGAGCACTTTATCGTCTATTCGTTTTTGGTGTCATGTATACAGTCTTACAAGGCGTAGTTGTTCATCATGCGAAAAAGATTGAAAAAGACCCCAAATTATCACCAACATATGAGATTGATCAGGGGAAAGTCAGACATTTTGATCTCAATCAAGCCATGCCATTTAAAAATGAAAGATTAACATATCGCACCTATGCCACCTTGTTTATCGTTCTTTTGATCGGTATTGTTTCTGTAGGTCTCCTTGAATTATTATTTGACATCTCGATTCCAGCCATACCTGTGATGGCAGCCATCTTCTTGATTGGTGGCATCATCGGTGGCTTTCTTGTGTCAAAAAAATGGGGATATACCTTCAAAACGTTTGGTCATGGTATGTTAGGGGTCGCTCCAGCTTTCATCCTCATTGTTTTAGCTGTATCGGTTAAACACGTGATTGTCTCAGCGCAAGTCATGGATACACTTCTCTTTCACCTGTCTAACACGCTGAGAAATCAAGGTCCCATTGCAGCGATTTTAATGATCTATCTTCTCGTTTTAATCATTCAGTTCTTCATCGGTTCAGCATCAGCGAAGGCTTTTCTTTTGATGCCACTCTTAATTCCTTTGGTCGATTTATTATCGATGTCACGCGAACTTGCTATTCTAGCATTTATATTCGGTGATGGGTATACCAATGTTATATTCCCGACAAATGGTGTCCTCTTAATCGGTTTATCCATCGCAGGTGTATCGTATACGAAGTGGTTTAAATACACCTATAAACTCCAGTTGCTGACCTTAGGCTTAACGATTATGTTTCTTATCCTTGCTGTTTGGATTGGATATTAAAAAAGGGGACTAAATCCCCTTTAACATTGATCAAGTAAATTGAGGTAGAATTGAATACCATTTGTCACATTTTCTTTTGAGATATCCTCATCAAATCCATGAATTTTTGCGAGATCTTTTGAAGATACATCCATCGGTGAAAACTTATAGACATGATCACAGATGGCATGATAACGTCTTGAATCTGAGGTAGCAATCATCAAATAGGGTGATACGATCACATCAGGCCATGTCTGTTGGATGGATTTTTCAATCATTTGATAGCGTTCATCAACTTTAGAAATGGTTGAAGGCTCTGAGACTTCCTGCACCACGATTTCAACCCGATCGTCTTTTATGATCCGTTGAATACGCTTGATCAACATGGTGGATGTCTCTCCAGGAATTAAACGGTAATTAATGCCTACTGACGCTTCTGAAGGTAAAACGTTGATTACATCAGATCCATGCATCATGGTAAATGCTTGTGTTGTTTTAAATAGTGACAGGAGTTCTCCGCCGGTCATTTTCGCCATCAGCTTAATGAAGGGAAGGAAAAGCCAAAGATTAGCAAAGAGTAAACGGATAAAAAACGATGTTGAATGGGGTGAAACCCGCTCAAAAAGTGCTTTGACGGGTGGTGTGAGTTTTAAACGAAATGAAGGATGATGATGAAGTCTTTGAATTGATGTTGCAAGGATTGAAAGAGGTGAATCCTTGGGAGGTGTTGATGCATGCCCACCGCGACTTTTGACCTTCAGTTCAATATTTAAAAACCCTTTTTCAGCAATTCCAACGACGGCAGCTTTTTTCTCTACACCAGGGAAAATGTTTGAGACGATTGCACCTCCTTCATCGAGCACAAGGTAAGGTTTAATCTTTTTTTCTTTCAAAGCTTCAACGATGGCTATTTGAGAAGATCCATAAGTTTCTTCATCACCACCGAAGGCAAGATAAAGATCATGATGGAATGTTTTCTTCTTTTGAAGCATCCATTCAAGTGCTTCAAGTATCGCATGAAGACTATGCTTTGTATCAAGTGCACCACGACCATAGATCGTTGTATCACTGATTTTTCCTGAGAAAGGATCATCTTTCCAACCTTCCTCAACAGGAACGACATCATAATGGCTCATCAGAACGATAGGTTCATGTTCAAACTCACCTTTGATATGAAAAAGCATCCCTTGACCATGCATGCTCAATGTAGCGTGCTGGTGAATGAATGGATAACGCTTTTGAAGATATAAGCGAAATGCTTCGAAGACTTTCTCATCTCTTTTTTCGATGTCTTGATACGAAATTGTAGGAAATTGAATCATCTCTGAGAGCGATTGATACGCACGCATTTCATCGATAGTCCAGCTCTTTTTTTCTTCATGATGCATGTTTGGTTTTGATAATAACGTGCGAATAAAAAGGATTAAAAAGAATAGAACAAAAAAACCGATGATGATATAAGGCATGATATCACTTCCTTTAATATGACGTTTATATCTACATTATACAGCACGAGTAAGATGAGTTCATGCAATTTTTTCGTCCTATGCTATAATATGAATAATCTCGATAGATTCGAGAAGTTTCTATGTCCATGATGGCAATAGTCTTTTTCATTAAAAAAGATGCCATGGTGAATCATAACAATCATATCTAACACACGCATGATGCGTTCATAAGGAGATAACGATGAATCAATTATCAGATATCGGATTAACAGGCTTAGCGGTTATGGGTGAGAACCTTGTGCTCAACATGGCATCCAAAGGTTTTCAGGTTACAGCGCATGCACGTCAGCAGAGCCGTGTTGATGAATTTTTAAATGGTCGCGCTAAACATCTTCCCATTATCGGTACATCCGATCTTAAAACGCTCGTTCAATCACTCAAAAAACCACGAAAGATTATGATGATGATTAAAGCAGGCGACCCAGTTGACCAGGTCATCGAACAATTATTACCTTTGCTTGAACCAGGAGATATCATCATTGATGGTGGAAATTCTCATTTTCCAGATACTATTCGGCGCACAAAATATGTAGAATCCAAAGGTTTTCTCTACATTGGAACTGGTGTATCCGGCGGTGAAGAAGGTGCACTTTTAGGTCCCTCTATCATGCCCGGTGGATCTCCTTCAGCCTGGCCACACGTCAAACCCATCTTTCAGGGCATCGCCGCCAAGGTAGAGGATGGTTCGATTTGTTGTGACTGGGTAGGAGAAGATGGTGCGGGTCATTTTGTGAAAATGGTGCACAATGGTATTGAATATGGCGATATTCAATTGATCACAGAAGCTTATCATGTGATGCGTGAAATACTTAAATTATCTGCAGATGAGATGGCTGAAGTTTTTAAAGCATGGAACAAAACAGAACTGGACAGCTATTTGATTGAAATCACTGGAGACATTTTGTCGTTTAAAGATGAAGATGGACATCCGTTGATCGATAAAATATTAGATACAGCAGGACAAAAAGGAACGGGTAAATGGACAGCAGTTCAGTCTCTTGAAGATTCTGTTCCTCTCACCCTCATCACCGAAGCGGTTTATGCACGCTTTATCTCATCTTTAAAAGAAGAACGCATCACCGCTTCTCAAGTGTTCACGTCTAAGCCTATAAAGTTTGAAGGTAATAAGCAATCTTTCATCGAAAAAATTCGAAAAGCACTTTATGCAGCAAAGATTGTATCGTACGCACAGGGTTATGCGCTGATGCGTGCATCTGCCAAAACGAATCATTGGAACTTAAACTATGGTGGGATTGCATTGATGTGGCGTGGAGGTTGTATCATCCGGTCAGCTTTCTTAGGCAAGATCAAAGAAGCATTCGACTTGAATCCTGATCTATTAAACTTATTACTTGATCCCTATTTTAAACAAGCGATTGAAAACATGACCGATGCATGGCGCGAAGTCATCTCTACAGCCGTCTTGAATGGTATTCCAACTCCTGCGATGTCAGCTGCGTTGAACTATTTTGATTCCTATCGCACCAAAAATTTGCCAGCAAATCTCCTTCAAGCACAGCGCGATTATTTTGGAGCACACACCTATGAACGAATAGATCAGCCCAGAGGTGTATTTTTCCACACCAATTGGACGGGTCGGGGAGGAAAAACGTCGTCGACGACGTACAATGTCTAAAATCAAGAACATTTCACATGAGTGACCACGCACTTCATGTTCATCATCACTGGATCAACACCTATTTTGGATGGGTGTTTTTTCGTTATATCTCCCATCATTTGATATTCAAACAACCCAGAGTGGGGTATCGTTTTTCTTTTTTATCTTCTCATGCTATAATGTGTAACGAAGACCATGAAGGAGGAAGCCATGAATTACCTTAAAAAGCGATACAAACTTTTTCTTTTTATGTTGGCTTTTTGGCTACTATTAAATTTTAATCTACAGCTTGACACAATGATCTTTGGTTTGGTCATAGCCAGTGTTGTGACTGTTTTAGCTTTTCCAGTACTCTATAATGAGCAAGGGTTTCGTTACCGTGGGATTTATCTCCATCGTTTAGTCCTTTATTTTTTTGTTCTATTCTTCGAAATTTTCAAATCAGCTTGCACATACACCATCAACCTGATTTCAAGAAAGTACGAACCAGTTCTTTTTAAAATTGACTTAGATGTCACGGATCCCATTCAAGTGGGGATCGTTGCCAACTCGATTACCTTGACACCAGGAACCATCTCGGTTGAAATTGTCGATCATTCCATCTATGTTTTAACGTTAGCAAAACCGGGGACTACACAAGAAGAACTGGAGAGACCCATTCGTAATTCCTTTGAAAAATTCTTTAAGGTGAAGGAGAAAAAGAGATGAGTACACTTCAACTTTTCTTATTGATCACCATGATGCTTCTTGTAGTCGGTATTATTGCATCTTTCATCCGTATGATTTATGGTCCAAAACTATGGGATCGTATTTTGATGCTCAATTTAATCTCTGCAAAAGTGGTTTTAATCATTGCGATTTATGCCATCTACATGAACAGCTTAACCTTGCTCGATATTGCGATCTCTTATGGCATTATTGGATTTCTCACCATGACCTTGTTGTCTAAATTTATCATGACAGGAGGACGAGAAAAATGAACGTCGTTGCCATGATTATTTTAGTACTCTCTTGGTTTTTCATCATTTTTGGGATGATTGCTGTGTTTGGGTTAAAGAATATGTATGCTCGTATTTTATCATCGACAACCATTGATACAGTTGCAAGTTTCCTTGTTTTATTCGCACTGATGTTTGTATCATCAAGTTTTGTGTTTATCGTTCGCTTTGTGTTGTTGATTATTTTCTTATTGATCACAAATCCCATATCGTCACACGTCAACATACGCTCTGCTTATCTTTCAGGCATTCCCATCCATGATAAGGAGGTTAAGCTATGAGCAGTATTTTTAGTACTGAAAACATCGCTTTAGCTCTTCAAATCTTAATGATTATCGTTGCTCTTTTTATCGTTTTTTATGAACGCAATTTTACCATCATTATTTTCATCTCTGTTTTCTCACTGATTGCAGCAACCCTCTACACCATGAATCAAGCTCCAGACGTCGCGATTGCTGAAGTTGCGATTGGTGCAGCCATCATTCCTTTAATTTATGTCATATCGATTTCAAGACAGCGTGAATTTATCGTGCTTGATAAAAGTCGACATGGCTTTGTTGATCCCGATGAAACATTAGAAGGTGTTGTTTATGATGTCTTAAATGAGTTTGTGACAACTTACGACCTCAAACTTAACGTATGTTGTGATATTGAAGGAAAAGAAGAAGATTTGACCAATCAACTCAATGTGGATTTGATCATCAGCTATGATGCAGAACATGATCACTACACGCTCAAAGGAAAATCGAGCAGTGTGCTCATGGTCAACCTTAGAAAATTAACAAAAGACCATAAACAAATCTCGGTGGTCACCTTTAAGGATGGTGATCCCATTGATTAAGCGTCTGGTTTTGCTCATCATGCTCGGTGGTCTTCTCTATGGATTTATCCTCGCCATGAATGATTTAGAGTTGGTCTATAACGATTTTGGTAAAGAATATTTTCTTTTGAATGGTCTAAGAGAAACAGGTAGTTTGAACTTGGTCACAGGTATTTACTTGGATTATCGTTTGTTTGATAGTCTGTTTGAGGCTGGGATTTTATTGATTGCCGTCTCAGGTGTTATGTGGATCAGTCAACATAAAATCCAAGAAAAGAATGCAAGTTTTATGCTGGATAAACAAAAAACACCCGAACTCTTCATCATATTCTCACGTTTACTTTATCCCATCATGCTTGTCTTCGGTTTTTATGTCATTATCAATGGTCATCTTTCACCAGGTGGAGGATTCCAAGGTGGTGCCATTGTTGCAACCGCAATCTTGATTCTTTATTATATCGACATTACGAAGACCATTGATGTCAAATTGATTTTGACAATTGAAAAAATTTTATTCATGGCATTGGTTTTAATAGGTGCTTTAAGTTTTGTGACGACGGGTCATCCGTTTACTAACTTCATCCGACAACCTGAATATCAAGCCATTTATCTCATGACACTCAATGTTTTAATTGGCGTTAAGGTAGCTCTCGGTTTAACCGCCATTTTCACCGCTTTCTTGAAGGAGGGACGCTAAATGAATCCTATTTTAACGTTTATCATCATTTTAATTGGATTCTACGGACTTGCAACGAGCAAAAACATCATCAAATCCGTCTTTTGTGTCACAATCATGGAAACGGGTATTATTTTACTTTTCCTCAATTTGGGAAATCTAGAAGGTGGGATGATCCCCATCTTAGATCGCCTTGGTATTGCGATTGTTGACCCTATCCCACAAGCGTTGATGATTACAACAATCGTTATCGGTTCAACCATTACATCACTTGCTCTGATGTTGTGTATCAAGATTTTCCACCATTTTGGTTCAATCGAATGGAAAGTGGTCCTTAAACGGGAGGATAAATCATGACTTTTATCCCTCTTTTATTGGTCTTTGTGCCTATATTTACAGCGGTCATCCTGTATCTATTTAAGACAACAAAATACTCATGGATTGTATTTGTCGGTCAAGTTATCACACTCTCTCTTTTCGTGATTTATGTGATAGGTCTACCTGATCATTTGACGCACCTTCTCATCATTGGTGGAACCGATGAAATGATTCGGATCAGTTTTTATAATGATATCACCTCGATATCGTTTGTTGCTCTTACACTATTTATGTGGTTTGTCATTTTGCTTTATACCTATAATACCAACCGAAAAGAGACCAAATTTTTATTCTTTTTGATGTTTTTGGAAGGTATTTTCTTAGGTTTACTACAAACCAATGATTTATTTAATATGTTTGTTTTCTTAGAATTAATCGCCATTTTGGTTACCATCCTCATCTCATATAAGAAGACGGGATCTTCATTTCGAGCGGCTATTTATTACTTATTGCTCAATACAGTCGCTGCGATGATGTTTTTGGTGGGTATTATATTGATTTATTATACCTATGGTAACATCAACATTCAAATGGTGATGAACATGATGGCTGAACACAGTGATACCATGACCATCAAACTTGCTTATGTTTTGATGCTGTCTGGGATCAGCGTGAAAGCTGCACTTTTCCCTCTTTTCACCTGGTTACCCAAAGCCCATGGCGTTGCACAATCCACCATTTCAGCTTTATTATCAGGGTTAGTCGTAAAAGGTGCACTCTATATGTTGATTAGAATCAATCATCAGATGTTTCAAAACGCAAACTACGGAACCGAAGAGATGCTCTTTTGGATAGGAACAACCACCGCGATAATCGGTGTAATCTTTGCGCTTTCACAAAAAGATTTGAAGCAAATCCTTGCCTATCATACGGTTTCTCAAGTGGGTATCATGTTGATGGGATTATCAGCAATCACAGGTTTATCCTTCTTTGGTGGCTTTATGCATATCTTTAATCATGCACTTTTTAAATCCTTACTTTTCATGGGTGCTGGTGTGGTCATCAAAGTCTATAACACCAAAAAAGTCTATGAAATTCGTGGTGTCATGAAGACGATGCCATGGACAGGTATTTTACTTGTGGTAGGTATGCTTTCCATCAGTGGAGCTCCGTTTTTCAATGGGTTTGTTTCCAAATCACTCATTAAATATGCCTTTAAGGCTGATCTTGTGAAGATGGTGCTCTTTACACTGATCAATATAGGTACAGTCACCTCATTTATTAAATTTTCAACCATTTTGTTTGGACCCAAACAATCTCTTCGTGTCAGACGCAATATCAAACAACATGTTGGAATGAGTATCTTAGCATTCATGTGTTTAGCGATTGGCATTCTCTACTTGCCTTTAGGAAAACTCTATGGCATGGATTTATCATACGTTCATTTATGGGATATCATGTCATTTGTTGATTACATCATTTATGTCGGTGTTGGATATTTGTTTTATCACTATGTTATTCATAAAGATTTTGTCTTTATCCAAAAGATCAGAGGTTTTTCTATGACCTTTGAACATGCGAATTTTTTATATTTAGCCTATATCATCTTGATCGGTTTTGTGGTCCTTATGTAACTTTGGATTAGGGGGGATTTCATGAGGAAAAGCATTGATATCGTCTTTTTTATACTTGCAGTTCTCTTTTTTATGGCATGGATTGGTCATGTCATTTTGAACTCGCTAGGGTACATTTACACGTTTTCATCCTTCATGCCTTTTCGTGTTGGGTGGTTCATCTTTGGATTATTCGGGTTATCATCGTATCTGTTTTTCATGTTCTTTTCGGAGGGTTATCTGATTAAATTTCTTCTAACAGCTGTCGCTCTTATTGGCTTCATGATGATGGTGTATACCATCCTTTGGGATGCAAGATCGACCGTTATTGAAGAAAAGTCAGGCTATATTTTTTTAGTGGAAGAAGACTACTTTTTACGTGGTGGGACCAAGACTATTTATCAAAAAATGAATCCATGGGTCAGTCGAAAAATAGCAATATGCTACACAGGATCCGATGTTTCCTGTACGTATGATGTGATTGATGATATGCTCATTCTTCATGTATGCGGGACAACATCGGATGATTCATGTTACATCCAATCTTATCCGCTTTCCGAAAAACCGTAGGAATAACGAAGAATCCACATGATCATTTAGAATTTTACATGTGTTACATCATTTCTTTAGACGCATGTCAACCTTATAGGTTGGCATTTTTTTGTGCAGAAATAAAAGACAACAACAAAATATGATATCATGGAATTACATGAGTCATAAAGGAGGATAAAAGCATGATTGGACATATCGACAACATACAAAAAAGAGAACTGAATAGCCCAGAGGTGAAACATGCTTCCATCAAAGCACTCGTTGGACCCCAAGAGGGATGGAACGGCTATGTATTTCGCGTTTTAGAAGTTGGTGTTGAGGGGTATACACCTAAGCATCAACATCCATGGCCACACATCAATTATATACTTGAAGGTGATGGCGAATTGTTTTTAGACGGCAAAGTTGAACACGTTACATCAGGGAGTTATGCTTATATTCCTGGAAACACCTTACATCAATTTAAAAACATAGGACGAACCACATTTAAATTTATATGCATTGTCCCTGAAGAAGGACATAAGTGATTCGTCTATGAAACATGATTTTCATTATCAAGCCATCATCTTTGATATGGATGGAACACTGATCAACAGCGATGAACTTGTCCTTAAAATCTACGAAAGACTGACGGATCAATTTCAACCACTCATTCCTTTTAAAACATTGAATGTCAACGATGTTTTAGCATTATCTTATCCTGAAGTTTTAAACCTATTATATGGATCTTTCTATCAGCATCATTTTGATGCTATATTGAGTTTACATCAAGAACTTAAACATCAATATTTAATGATTTATCCAGGTGTTTATGCGATGTTAGCATCGTTAAAAAAACGGGGTTATCGTTTAGGGTTGTTTACCTCAGAGATGCGATCTATCGCAGTCGATGAGCTAAAGATTCTTCATATCGACCATTTTTTTGACCATATTTTAGCTTTTGATGATGTTGAAAAGCCCAAACCAAATCCAGATGGTTTATTGCAGTTTATGAAAGTGTTTGACTGCAAACCTCATGAAATCATCATGGTGGGTGATCAAAAATCGGATGCTCTAGCAGCAAAACAAGCAGGAGTCTATTCGATTTTGATGGATCATGAACGCTCAAAACCATCCGATATTTTGCAGTTGTATCATCATGTCGCCTACACAACAAAAGAAGTGGAGACGATCATTTATCGTCAAGAAAAACTCTTGATCACAATGCCTAAAGATCGCGATTTAAAGATTATTCAGTTTACGGATTTACATCTTATGAACGATGAAAAAGATGAGAAAACATATCAACTGATGTCAACCATCATCCATCAAGAAAAACCAGATTTTATTGCGTTAACAGGTGACCAAACGATGTCTAGCGAGAGCGTGATGCTCTATCGTCAACTCGGTGACTTTATGGATTCCCATAAGATCCCGTATACCTTTGTTTTTGGGAACCACGACACAGAAGGATCGACCTATCAACTTTTGATTGATGCGATTCAAGAATCATCTTATCTGTCATTTGATCAAGGACCACAACACCTAGGTTATTCTAACTTTGTGATGACACTGATCGATCACGAAGTACCCGTAGGTCATCTTGTTTTCATGGATTCGCATATCGATGATTATTTTATGATTGAAGGAAAAAAGACATGGGGATACGGTGTTTTTTCACCTGAACAATTGGCGTGGTATCAACTTAAAGAAACGCATCCACTCCCTCATCTTATTTTTTATCACATCCCTCCATGTGAGGTGAATGAAACGACACCTGATGATCACCTTCATCAAGGTCATTACGGTGAAAAACCCTCGATACAAGGGATAAATACTGGCTTCTTTGCGGTTGCTAAACAAACCAAACAAGCCAAAGGCATGTTTTTTGGTCATGATCACTACAATGATTTTGTGTATAACAAAGACGGTATTTTACTTGCATATGGGCGCATAAGCGGTCATTATGATTATGGTGTTGCAGGCTTTCCTAAAGGAGCACGAGTCATCACGTTTAACCGCATAGGTGAATTAAATACATATGTCGTTCTCCATCAAAAACCATAGACTCTTCGGAGTCTTTTTTTTGTTGTAAGTTCGTGTTATTCTCGTTATAATGAGAGTAGAGAGAAAGCGAGGATGAACCCATGGCCATTTTCCCAAAGGGTTTTATTTTTGGTGCCGCAACATCGGCATATCAAATTGAAGGTGCCGCACAAGAAGATGGGCGCGGTTTAACGATGTGGGATGTCATCAACCGCGATGAACATGGAAGACCAACTGCTGATGTCGGCGATGTTGCATGCGACCATTATCATCGCTATGAAGAAGATATCCAACTGATGAAAACATTGGGCTTAATGAGCTATCGTTTTTCGATTTCATGGGTGCGTATCTATCCCAATGGTCATGGTACTCTCAATCCAAAAGGTGTCGCTTTTTATGACCGTTTAATCAACCGTCTCATCGAAGAAGGTATTGAACCTGTCGTGACTTTGTGGCACGGTGATTTACCTCTTGTTTACGAAAATCAAGGGGGATGGTTTAATCCAATCACCATCGATCATTATTTAAATTATGCAAAAACATTATTCGATCTGTATGGTGATCGCATCAACATCTGGTTTACCCATAATGAGCCATGGTGCACCGCTTTTTTAAACGATCGTCCTTTTTCTGAACAACTTCAAATCGCTCATCATGTGATGATTGCACATGCAAAGGCCGTTCAGCTTTATCGTCAGCATCCTCATGGACATGGCAAAATCGGCATCGTCTTGAATTTGGGAAAACAGTACGGTAAAACCTTTGATCCGATGGATGGATTTGCTGCGCGCAACATCGAAGGCTTTGTCAATCGTTTCTTTCTCGATCCCGTGCTCAAGGGCAAATATCCCAAAGATATGATCGATCTCTATGAAAAAGCAGGACATACCTTTAAACGAACAAACAAAGAGATGACACTGATCAAACAGAATCGTATGGATTTCTTAGGGATTAACATGTATACCCGAGGTATTCAAGCTTATGATCCCTTTAATAAACTATTTTATAGCCATGATGTGAGACATCCAGAAGCAACGTACACCGAGATGGGATGGGAAGTATGTCCACGATCTCTTCATGATTTGTTGATGGACATTCAAGAGAAATATGATAACATCGAAGTCATGATCACCGAAAATGGGGCAGCTTTCTCTGATGACAAAGTAACTCATGATCGAGTTTATGACGAGGATCGGGTTCAATACTTTAAAGGTCATCTTCAAGCTGTATGTGATGCAATCAAGCATGGATGCAACATCACACGTTACTATGCATGGTCACTTCTCGATAACTTTGAATGGGGACTTGGTTACTCCAAGCGGTTTGGTATCATCCGCGTCGATTATGAAACCCAAAAGAGAACCATCAAAGATAGTGGTAAGTATTACGCAAAAGTCATTCAAACACGAAAATTTTAAAAAAAGAAGGGGCTGTAACGAAATAAAATAGTTTCAGCCTTGATAACAAAAAACCACTCTGGAAGCCAGGGTGGTTTTTGGTATAATTGAAGTATGACTAGTACACAATTAAACCAAGTCTATTTTAAC
>Ga0074195_1001593_pt1 | contig 30520 bp, 30 predicted proteins | sample EPASupsiteHSE623_FD_64525 | JGI IMG/M metagenome (GOLD analysis project Ga0074195, IMG submission 64525) | Bioremediated contaminated groundwater from EPA Superfund site, New Mexico - Sample HSE6-23 | ecosystem: Environmental > Aquatic > Deep subsurface > Groundwater > Contaminated ... | reverse complement strand
CCCCAGATGATCGACCGATAGCGTTGATAGCTTCATTCGGACCCCTTCAATCCCTTTCGATATCAGAAAGCCCTACTGAGATAAAAATGTTTCAGATAAGAGGTTTTACCTGCGGGATGTGGGATCAAGGCAAAGAACTCCGCTTTCCTCCCGCGGCCTGAAGGCCTTGGACTTTCCTTTCTTCCTTCGCAATCCTACGCGTTAAATAGTAATAGTAAATCATCATTTACCATGGAGCGAGGCATTTTATGAAATTGTTTTATTGTTCTGCATTGATAGCTATAGTCTTGCTTCTCGTTCCCGCTGGATTGTGCCAACAGAACTCCGGTGACAGCAATTACAATTACACCCAGGCAGATCAGTTCTTGCCCGTCAATGTGGTCCCATTGCTATATAACACGACAGTGATCCCAAACTGGATAGACGGAACGGATAAATTCTGGTATATCAATACCGGTCGATACGGAAAAGAGTTTGTTCTCGTGGATATGGCAAACGCCACCCGCAAATCTGCTTTTGACCGTAAAAGGCTTGCGCAAGCTCTCGCTTATGTATCCGGTATAAAAGTCGATCCGTCAAACTTGCCTTTCTCAAACATCATTTTCCGACAGGCAACAGTTGAGTTTTCGGCACTAAACAAGACCTGGCAATTTGACCTCAAGTCTCAAGGCATCAAGGAAGTAAAGCCCGGCAGAGTTCTGCTAAATTTCCTAAGGCCCAGACGACACGGAGAGAATCGTGCTATCTCTGAAATCCGTGCCCTCAAGTTAGCAGGACCCGGCGAATTGCTTTCCCCGGATAGCACTCGTGCAATCTACGTCCAGGATCATAATCTCTGGATGAAAGAAATTGCTACCGGCAGGAAATATCCTCTAACTTCCAACGGATCGCAGGATTACGCCTATGCCGAGAGATCTGGCACAGTCCTGCATCCCGTTAGCCAGGCTAGACTGAACGAGACCCCGCTACCTTATGCAGTTTGGTCTCCTGACTCCAGACGAATTGCCACTTTTAGAATGAACCAGAGGAACGTTACTCCTCTATACCTTCTCGAATATGTGCCCGACAACAACTCAAGGCCCGAGCCCTGGATGTACAGGTTCGCAATGCCCGACGAGAAACATGTGCCCGTTTATGAACCCGTAATCATAGACGTTTTAGAAAAGAAGGTGATACCTGTTTCTCACGAACCCCAACCGGAGGTATCGCTGATGGATACTGATGAAGACGTCCTGCAGTGGTGGAGCGATAACGGCCAGGTGACCTACTCATTATTTGCAGACAGGGGTGAAAAAGCCCTCCATCTACTGGAAACAAATCCCCAGAATGGTCAGACCAGAGAGATTCTGAATGAAAGCAGTCCAACCTATCTCGAGGCCAACCTGGATTATGCCAGCCTTCCCAATGCCAGGGTTCTCAAAAATGGAGACGTTATCTGGCTCTCAGAGAAAAGCGGCTATGGCCACCTTTATCTTTACGACAGAAAAGGTATGCAGAAGAACGCGATAACCTCAGGAAATTGGGTGGTCAGGGAACTATTGTATGTTGACGAGAATAGCTCCCAGGTCTACTTCACTGCCGGGGGCCGGGAACAAGGACGCGATCCCTACTTCCGCCATTTATACAAAGCAAATTTGAATGGTTCCGGTCTCACCCTCCTCACACCCGAAAACGCCGACCACAACATCCAGGTTTCACCGAAGGGAACCGCCTTTGTGGACACATACTCCCGAATCGATCTGCCGCCTGTAACCGTGCTTCGAGATCTCAGCGGCAATATAATCCTGACCTTAGAAGAGGGAGATATAGGAAACCTCACTGGAATGGGCTGGATGCCGCCCGAGAGCTTCAGCGTCAAGGCTCTGGATGGAAAAACGGATCTCTATGGCTTGTTGATAAAGCCGACTGGCTTCAATGCCTCAAAAAAGTACCCTGTTGTGGAAACGGTATATCCTGGGCCCTGGATAATAGTCACAGCCAAATCCTTCCCAAGTGATATGTCCTGGGTAAACAAGATTTTCTGGAGAGGCCAGGCTCTTTCTGAATTGGGATTTATAGTAGTTATAATGGACGGGCCTGGAACGCCCTACAGGTCCAAGGAGTTCCACGACGCATCCTATGGCCATCTGGGCGATGCCGGCGGGCTTCCAGACCATATCAATGCGCTGAAGATGCTTGCAAATGAAAGGCCCTACATGAATCTGGACCGAGTTGGGATGTTCGGACACTCGGCAGGAGGATTCATGACTGCACAGGCCCTGCTCAGCTATCCTGACTTCTACAAGGTTGGAGTGGCGTCATCCGGAGATCATGATAGCCGTTTCTATGGTTCGTTCTGGGGCGAGAAATACGAAGGATTGAATGCCAGCTATATGGAGCAGATAACGAGTAGGAAGGCCGGGAATTTGACAGGCGATCTGCTGCTCATAACCGGAGACGTGGATGACAATGTGAACCCTTGCATGACGATGCAGCTGGTCGACGCTCTCATAAATGCCGATAAGCCCTTCGATATGCTGGTCATGACCAATAGGAACCATGACTTGAGCTATGACCCATATTATCTCCATCGCCTGTTCGGATACTTTACCGAGCACCTTCAGAATAGCGCCATGGATGAGGCATGAGCTTCACTCGAGATGGGAATTGGATACGATCTTCCTCTCACTAAAGCCCCTGCGATGCGGCAATCATACCGGTAATAGTCTGAGGAGGGGCCCTATTCCTCGGCATATCCTGGAGGCATTACAAAGTGACCAAAGTCGAGGCGGCTCTGCGGCTAGCATGTTCCATAGAGGCGAGTATGCATTTTTGGGCCAAGTGAAAGATTATCTTGAGGCAAAGGGGATCAGTATAAGACGGTGATCTGGAGAAATGAATAGATTTAAGAGGTTCCTCGCTGTTTCGAATGGGTGTGATTGAGACAAAAAAACCTGCCTGAGGCGATCAAGTCGTCCGGACCGAACCGAAATAGCGGTCCTGCTTGCAGATTTCTTGATTCACTCATCCGATCCCGTTTCGAGATAACTTCAAGTTAGCCACCTGAAATAGCGAAGAGCCATTTAAGAGTCTCTGCCGGCAAATTCGTTTTTTCCCTTCAGCTAGATGAATGGTTATTAATTGCCGCGGAGTTTAGGTTCAAGGTGCAGAGAAATGCTCGCTGAGCTGAGCCCTGCATTCTACTCTAATTCTTGATTTGCGGGCCATTAGTATGTGACGATTCCTTCAATCATTGGTTAGAGCAGTTGCTCGAAACTTCGGAACTGCACAAATTCAAAGCATGCAAGATAATGATAAATAATAAAAGATCGATTTTCAATCAGATCCGATGGTCAGAGGGAGGGATTGTATTAGAATCAACTTCAAGTCCATGCTAGTTTCGACAGGCATCTTGATTATCCTGGCAGTCATGCTTCCCGTTCTTGGGCTGGGAAGCGATTCGCAAGGCATAGAGCCATATCAAAAAACAATAATTGTCAATAGCCAGGTAGCCACCGGCGACTTCACATGGAGCCCGCAGAACTTCGCAGGCTTCTATTACGGTCTCGATGAAGATGCGGGCACTGAATTGCTCACTGCAACCCTAAGCAATGGCGAGTTCAGCGGAAGTCATCCCTATGGACTCAGCTATCAAACCACCTCTCAGGAGATACCCTTCCAGTTCAAGGACTGGGGATCATATTACGTTATGGGATTCCTGGGTGAGAAGTGCTTTGCCGGATATGCAGAGTGGTTGGATTCCGAGGAAGCTTACCTTTTCAGCAAGTCCACAGACAGGAGCGCTCTGGCCAAAGGACAGCTTTTAAAGGTCCTAATTGATGACGACACGGAGAAAACCATCACTACCGATACTCCCGTGAAGCTGCGAGAAGGCTATGAACTCGCCATAAAGTCCATCGACATTGACGGCAATAATGCCTACCTGGAACTAACCAAGAACGGCGATGTCGTTGACAGCAAAATCGTATATCCTTCCAGGGATGCTGCAACCCTGGCCGACAAGACCTATTATTACAGAAATTCACAAGTAGGCGACCAGAAGAGACTTGTGACCATCGCGGTTCACTTCAAGAATGCTTTTAAGGGCGCTGATCAGAACCTTGCCACTATCGACGGGGTATTCCAGATCTCTGATTCGCCCATTTCAATCGCGGAGGGGACATCATTCGAAAAGATGACGGTCTCTTCCGTTACTTCCGATCAGATTCTAATGGATAACCGGGACAACCCCATAACCCTGAGCAAGAATAAAGACGTGCGGCTGGCTGGCGATATTCGTCTGCGAACTGCCGACCAGAATATTGTGGACGACACATCCTCTCTGCGCTATTGCCTGTATCGCGAGATCGATTCTCCTGGCAAATACGGTGTAAGAGGGTCTGTATCAACGGGCGACTATGTATGGACGCCTCAAAACTTTGCTGGATTCTATTACGATCTCGATCATGATGCGGGGACGGAAACCCTGACCGCTGCTTTAAGCGACAAAACGCTTGCTGGCAACTACCCATATGGAATGATCTATTCCACAACCGCCCAGGAGGTCCCCTTCCAGTTCACGGACTGGGGATCCTATTATGTTATAGGATTCCTGGGAGAGAAGTGCTTTGCCGGATATACAGAAGGACGGGCTTCCGGGGAAGGTTACCTTTTCGATAAATCCGTAGACAGAAACGCTCTGGCCAAAGAACAGCTTTTGAAGATCCTGGCTGAAGACGACACCGAACGGACCATCACCACTGACAAACCATTGAAGCTAGAAGAAGGCTATGAGCTTGCCATAAAGTCAGTCAGCGCTGACGGCAATAACGTCTATTTGGAACTGACCAAGGACGGCGATGTAGTTGATAGCAGAGTTGTTTATCCTTCCAAGGAAGATGCAACCCTAGCCGACAAGACCTACTACTACAAGAATCCGAAAGTTGGAGATCAGAAGGGGCTTGTTACAATCGCAGTTCACTTCAAAAATGCTTTTAGAGGCGCTGATCAGAACTTGGCAACAATAAACGAAGTCTGGCAGATATCTGATATGCCCTTTATTGTTAAGGCCGACACCCAGTACGGCAAGATGACCATCGATACTATTGATGCCGATAATGGCTTCATTGCTATGAACAACAGGGACAATCCCATCACGCTCAGCAAGAATAGGGATACTTTGTTGATGGGTGACATTTCCATCCAGACTGCCAACTCCGATTCTCTGAGATACTACATTTGCAGGCATGAGGAAATAATAAACGCTGGTTCCAATGAAGCGGAAGCTGGCCCTGAATCAGCCCCCTCAAGAGGGAGTGCCATAGCTCCTTCCAAGACCAAGCAGTCCCCTGGCATCAATGGCAATAACCGATCCGGTAATGATGGTCAGGATCAGGAGCATCCAGTGTCCGCCGTCAGAATTGATGCCGTAAAGCCAACAGTGATAGCTAGCACCTGCGAGGATGTGGACGGCGTAGTAAGTGCAGAGGTAGGAGGAGAGGTTCGTAATGCCGGAGCGATCCTGTCCGTGCCTCCCGGGGCAGTTCCGGAGGATACGGAGGTCCTGGTCAGAAGGCTTACCGGCGAGCCTCCTGCGGGGGAAGTCCCTGAATCGAAGGCCAGTTCTGCCGTTGTCGTCAGTGATACCTTCGACTTTGGACCAGACGGCATAAAGTTTAGCAAACCTGTGAGCATCACGCTGCCCTATAGAGAGGATCTGCTGCCGGAAGGCACCAATGAGAGAGACATCCAGTTCGGCTACTTCGACGGAATGGGTTGGAAGGCTATTGGTGGAATTGTAGACACAGAAAAGAATACCGCAAGCATAGATCTCAACGAATTCCCTGGCGTTCTTTTAGAGTTGTTTGTAGGGGCGGTGATAGCTGGAGCATACTATGTGGTCGCAAAAAAAATAGCAGGGCATGTGGAAGGCGACCTGATCACTAGTGGTGAGGCGGATAAGTACGTTACTCCCAATGATCCGGTGGTACTGGCTAATTCAAAGAGGGCGATACTGAGAGGCGTGAAAACAAATGAAGAACTCACGCTTAAAGATCCCAAGCTGGGGGAGATGCTGCAAAGAAACAATGGAGAGGCGCAGCTGGTCTACGTGGATGAGAACGGAGAGAAGAACCAACAGAAGTATCCACAAGACGTGGAAGCAGGCGATTTTGGCAAGATTATGCCGCGGGACTATCTCACCACCAGGAACTATGAAGGAGATTGCGTGGACATAACGAATGCAGGAGTGAGCATCTTCAGTGCTAATGGCATTCCCGCAAAAGGATCTGGCGGATATATCAAGTACGTGGATAAACCCGATAAATTTCCACACGCCTGGGGCGAGGTGGTAATAGACAAAAAGGTCTATCTCCTTGATGAGAACGGCAAGATCGCCCCTCTGGAAGACGCCATGAAACGAATTGGCCTGGAAAGAGGATCGACCAGCGATAGTCGATATCGTATGTGGGATGATAAAGGGATCACCAAATACGATCCTGAGTGGTTCAAAAAATATCTTACAACCAACGCAAATCTCAAAATCGAGCAGCTGGGTCCTTCTTGTTGTGCCGGAAGTGACTGCATTGTCCTGACCACGACGCAGGTGCCATCCTCCGCAAAATTTGATTGGTCCTTTGATGAAGGTGAGTCTCAGGAATTTGATAATGCAAACGAAGGCTCGCAGATTCACAACACATGGTACACTGCTGGCGAGCACACGGCCTACTTGACCGTGACCGCTCCCGGATTCCAGGGACAAGGCACTGGCACCATCAAAGTTGACAACTGCAAGAGCTGGGAAGATGTAGCCCGGGAAAATCAAGAGAATCAGGGACATTAATCCTGCCAGCCACCATTGTTTTTCCAGCCTGGGAGTGGCTGGAGAACAATAGGCTCTGTCGAGCGATCCAAGCCCGATGCGTAACTCCTGGCATGCAATCGGAGCTTCAGGCATTCATGATCGAGCGCAACTGTGCGGGACAAGAGTACCTCGGCTTCTTTGGCCCCGGGCTCTGCATCAGACAGCCTCTGCAATTTAGAAACGATTTCGATGGCATGAATGATAAAAAGAGATATATTCATTGAGTCCAATGAGTAACTATCTAACTTGATATTAGGATATAGCAATCTGAACAAGCATTTGCCACGCGATAAAGGAGGATCTATAAAATTATGGCAGGGAAGAAGACCGCATCAGGATCGCCGCAGAATTCCATGAAAATTACCGTTAGCAAAAATGGCCCATATATCGTTATTGGCGGAGTGCCACTCATCGTCTCGGAGATCTGCAATGATGATGACGGCTACTGCCGAACCTGGCGGGAAATTAAGAGATATCGTGTGCAGGAAAAATATGCCCTATGTCGTTGCGGCCATTCGAAGAACAAACCCTTCTGCGATGGTACTCACGCAAAGATTCACTTTGAAGGAACCGAGACGGGAGATTACGAGCCGTTTGGAAAGGTGGCTGAAAAGATCTGCGGTCCTGCACTGACATTGGCCGATAATAAGCATCTCTGCGTCCATGCCAGGTTCTGCATGCGGGCAGGCGGGATCTGGAACCTTGTAGAGCAATCAGATAACCAGGAAGCTCGGGACATCGCCATAGAGGAAGCGTGCAATTGCCCATCAGGTAGGCTGGTGATCACCGACAATGAACGTGGAAAGACGATAGAGCCTGAATTCGAGAAGTCCATTGTCATAACTGAATATCCTCCGAGAGGTGAGCACGGGCCACTTTGGGTGCGGGGCGGCATCCCGATCGAATCCGCCGATGGTAAACAGTACGAGATCCGAAACCGGGTCACTCTCTGCAGGTGCGGTAAATCTCACAACAAACCTTTCTGCGACGGCAGCCATGTTGATGATTGAAAATCCCGCAAAAGGTGTAAGAATTCAACAAAGTTTTATTATGAAGGATTTATGTCCTTCCGAGGCTCTTGATCTCTTCCGCAGCAAGGCAGTAGCAGGGGCTGAGGATGCCCGTCTGGGGCAGCGCCCTCTTGTTATTCTGGACGTCAGAACTCCGCTGGAATGCTCTTCTGGGCGCATCGAAGGATCAATAACTCTTGATTTCCGTTCGCCTTCCTTTCAAGATCAGGTTCTGCAGTTGGATCCCGAGAAAGCCTATCTGGTTTACTGTCGCACAGGGCGCAGATCCCTTCATGCCGTGAGACTCATGAGGAGCCTGGGATTCAGAGAGCTTTACAATCTGGTCGGAGGAATAGTCGACTGGCAGAATGAGGGGTTTGAGGTTGTCAAAGACTAAGCAGAACGCATGAGTCTTGTGAGGTCAAGTCATGCGGGGCGAAAGTAATCTCGCGGGCCGGAACGCCTGTCTGTCGCGACTCTACGGCGTTCATCAGATAATGATTTCAGCCCAGCTTGGCCCCTAACGCACGCATCATCGCAAATGTGTCAATATACTCAACACCAAATGCTTCGCACGCATTCGGGATTTTAATTCGTCTCTTGATGTTAGGATCGAACTGTTCAAGCGTGACTATGACATATCCTTTCGCTAATGCATACGCTACTAACCAACCGTCCGCTACCGCTGCAAATTCGGCTTTGGCTGCGTCTGTATATTGAGTCTGGGCTTGAGACCAAATCATGATCTCCCGGTAAGCTGCTATTACATCATCATCTTCTGTCGAGGCAAACTGTCCATGAAAGCTTACCGCTCGCCCACCTCGCAAGCTCGTCCTTGCCCAGTTCAAGTTCAACCTTGACGCGATCAATGCTCTGCAAATGGCCGTCTTTGGCGTGATTAAGCAGTATCGACCAAAAAGGAGGTGCAATATCGAAGGCATAGTAGCGGCGTGCAGCGTCAATGAAAACGTTAGAATCGAGAACGTAGATGCGAGATGGAATCACGATGATTCCCCTGTTATAACCATCCGTGCATATTGTTCAAAGGTTTTTCCATATAATCCTGTCAACTGATACGCATCGCGATAAAGAAGCTTACCCTCCATGGCGGCACGAATCACGACCTCAGCAAACCGACGACCGATGCGCAGATTTTGAGTGGCATAGAAGTCGCCACCTCCCTCGCTCCGAGAAGCGGCATGGCGCTCTTGTTTCTGATAGTCCCGGTAGAACTCTAGAAACTCGCTTCTTGCAATAAGCCCTAAATCCAATGCCCGGCGGGCAGCAACCAATTCGCTCACCTTGAAGCGGCGAGCGATAGCCTGGAAGCGCTCGGGCTCCATCTTTGCAGAGGGCCAAAAATCACATAACTGTCTCGCTGGAACCAGGAACTCAGCAGCCACGCGATTGCACACCCGTTCCATTTCATCATCGGCGGGCTGGAGTTCCTCTAAGTCGAATACCGCACTGCTGCCAAACCAAATATGCGCCAGTTCATGCGCAAGGGTAAACATCTGAGCCGCCTTGCCGTCAGCATTGTTAACGAACACGAGTGGCACATACTCATCCACTAGGACAAAGCCTCGAAATTCGGTGGGGTCTAACCTGCGATGTGTGTTGGTGCCAACGGTGCCACTCACAGCTACAAGGATGCCAATACCCTCTATCCGGTTGCGCAACTCTCGCAAAGCGTCGGTCCACGTCCGGTGGTCAGCTGCCCATTCGTCTTCGATTCCCAGCGTCTGTCGCATCTCATTGGCAAGTTGTTCAGGTTCGATCGTTAATTGTGCCGAATGGACAAATCCCAATGGTTCTTGGCCTTCCTCGATTAGATACTCACGCATCCAATCCTGGCGTCGCTCCATCATTTGAACGGTCTCAAGCAGGTCAGGGCTGGGATGGCGCGGATGCTCAATGTTAATGGTACGGAAATAAGGAATAGGAAGCCGCTCTTTTGGAGGCTCGGGGAGAAAGAAGTATCCCAGCGGAGTCGAGGTGGCCTTCGCAAGCGCTTCAATTTGATGCATTGTCGGTTGGCTCTCACCGCTTAGCCATTCGGGAAGTTTGGGAAACTTCCGCTCAAGGCTTGCCTTCTGGCGCGAGCGCTCTAAAGCCCATTGAAGAACGGGTTCACTGACGGAGATTCGAGTCATCTTGTACTACCCAAGCAATATTGCGCGTTTGACTCACAACCATAAATTCATTCGCCTTGCCCATTCACCCTTAAATTGTTTGCAATAGCCGCATACCTGCTTCGCCGTTCCTGGATTGCTTAAGTTTATTGAGCTATGAACCGCTCCGGTTCTTGTCAGAATGATCCAGTTTGGCCGCCTTCCCGGAGAGCCCAGGTGCCTTTGTAGCTCTCGGGCGGAAGATCTGCTTGGTGAGGTCGGGAAGCCCGTCTGTTGTCCCTCTCGCTGAGAGTTTTGACTCAATATTAATATTGGTGGTTCTACTATATTTTGTTTTGTCTAATTTGGGGCCCTTGCTAATAGGACGGCCAGTTCATGAGAATGCCTCATGCGTGGTCTGATCACTCTGAGTCTTTGGAGGATATGAGGTCAAGTCGCGCGGGGCGAAAGTAATCTCGCGGGCCAGAACGCCTGTCTGTCGCGACTCTATGGCGTTCATCACATCTCGAAGAAAAGCCAGCGATAATCCGTGAGCGGTCAGGCCCTCTGCATTTTCGCTCTGACATCTCGCGAGATTCCCTTGCTTTAAATAGGATTGCGAGAAATAATATCGGCGAGGCGATCTTGAAACAGTTTTATGAAGTGCATTCAAGCAGCATATAATGTCATAGAACCAAATTCGCGCTCAGATTATGAAAAATTTCCCGCATCAATAGAATCATTCCCGGTATTCGTCCATTACCTCCTGCGAACTGATTCGTCCGCCGAGCCGTTGAAAGAAGGCCCGGATTCAAATTTCAAGATTGCCGAAGGCGGACATCAGTGGATCATCTAAATATAATCATTTATGAAGGGGGATATTTCCGTATCAAATAGCCGCAAGATATATCAATTTCAACACTGACGGGTGGCGGGGTAAATATGGCAAAAGATAAGACAAAGAAGAGCAAAGGTCCACAAGATCGCAACAGCAATTATCAAATGAAGAACGGCAACTCCGTCTCCAAGAAGAAGGAAAAGAAAACCAATGCACCTGCATCTGCACCAAAGCCGGTGGAAACAAAAGCTGAATCAAAGCCCAAGGAAACAAAGGCCGCAACCAAGGTTCAAAAGGAGCCTGAGCAGCCAAAGAGCTTCATCTCCGGCCTATCCAGCAGCATATCCAATGCCACCAGCAGCTTAACCAAGATGCTCAAGCATTAACTGTACAAAAAGCAACTGTTTAAATAAGGGTATTACTATCCTAATTACCAAGAGATCATCCTGCGTTGGGATGGCGCTCTATTTTTTAGTGATTATAACGAACTGTAAATAAAATATCACTTGAGGGCATATCTTCTCGGCCCTCAAGCTTGCTCCTTGGTTCTGCTCTGGAATTCCTGCTGCACATCGCATCCCAGCCTACCGATGGCATCGGAGCGACACTGCCTGCAGTGTTTCATCTGCTTGATGATCTTGCCCAGTTCCTCCTGGATCGCCCTCTTCTCCTCGGGCGACGGCGGCTTGATGTGGGCAAACTTGTACTGGGGAATGAGCGGCATGACGTTGTGGATGAACACGCCCATGGACTTGATCTTGCGGGCGACATCGAAGACGTGCTTGTCGTTGATGCCGGGGATGAGGACGGTGTTGACCTTGACGATCTTCTTCAGCTTCAGAGCTTCCTCGATTCCCTTGAGCTGCTGGTCGCGCAGCAGTGTCGCGGCCTCCAGGCCCTCGTACCTCTTGCCATTGTAATTCACATAATCGTAAATCTGCTGGCCGATCTCGGGATCGACGGCATTCATGGTGACGGTGATGTTGCAGACGCCCAGGCGGTCCAGCTCCTGAATCTTGTCCGGCAGGAGCAGGCCGTTGGTGCTGATGCAAAGGATAATGTTGGGATATTTCTCACCGACAAGCCGCAAGGTCTCAAAGGTCTCATCGTTGGCCAGAGGCTCGCCGGGGCCTGCTACCGCTACTACCTTTATGTAGTGGTACTTCTCCAGCACCTGATCCACGCGCTCCAGCGCCTCCGCGGGCTTTAAAACCTGGCTTGTCACACCGGGCCTGGACTCATTCACACAGTCGAAGTCCCGCACGCAGTATTTGCACTGAATGTTGCACTTGGGGGCCACAGCCAGATGCATCCTGCCGAAAGAATGACAGGCCTTCTCGCTGAAACACGGATGCTGCTGAATCCGTCTGAGCTGCTCCGGATCATACGGAACTTCAACTCCGCCTACATTGGCAACTGGGAACGTCTCTTGGCTCATGATTGGAACTCCACGGTTATCCTTCTCTTCCGTATCCTTTCATCAATTATGATCCAAGATAGCTAAAAGACTTGCGTTAGCGGCTATCCGGCAATTGGATGCACGGCATAGATGCGCCGCAATAGGCACGCGGCAATAGGTACTTATTGGAGGCTATCCTAAATTTATGCCATGCCTGAGAAGGATATGCTGATAATATGGCCCATTTATTTTGATGCTGATCGCTCCCGGAGCGAAGGCAGAATGGTTTCCAAGCAGGATGCCGTCCACGGCCCTACTCTGGATCTCGTAATTACCGCCGCCATCAAATCCGGGTTCAAGCCTGAGATCGAGCGGGAGAAGAAGCATCCGAAGGTCTGGCATGAGGAAGGGACATCCGGAAGAATCCTGGTTCAAAAGAGAGGGCCTAAATCAGTGGTCTTGAAGAGAATTGCCGGATCGCTCAAGCAGAAGTGGAAGAGAAAGTGAGATCTCTCGCATTGCTTCGATCTCCCGGCACAAATCCGATATGAATCCAAATATGAATGGCATGAGTGGCCCCGAAGCGCATAATCCAATGGGCGAGCGGATCGGATGGACAAATCAGATCCGCTAAATTTTCAGGATATCCAGGATGTAAAGCGCCTCGAAGAAGTATCAAGAGACGTTATTTGGCAGAATTTTGAGAAGCTGACTGCGTTTATCTTTGAAGAGAACGGATTTCAGGTGTTGATAAATACTGTAAAAACCTCATGCAAAAGGCGAAGGCAGTATGATGTCATCGCCAAGAAAAGCCGCAAAACTTTTTTGGTCGAATGCAAGAAATGGTCCGGCAATCGGTACCGGCTTTCGGCCCTAAAAGCTGCGACTGAAAAGCACATCGAGAGGACTAAGTTTTATGAATATGTGACAGATGAAGACGCAACACCGATAATAGTCACGCTCATCGAAGAAGAGATTCAATTTTATCAGGGGATTCCCATAATTCCCATCCTGAAATTGAACTCGTTCCTAAATGAGATCGACAGAGACGGAATGTATTGAAATATAAGTACAACAATATAAATACAACAATATATGTTCAAATTTGGGTGCAAAATATAATTATAAAATATAAGTATAACATATCTGCAAAAATATACTTAAGAATTTATATTTTGAATTTGCAAAAAGCGGAACTGATCGGAAAGATCATCGTTCCTGAAGTGTTTCGTACTCCTTCACTATCTCTCTTCCTACTACTACCTCATCGATGCTATGAACCGCAGCGCCGAATTTTCTTATGACCTCTTCCACGCCGTTATAATCGATGTTCTCGCCCTGGATGGTGGCCTTGACGGACTCAGTTTGCTGATCAACCTCATCCAGGCTCAGGTTCACACCCGTCACTCCGTTCACTTTGGCAAGCCCTGTAGCCAGGTCGAGGATGGTGGGAACGTGCGGCTTCAGAACATCCAGGACCAGTCGCCGAATCATCGTGTTGCTCATTTATATATCCCGCATTTTTCTCATTCGATCGCCCGCCCGCGTGGGGCCTTTTAGCGGATTCAAGCCTCCCGGCGAGTTATTCAGATTATCCTCCGGATTCGAAGAGGTGCTATGCATTTAGCTGCTCATTATACATCAAGCTGCAAGCATGATCGATAAAATCCAAAGCAGTGGGACGAATTCCTGCTATTCTTGCTCTATTTCCATCCCAGTATTCGCCAGATCGTGCGAATGACCTTCAGCGTTCCTGCAAGGTCTCATACTCTTTTACGATCTCCCTTCCCACAACAACTTCATCGATACTATGAATTGCGGCCCCCATGTTCCTAATAGTCTCCACCACGCCGTCATAATCGATGTTCTCGCCCTGGATGGTGGCCTTTACAGATTCCGTTTGCTGATCCACCTCGTCCAGGCTCAGGTTCACACCCGTCACTCCATTTACTTTTGCAAGCGCGGTAGCCAGATCCAAGATGGTAGGTACATGCGGCTTTAGGACGTCCAGAACCAGACGTCTTATCATGGTATTCGTTTGATTCAGCTTCTGGTGCATTCACTTATCCCTTAAATCCGATCTGGAATACCTCTCTATAGAGTAGATAATTAATCTTACGATTACAAGTATCGATTGTAGGGTCCCGATGGATCTCGCAGTTGTGATATGTGCATATGAGGAAAAACTAAAGTGGTGGATTGCCGTTCGCATTCAATGACGCATTTAGGCGCTCAAGATCTTTGGCGCGAATCAGGGATTTATGATTGCTTTCCATGATAATTCTACAGTTTGAATTTTAGATACAAAACCGCACACAGAATGGCCAAAGCCGCAAAGATGATCAAGTAATAAAGCTGGTTGCCTTCGATATTGAATCCGAGGAATCCGGAGCCCTCCTCTTCTTCCCCCTCTCCGCTGATTCCAACAGCGCTGTTGAACCTATCCTCAATTCCCATGTGACCCGATATTGTGTAGGCGGCCAGGCCCATTATGAGGAAAACAAGAACAAGCAGCCCGAAGATCATAAGGCCCTTGCCGTTGCCGCTTTTGAGGTTATCCGTCATTATTTTCTGCCTCCGTCCAGCATGTCCGGCCTGACCCGTTCTATGTAAGAAACGATGTAACCGGTGATCAACGCCTCAATCACTGCCACAGCCATGTTGACCCCGGCCAGGAGGGAGAGGCCGTAGAGCAGATCGGCCCTGCTCTGAGTGACGCCCTGGACGCCTGATATGATTATTATGGCAAGCATGACAACATTTCCGAGCAGCAGCCCGATCAGCGTGCCGATGCCTGCTCGCGCAAAGGTTCCGACATTCATTCTGCCAAGCCAGCGGAATGTCTCGTAGGCGGTCAGCACTTCGATCAGATTGACCAGCACATTTGCCCCGATCAGACCCCACCCGCCGTGCCCGATGGCCGCTGACAGTATGTTCACGATGAGGACGATCAGCCCGCCGATGGCCGGACCGCCCAGGATGCCGATGAGGGGCGTCAGGTTGAGGTGAACGCCGCCAAAGAGAGGAATGTTGACCTGAAATACTGCAAACGCGGCGGCGGTCAAAAGCCCTGCGATGGTAATCGTCCGGTTGTCAACCTTCTTCACGTTGCGCAGCCAGTAAAGGCACAATCCGATTGCGACAATCGAAATTATCCACCAGACAAGCGTCCATTGCAGCGAGAATGCCCCATCTTCAAGATGTATATGTGCCATTAGCAAGACCTCTGACTATACCTCTCTGCAGGAATTGCCTGCCGGGTGCAGCAGATTGCTGGGGTTTGAGTCAGGAAGATATATAAAACTTGGGGTGACACCAAATTTATTGGTATTATCCCAAAACTGCCGGGCGGCCCATTGCGCGACCGATTTGTCTATCCTTCCCGGAAGCATTCGGCCAGTTCCGGCAGCGTGACCGGCCGGTGCACTTCAGCCCGACCTTGGCTCCGGCAATACTCTTCATAAATCTGCACGATCTTCGGCTTGCGTAAACCCGTATCCTCAAGAAGCGCTTCATTGTAGAATATCTCTGCGGGAGTGCCCTCGGCGACGATCGAGCCGTTCTTCACGATACAGATCCGGTCGGCGATGCGGGCTGCGAGATCGAGGTCGTGGGTGGCGATGACGATGCTGATTTTGTATTTATTTTTCATCTCAAAGATGATGTTCTCGATGATCTCGGAATGATTAGGATCAAGGTCGGATGTCGGCTCATCCAGCGCAATGACCTTCGGCTTCATGGCAAACACGCCTGCAATCGATACTAGCCGCTTCTGACCGCCGCTGAGGTAATTGGGCATCTTGCTGACAAGCTCCTGTGCGCCTACCGCTTTTAGCGACTCCATCGCCACTTTTTTGGCATCGTCGACCGAAAGGCCCATGTTCAGGGGGCCGAACATGACGTCATCGAGGACTGTCGGCGCAAAGAGCTGGTCCTCAGCCCTCTGGAATACGATGCCGACATCCTTCCACAGATATTTCTTCGTCTTCTCATCCACCTTCTTTCCCATAACCGAGACGCACCCGTTCGTGGGGTTGAGAAGGCCGTTCAAATGCTCAAGAAGCGTGGACTTGCCGGAGCCGTTGCCACCGCATACGGCAACGATCTCTCTCTCCCGAACTTTGAAGCACAGATTGTGAATTCCCAAGGATCCGTCGGGATACACATGGCTCACGCAGTCCACATGTATGATCTCATCAGGATCAAGCCTGGAATGACAGATCAATTTTTCTTCCTCTTTTCGGCCAAATACAGCCATCATCTTCACCTGGATCAATCGTGATTGATAATATTTGTTCTAATTTTAATATTTGTTCCAATTTTGCTATTTTATATGGGCCATGCAATTATGCGATAAATCTGAGCACTACCGGATAGGCCGCCGCCAGAAGCATTCCGAGGATGAATAGATAATCCATGCCGCCCAGCCGGGGAATGCCGGTGGCGGCGACATATTTGCCGCTGTAGCCGCGCGATTCCATAGCCTTGTTCACCTTCTCCGCCCGGTCGAACGATCTGATGAATACCAGGGCAAAGACCTCGGCAAAGAGCTGGCTCTGGCGCGTCATGCCCTTGATCAGCCCTCCGCCGCGAGACTTCAAGGCCTTCATCATGGAGGCTACCATCTTCAGCGTTATGAAAATGAATCGGTAGGACATGAGAAAAACCTGGTCCAGGGGCGAGGGAAAGATGCGGTAGATCATCGCCGAGAGGTAGGCGTATCTCGTGGTCATGAGGAAGAGCAGGGAATAGGTCATGGAGATAAGAGCCTTCAAGAGCAGCCCGACCACCAGCATCAATCCGTTATCTGTCAGCGAAAGGCCTATTTTGAAAAACCCGAGCGAAAATATCGGCCTGCCCGGCTCATTCCACATCAGCAGGAAGACCAGCGACAGGACAAAGACTGCCGGAAGCAGATACCACTGGAACAGTTTCTTGACGGGAAGGCCCGAACGCCAGTACACTGCCAGAATGGCCAGGTAGAGCGCAATCAGCGGCAGAATGCTTTGCACAACAGTCACAAAGAGAACTATGGAGACAAGGCCGGCCATCTTGGTCCAGGGACTGATTTTGGAGAAAAAAGACCGGTTCTTCTCGCTGTAGTAAGTGATGAGGTCAAGGTCCGGTATGTGGCTTGAAAACTGTGATTCGCTTATTATTGTTCACCTTTAAATTCGCCTTTCGCCTTCATTCAACGGTCGGACAGCAGCATTTGTCGTGCTGAATCTTTCCGCACACTCCCATCGTGGGATGGCCCAGCGACGTGCAGATTTTGTCCACAACGTCTCTTGGCACATAACCCTCAAACTTTGAGACGGCGGCGCAAGCCTCGTCGCCGGAAAGGCCGTAATGAGTCAAGACGAGGCTCAGGATTCTATGTCGCCTTATGAGAAATTCCGCATAGGTCTTGCCTTCATCGGTGAGGCTGATGCCGCGATAGGGCAGATGCCGGATCAATCCCGCCGCAGATAGTTCAGTTACCGTCTTGGTTATCGTCGACGGGTCGACATTAAATTCAGTGGAGATGTCTGTTGTCTTTACCGGACCTTCTTGTTCCTGGATGTATTTTAAATATTCTATTTTTTTTGGAGACAACTCAAGGCCCGTGAACTTGCTCATGGGCAATGATAAACCAGAGATGAATAAATAGCTTTTGAGTACTATCCAAATTAATCCTTTGAAATATGCATCGAGTCAACAAAGCCATTATGCCTTAATCCCAAACTCCGGCAGCCTTTCCTTCGCCGCCTCGCGCGCCCTCTGGTGTTCGGTCAGGAACCGCTGGATGCGCTCGGCCACGTCCTTCTTGCATGTTCCGCACATGCGCCTGCCGGAGCGGCATTCCGCGTCCAGCTCCAAAAGCTCTTTGTCGTCGTCGGAGAGGTGGAAGACCAGGAACTCGTAGATGGAGCACTTCTCCGGCTCGCCGCCCAGCTTCTTTTGCTCGGAGAGGCTCTGGCGGCCTCCGGTGATGGCCTTCATGATCTTTTTGCCTGCCTCTTTGGGCTCCTCGGTCAGGGCAATGTGGCTCTCCGGCTTGGAGGAGGACATCTTTCCTCCCGTAAGGCCGGTCATGAACCTGTGGTAGATGGAGGCAGGCGGGATGAAGCCGAACTCTCCGTGCCCGGTCTCCAGCTTTATAACGCGCTCCTCGATCCGGGCCAGCAGCGAGCCGGAGGCGAGGCCGTCTCTGTCCTGGATATCCGTGACGTCGATATGCTCTTCATATCTCTTGACTTTGCCGTAAGCCGCCTCTTTGAGCATGGCCTCGGCGTCTTTCACCAGCTCCGGGCTGGCCGCTTTGCCGCGTAGGCTGACATAATCGCCATTGTTATCGCTTCGCACCTCCACCAGGAACTTTCTCGTGCGGTAGGCCAGGTCGCGGGTAAGCTTGATGTGCGGGTCCTGATCGGCTCCCACGGGGATGACAACCGGCTTCGGGCCGCCAAATTCCGCAAGCTGGGGGTGCAGGATGTCGGCACTCTGGCACATGACGCTTTGCATGTGGGAAAGATGTGTCTCACCGGAGAAGCCGTAGATGGCGCTGACCTCCGAGAAGTTGGCCGATATGCCCAGCTCGAAGGCCAGGTTTCTCATCTTGTAGTTCTCGGACTGGAAGTAGATATGGCTGTTTTCTTTGGGCTCGAAGCCGAGAGCAATCAGGCTGAGGATGTACTCGTTGATGCCGAGATCCCGGCACTTGCTCCAGCTTATGCCCCGCACGGCATGAGCCTCCATATTGGCAACGGCGGCAAAGGCGTCGCCTCCTTGCTGCTGGTGCCAGATGATCTCGTTCATGACCATCATGTGGCCGAAATGGGCTCTTCCCGAGGGCATGAAGCCGCTCATGACGGCAAAGGGCTTATGCTGCTGCATGGCTCGCAGCACGGAGTCATAGTTCCTGTGGCCGAAGATGATCTTGCGCCTCATGTACGGGTGCGGGCGCTCAAGCCCGGGCAGGATCTGATCGAAGCTCGATATCCCGAACTCGTCGAAGAGTTTGGTGTAATCATCTACGTGAACTGCGCCCCAGGGATCAAGCTTCAATTCCATAGCCGCAGGCAATGAAATACATTATATATCTATTTTCTCATTCAAGCATTTCATCCTAGCGGCGTTTATGCACATTTATGCAAAGCCGAAATAAAACTATTCAATAATTTCTTTATTATCATTTATATATTTATAAATAATCATTCTCTCAAAATTATTTTTCAATTGAATATGTATTACCTATATTTCCGTGCAGGCAATTTCAGTCATTCGTCATTTTCTATGAATATATTTTAATAATAAATCACTCAGGTGGCGCACATTCGCCACAGCTTCATATTGGCGGCTATATCTTAGAAAAACAAAAATAAGCAATATCGAAATAAACTATTTATATCATAAAGGATTTGTTATATAGAAAAAAAGAATGAGGTCGTTATGAGACAATTCTCCGTAAAAGTTTTGGATGATGCTGACCGGGAGTTTGTGGAGGTCTTGAGGGAACTAGGCATCCCCAGAAATGTGGCCAGCATGATTACATATCTTGCCAATGTGGAGGAGGCCACGTCCCGTGAGATCGAGATCGGCTCCAATCTCCGCCAGCCCGAGGTCAGCATTGCCATGCGAACCTTGCGCAACAATAGCTGGGTGGAGGAGCGCGAGATCAAGAAAGACGGAAAGGGAAGACCGATGAAGGTTTACAGGCTCACTATCTCACTGGGAGAGATCATCAAGCACTTCGAGGATGAAAAGAAGAAGGAGTCTGTCAAGACTATGGAAAGCATCGAGAAGCTCAAGGAGCTGAGCCGCGGCTTGAGCGTTACTCCGTCCTGAACAAGAAAACGGCGAGATGCATGGGCGAATTACGGAATCAAAGGCTGCCCCAAAATCCAACGCCTCATGATTTATTCCGGACGGAGAGCCGTCCGGACCGAAAAATCATATTTGCAGGAACAGTTTTGGGCAATATGGGCTTTCACCCGAAAAAAAGGGGCAATCCTCGCGCGAATTACTTCTCCTCTTCGCCTCTGCCCCTCAGATCGTCGAGGTTCTCTTCCAGGAGTTTCTTGCTCTTGATCTCTTCCTTCTTGCCACCCTTTCTCTCTGCATTTCGCTTCTTGAACTCCGCCAAAAGTCTCACCCCACAACAATCCTGGCGGCGAGCCGTAATTAACCTTTCCGTCATGCCAACTTTTGCCCGTAATATGCCCACTGATCATAAATTCCCGACGGGTCTCGATGGTCGATCACCTCTCCCTTCCAGCCTGCTTCGCTCAGGGCCTTCGCGATGAGTTCCGCCTCTTTTTGCGTATATGTGGTGAAAAGCACTTTTTCTTGGGCAAGGCTTGATGCTTTGAGAAGAATGTCTCTCCAAAACGGCCAGTTGAAGTCGTCGATCAGGCCGACCATGAATCCCATGACGATCTGGAACGATTGGGGCGCAAAGAACCGGGGCAAGAGCCTGGCGTCCAGGACAAAGCAGCTTTGCGGGTCCATGAGGTCGCTTTTCAAAGATTGGCAAAGGTCGCAGCGGTCCGAGTCCATGGCCAGGGGCCGGTGTCCCAGACGCAAAAGGGCCTGGGTGGCCATGCCGCTGCCGCAGCAGATCTCGAGAATGCTAGCGCCCGGCGGCGTTCGCGGGCCGACCAGGGACGCCAGGCGCTCAATTCTCTCCTCAACGAAAAACGGGTCTCCCTTTATTTGGCATTCTTCGCAAAGCAGTTCCTGCATGAGCGACACGGAAAAGTACTCAGTTAGCGCGAGGAAGAAATCCTTCTCAGAAGCCTCGGTTTTTCTGCCGGGCAGGCCTTTCCATTTTTCCGCATGGTCCTGAAGGATTTTCCGGTCCGAGTATCTGTCCGTGAGCAGCAGCCAAATGGGGGCGGGCTCCGAGAGGTGCAGGGCGATTCCAAGATTAGAGATCTCTATCAGGCCATCGGCATCCAGCCCCGTCTCCATGATTTCTGCGGTGACCGGGAGGTCCAAGAGGTCCTGCATAGATTCTTCAGACAGAAATACGCACTCATCCTCTTCCAGATTCAACAGGCGATTTAGCAGCACAAGTCCACGGCATTTGTCCGGCAGAATATCAAGCTTCCCGGCATGTAGCAGGACTCGATCTGCCCGGAACTGATATATTATATTCCTTACAAAATGTAGGCGCGTTGAAGCTGGTGGATCTGCCGGGCGTGGGCTCTCGTATTCGGGAGCGCCTGATGGAAAATTATGGGGACGAGGATCATGCCCTTCAGGCTATAATTGAGGGGGATGTAGCAGGCCTTGCCAAGAGCTTGAGCGAACGCCAGGCTCTCTCGCTCGTCCAGTATGCTCGCGGGATAAAGTACGGCGTCAAGCCCGATGACTTCCTGGCCACGGAAGAGGTCTTGAAGGTCTACCAGATGCTCATCAGCCGCCTGGCTGCATATGCTCATACGGAATACGCCCGCTTAAAGATCGCCACACTCTTTGCCTCTTCTTCTCCCGAGCTGTTGCTGGAGAACCGCAGGACTGCAGAAAATGCCGTCGCCAGCGCCCGGCTGGTGCAGGGCAGCGGGATGGACGAACTGCTCCGGCGGATTCGGCCCTTGCGAGAAAAGCCGCCGCTACGCATTCGAGAGCGAGCCGTGGCCGTATCCTCCACAAAAGCTTTCCAGGAATTGAAGGCGCGGGGGCTGGACAAGCTGATCGACCTGCATTTGGCGGAGAGTCCAAGAGAGCTTCAGGCCCTGGCCGCGAGCTACAGTCACGTGTCGGTGGTCGGCAACGAATGGGACGGGCCGGAGGGAGTTGAGGAGGCCGAGTCTCTTGAGGTGTGGTATCTCGCACCGGAAGCAACTTTGGGATTCTTCAAGGATAATTTGGACACGCTCCTCGCCGCTGTTCTGGCGGCGGAAAAGCTGCAGGATGCGGGAGTATGCACCTTTGCCGGATTGCAGGATTTGAAGAAGATGGTTTGCAGCTTGGGCGAGGGAGAGGGCAGTGATTCTGAGGCGGGACGGCTCTCCAGGCTTGCCGCGCGCCTGGGGGCGTCTGTAGCCGATGCTTCATCCTGGGCCAATGGGGAACTGAAGTGTCGGATTGAGAAGAGCTCTCTAACGCTCGGAGGCACGGATCTCTTGCTGGTGATGAGCCGGGGCGAAGGCATTCGGGAGCTGCTGGAGGTGCAGATGAAGGATGTCTTCCAGGAGGTGCTGAAGGAAGCCAAGGGCAGAGCCGCCCTCGGACTGGAGCTGGCCGGAGGTGAAGCTGCCTGGCTGGAGGAGATATTCTCGTCGGAGGTCGGCTATCCGCTGGAGATCAACCGGCAGGCACTGCGGTCTTTTGAGCAGGATCTGCGCAGCCGGATGGAAGGGCGCGGCCTCAGGGCCAAAAGGGAGCTGGCCCGCGGCCTGATGGACAAAAAGGCAGCAATGTTTGAGCTGGTTCATGCCCTCATGGAGTTCGACTTCGTTCATGCTCTGGGCCGGTTCGCCCTGGAAGAGAGCCTTACCATGCCGGAATTTGTCGGCGAGCCGTGCCTTGAGTTCGAAGGTGGCCAAAGCCTCGTCCTGGAGAAGCCGGAGCCTGTGAGCTATTCGTTGGGGTCCTCGGATCATGTGGAGAAGGTGGCCATCCTGAGCGGCGTGAACTCGGGCGGCAAGACATCGCTCCTCGACCTCATCGCTCAGATCGTCATCCTGGGGCACATGGGCCTGCCCGTGCCCGCCCGGCGCTGCCGCATGAGCCTCTTTCAGGAGATGTACTACTTCGGCAAGAGCCGGGGCACGCTCTCTGCCGGAGCCTTCGAGACGGCCATTCGCAAGTTCTCCGTGGTGGAGAACCGGAAGCAAAAGCTCGTCCTGGCCGATGAGCTGGAGGCCATCACCGAGCCCGGTGCGTCGGCGCGCATCATCGCCTGCATGTTGGACGACCTGAACCGCAGGGGATGCGTTGCCGTCTTCGTCAGCCATCTGGCCGAGGATGTTCGGCGCTACGCCGAGACGCCGGTGCGGGTGGACGGCATCGAAGCATCCGGCCTGGACGAGCAGCATAACCTCATCGTGAACCGCAGCCCCAGGTACAACTATCTGGCCAAGAGCACTCCGGAGCTGATCTTAGACCGGCTGGTGCGCTCGACCGCCGGGCCGGAGAAGGAGTTTTACGTGCGGCTGCTGGCCAAGTTCAAGTAGCGCTGAAATCGGGCCGCAACGCGCCCAAACCACCGTCGTAATTGCCGCGCGCACGACCGGAAGGTGAGCCTTTTATATTCTCGGCCTCCAGAGTTAATTTGATGGAAGTCTGGCACATAGTCGTGATCTGCATTCTCATGGTTCCGCTCTTCCTGGCGGCCAACTACGTCATCGTGAAGAAGATGGCGGCGAACAAGAGGAAAGAGGACGACCGGATCGAGCGGGCCGTGTCCGACAGCGTGGCGGCGAGCTATGCGGATAAGTCGGCGAAGTATCAGTCCTGGCCGAAGTACCGGGCGGCGAGAAGGAAGAAAAAGAAGCAAGGGTAAGTTCTGTTTTATTTTCGTTCTTGCTTGATTGCATATTTTTTGAACTCCCTTCCATTATCTTTGACGGGAGAATATTCGAAGGCGAGCGACAACAACGCCCCCTCTCGAAGTTGGGATTTAGCAAGTGCTCTGAATCGTGTCGGCACATTGCCATCAATAAATGTCTTCATGAAAATACCGAATAGCTGCGAGATATCGAAAAATGATGAAATTCCGTTCGGCATTTCGCGATCGCCCACCGATCCGCTGAGTCGTCACATGCCGAAGTTCCAAAATCCCATCAAGCGCCAGTAGTCAAATATCCGGCCTTCGCAGCTCCAGTAGTTCTCATAGACTGCCTGGTTCGGATTGAAATACGACCCCAGAACAATCGCACCTGTTTCATGCGGGTTGAGATCCCCGATGAGGCCGTGGCCGATGTGGATCGGGGCGGGAGATAGCAGGGCCAGGAGAATTATGAGTGCATGAATTTTCATATAGATCTCGCGAACAGATAATGAAGATTTGAGAAGAAAAAGCTTTGCATGGGAATCATCATACCTGTCAAAACCAAAGCTTGGATGTTTTCATGATCGTTGGCAATCAGGCGGCGACAAGGTCGAGCCTCATCGACTCGACATAAGATTGCCAAATTAGAACAGATTCAGCTATACAATAATATTTAGCAATAAGATTGTTCACACTTCGTGCCATAGCTTTGATGTTCGTGTCATAAAACTTAAATAATTTTTAAAGCTATTATTATGATGGGATGAATGACATGGCCAGGGAAGATGAAAATAGGACAGACTTAATCATTACACGCCTTTTTGATTCACCGCGGGTTCTTGTGTGGAAGGCGTGGACAGAACCCCGGCGCGTGATGCGCTGGTGGGGGCCCAAAGGTTTTACATCCCCGGTTTCCAGGATCGATCTGCGAGTGGGAGGCGAGTATCTCAACTGCATGAGATCGCCCGAGGGCAAGGACTTTTGGAGCAAAGGCGTCTTTCGTGAAATCGCTCCGCCCGAGAGGCTCGTTATGACCGATTCGTTCGCAGACGAGAACGGAAACACGGTCCATGCAACGCACTACGGAATGAGCAAAGACTTCCCGCTTGAAATGCTGATAACAGTGGTGTTCGAGGAACAGGACGGCAAGACAAAGCTTACCTTGCGACACGCAGGCATGCCACCGGGCGCGGATAGCGAGGGTGCACGGCAGGGGTGGAACGAATCCTTCGACAAGCTTGCCGGATACCTGGAAACGGAGACGTCGATAGCCTCCGGGAAAAATGTCCCAACGTTTGAGTTTCCGTCGGATCGGGAGGTCGTCATAACTCGCATCTTTGACGCGCCGCGCGAGCGGTTGTTCAAGGCAAGCACGGACCCCGATCTTATACCGCAGTGGTGGGGGCCGAAGAGATTTACAACTACGGTCGAAAAAATGGATGTGAAACCGGGCGGAGTCTGGCGATTCATCCAGCTTGACCAGGATGGCAATAAGTACGCTTTTAATGGCGTTTACCTGGAAATAGTGCCGCCAGAGCGGGAAGTTCACACATTTGAATTTGCTGGGATGCCGGGCCATGTAATACTGGAAACGTCGACGTTTGAAGAGATCGAAGGCAAGACGAAACTGACGGTCACTGATCTCTTCCAGACGGTTGAGGATCGCGACGGCATGTTCAATTCAGGCATGAAGGACGGGGCAACCGAAAGCATGGACCGTCTTGAAGAGCTCCTAAAAATGCAGAAATAATCCGGGATAGGGCGCTAACCATGAATGTCGCAGCCTAGTTAAACTAAAAAAACCATTGAAGATGTAATCGCAAAAAATCAAATTGAAATCAAATTGAATTAAAGCGATCAGAGCGATCAAGCCAAAGTCAACTCGATCAAAGCAAAATCAATAATGTTAAAAACAATCGGAGGAGTGAAGAAATGTCCAGCATAGTTCATTTTGAGATACCGGCAGATGATGTCCAGAGAGCAAAAGCATTCTATTCCAACCTTTTTGGATGGAAGATTGAAGGCATTCCTGGCATGGATTACATGATGATCGACGTTTTTGGCGCTCCGGGAGGAGGCATGATGAAGAGAATGCATCCGGATCAGCAAATTATAGAATACATCGGAGTGCCTTCGGTGGATGAATATGCAGCAAAAGTTGAAAAGCTGGGCGGTAAAGTCATTGTCCCAAAGAAGGCCGTTCCCGGGATGGGGTATTTCGTAATCTGTATGGATACTGAGAACAATGCCTTCGGTATCTGGGAGATGAATCCCGCAGCAAAGTAATGACGCGGAGAGGGAGGCTGCAAGTCTCCCTTGCCTATTTTCACGCAAATGCCATCAATTCTTATTTTGTCTTATTCGTATTCGTGCAAGATTTTCGGGCTTAACCTGATGACACATGATTTTGCGTTGATCTGCTTTGCCGGTGTGGCCCGAATGGATGAGACGGATTTTCATCCCTCTCATGCGCTTTTTCTCAAGGTGTGACATGCTCCGCCGCCCTGTTTCTCAAAGTAGTCCTGGTGATAGTCTTCCGCCTCATAAAACGTCGATGCAGGAACAATTTGGGTTGTGGCCTTCTTCAGGTAAACCCCGGAACGGTCGAACTCCTCTTTGGATCTCTCCGCCACCTTCCTCTGTGCTTCATCGTGATAAAAAATCGCAGATCGGTATTGTGTACCCACATCTGGCCCCTGGCGGTTGGGTGTGGTGGGGTCGTGCATCCTCCAGAACAGGGAGAGCAGTTCTTCGTAAGATACCTTCTTTGGATCGTATTTTATCTGCACCGCCTCGGCGTGGCCGGTTATGCCGGTGCAGACCTGGCGGTAGGTTGGATTGGAGACCGTTCCTCCCGTGTAGCCGACGGTTGTTTCCAGGACGCCTTTGACCTGCTTGAAGAGCGATTCCACGCCCCAGAAACAGCCGGCAGCAAAAGTGGCCAGCTCATAACCTGAATTGGGTTTTTCAGAGCCTTCGGACAATTCTTTTGCCGTTTTGCTCTGATCAAATAGCATCTTGTACTCTCCGTATCCCTCCTTTTCCAGATCCTCTGCAGGAATGAAGCGCAGTGATGCCGAATTGATACAGTAGCGCTGGCCTGTCGGCTTCGGGCCGTCATCGAATACATGGCCCAGATGAGAGTTTGCTTTCTTGCTGCGCACCTCCACCCGGCTCATGCCGTGGCTGCCATCCGCAACATTAACGACGCCGGTCTCTTTCAACGGTTTCGTGAAGCTGGGCCAGCCTGTTCCTGAATCGAATTTATCCAGCGAGCTAAAGAGCGGTTCGCCCGATACCACATCCACGTAAATGCCCGGCCTTTTGTTATTCCAGAATTCATTGTGGAACGGCGGCTCCGTCCCGCACTGCTGGGTTACGCGAAATTGCATGGCGGTCAATCTATTCTTTGCCTCATGTGATTCGTCTGAATTATCGGCATTCAATTATGCTCACCTCTTGGACTTGGTTGATTTGGTTCTTTGCATCACGGATTTTTCGAATTTTGAACCAGGAAATTTCGCATCATTAATCCCTGCCAAGATCAGGGCGGTTCTAAGGATATCATATATTCTTGGAATATATTCTTGGAACTATTGAAGTCAAGTGGCGGCGACACTAGATAGCGGGCCAGAATTGCAGCAAATTTTCATTGCCCCTATGTCCTAATTTAACTCATCCCTCAAAGAATAAATACCTACTACCAGCTAACATGGCGGCTTGATTTTCATAGCGGCCGCTGCTGCCTTCTAGTTCGCAGAAGCTCTCTTGATCTGCTAATGCCAGATTATTGGTCTGTCATGCTTAACATGCATTTCGACCAATTAAAGCATCGCGATTAACTGGGTTATATTCCTGGATTATTCCTGGATTAACATTGTTTTCTGTTTAAATACCAAATGGAGGCATCCCAAAAAAACGCAAAAAATCCGCAGGCTTTAAATACTATTTATATGGTTCAGACAAAATTAGAGGTTAATTGGGGGGTCCTCAAAGACTACATTTAACAATTAAAAAAGACGTATAACATCTAATGTTGTGATTTTATGAAAGGAACTATAGTAATCTCCTTAATCCTCCTGGCTGAACTGGCCACTGCATACACCCCCGAGCAGCAAACCGCATTAGACGGCATGAACCTCAGCTTCAATCTCGGCATAGCGTACGAAAGGGCAAGCCACGATCAGAACGTTACCGAACTCAATGCCCTCGTAGATGAGTATAATGCATGGATTTTGCAGCATTTTGGCGGGGATGCAAGTTTGCTCAAGTCAAAGATAAATGAATCGTCAAATGTGACCGCGCCTATGAGGATCGGGAACCAATATTTTATAACGCCGTTCAATGCCAGCAGCGATCTGTCCCAATTCGGAAAACGACAGGTATATGCCGTGAATCCAACAAATGAAGGTGAGGACGATGTCTCCCGGCAAAACCTAAAAAAATTGTAATCACCAAGAAACTCAAGGCAGCTTTTTGCTCGCAGGATCGGAAAGCTATATTCCAGCGAGATGCAAATAGAGGATCTAATGAATAGACTCGCAAAGCCGGTGCTGCTCTTTATAATTTTCTTGTTGCCGATCTTAGCGATCAATGGAAATGGTTCGAGTGGCTCTGAAGGGCAGACGAATCTCACAGGCCCGGGTCCCATGCAGGAATTTCCTGATCACCCGCTAATAATAAATGATAGCAATCTGGACCAGGCGCTGAGGCAGTACTCCAACTTTGTTTTGGAATGCTGGAAGTACGGTTGCTCGCCCTGTATCCTCACAGGTTGGTCAATAGATGAAATGGCAGGCGATCTTCGCGGCAGGGTGGTATTTGGCAAATTGTGCATTAACGAAAATCCAACTACCGTAGAAACGTATGACGTTTCACGGGGCCCGACACTTCTCATTTTTAACCGGGGAACATTGATATACAAACATGTGGGGAATTATCCCAAGGGAACGTTGGAAGAAATGATATTAAGTAAACTAATGCTAAATTGATGACATTCAGGCGGGCCAGGTAATCCTGCGTCGCATGAGTGCCCGCCCAAGGCGGCGCAACTTGCCGTGAATCCGGTCGAGTGTGGATTCCGCCGGTCTCTCCTGGCAGGCTGGCCGGGCCTCGCTCGCCAAGCGTTCGGGGATGCAGGCTGTCCGCTCGACGGCTCTCGTGCAGTCGCGCCTGACCGCCGACTGCGAGCCGGAGCCGACGTCATCGCCATCGAAGGACTGCGCGGGGTCGGCGAGAGAATCCTTTATTCTCGTTCTGCTCGATCACATATTTTCCAAACACCTTCTCTCTTCCAATCTTATAGAACTGATTCAATCTTATAAAACTAATGGAAACAGTTATATAAGTTTAGCCTACTTTTCATCAGGAACACAAGTACTAACTACAAATAGGTGTGACCATGCCCACAGATGTCTCCAATGCTAGCGATTGCCATCTTCAAAGATATATCTATAAACTCAATGCCATAAGTTCCATATCTATATATGGACACGCAATCTTGCACCTGTTCTTATTTCTACTATTTCCTCTAATACTGCTGTTTTTCTCCTCACAGGCATCGGCATCCTCCCTTGCACTTTCAGCACCGTCCGTGGTCGACGTTTGTGAAAATGATTCATACCGTCTTAGCTTTGCTTGCAGCAATGATGCCGGCAGCATATCGGCGTCCGTCCAGATGCCTGTTGGATACAGCTATTCAGGGAGTTCAAAGCTCGTCTTTGATGGCAAAGAATACGAATGCGAGCCGATAACAAACGGCCAATCTCTAAGTTGGGATTTGATAAGTGGGGTCAAATCATGCCGTCACATTATCATCAACGAATGTCATTGTAAAAATACCGGATAACTGCCCGCTATCGAAAAATGAGGGAATTTCGATCGGCATTTGGCGATCGCCGGCAGGTCTGATGAGTCGTCACGTGCCGAAGTTCCCGAATTCCATCAAGCGCCAGTAGTCAAATATCCGGTCTTTGCAGCACCAGTATTTTTCATTGACGGCCTGATTCGGATTGAAATACGACTCCAGGACAATCGCACCTGTCTCATGCGGATTGAGTTCCCCGATAAGGCCGTTGCCGATGCGGATCGGAGCTACAGATAGCAAGGCCAGGAGAATGATGATGGCGGGAATTTTCGTATCGATCTCGCGAACAGATAATGAAGATTTGAGAAGAAAAAGCTTTGCATGATGAGATGGTCTATGGGGGCAAATCTCGCAGGCGCAGGATAACTGGGTCGGTTCACTTTCGCCCGGCGCACTCCTCGTTCTTATCATATCCAAGGCCCTCGATAGCTGAATTGATTTCGAGTCTCAAATTACAACTACTCTAACGTTCAAGTTAAAGCAAGAAATAGACTTACATAGATTAATACGCGGACAAGCAAAAGCGTAGGCTGAATCCAAAGTCTGCAATGAAACTTAATTAGAAACTTTTATATGTATTCATAGTGCAGAATATGCTATGGCGAGACGAAGCAGTGAACAGATCATCGCTCAAATTCTCGAAATCTGCCAGAATACAAACGTGGTCAAAACCAGGATCGTCTACCAGGCTAATATGAATTTCACCATAGTCAATTATTATTTGGACCTGCTAATCAGAAAAGAGCTTCTTGAAGTAATTCCGAGCAAATATCTGACCTATAAAACGACACCAAAAGGCAAAAAAGCCCTCGAAGGTCTTAAGGCAATTGAAAAGATAATCCCAGAGAAGCTATAGCCTAACGAAGGATGCCGCTTGCACAAGGTGGATAGCCGAGCGGCCCGTAACCGGAGCTTCGGTTGGGCTAGTGTTCTCTTAAGCGGCTCTTGTTGTTGTCGAGGGTAGGGTGGCGAGGAC
>Ga0074195_1001592_pt1 | contig 30587 bp, 23 predicted proteins | sample EPASupsiteHSE623_FD_64525 | JGI IMG/M metagenome (GOLD analysis project Ga0074195, IMG submission 64525) | Bioremediated contaminated groundwater from EPA Superfund site, New Mexico - Sample HSE6-23 | ecosystem: Environmental > Aquatic > Deep subsurface > Groundwater > Contaminated ... | reverse complement strand
CTCACCGGTAAGCGATCCGTCGTCAAAGACAAAGTTCTCCATCTTATAATCATTGCCGGCAAACCAGCCTCTGATACGTAAGGTCTCATTTGTATTCTTGTTTCTAAGGAGAAGACCATTATCACTATTAACCCCTGATATGGAGTATTCCATATCAGCCTGATTGGTGCCAGTAAATCTGACCGTGTCATAACCATTGGTCTGGCCATAGGGATTTCCATCACCATCTATTCCGGATTCTGCTATAACATCATTCCCCAGACCTGTGCCGAGCATATACATATCATCTCCACGGCCTCCTTCCATGTAGTCATCACCCGTTCCACCATCAAGGATATCATTATTGTCTCCACTCACGAGATTGTCGTTGCCGGAGTTTCCGGAGATGATGTCTTCACCTGCATCTCCGTAAAGGATATCATTACCGGCATCACCATCAAGGATATCATTACCGGCTCCGCCGGAGATGGTATCATCGCCGTCTCCTCCATAGAGGGTATCATCTCCGTTATTTCCATTTATGCCGTCATTACCTTCATCGCCGTAGAGGATATCATTGCCTCCGCGTCCGACAAGATCGTCACGACCTGTACCGCCATAGATAGTATCGTTGTATTCACCGCCATAGATCTGGTCATCACCGCCAAGACCAAGGATAGTGGTACTGAAGCTGGTTGGGCCATAGAGGGTATCATTATTCTCTGTTCCGACAACTCCTACTGCGATTGCAAGCGCTTCCACCTGCTCACCGGTAAGCGATCCGTCGTCAAAGACAAAGTTCTCCATCTTATAATCATTGCCGGCAAACCAGCCTCTGATACGTAAGGTCTCATTTGTATTCTTGTTTCTAAGGAGAAGACCATTATCGCCGGAGATGCCCGATATGGAATATTCCATATCCGCCTGATTGATGCCGGTAAGCCTGACTGTGTCATACCCGTTGCTGAGGACATAAGGCATACCCTGACTATCCAGATACATTTCTTGAATCACATCATTGCCGGAACCTGCACTGATGACATATGTATCATCTCCCTTTCTCCCTTCCATATAATCAGCGCCTTCTCCGCCATCAAGGATATCATTGCCTTCACCACCGTAGAGGCTGTCAGAGCCGGTACCTCCATAGAGTGTGTTATTGCCGGAACTACCGTTTATGGTATCATTACCTTCATTACCATAGAGAATGTCGTTGCCGCCAAGACCGTCAATATTATCATCACCGGTACCGCCATAGATAGTATCGTTATTATTGCCCCCATATAGGCTATCGTTGCCGCCAAGACCAAGAATGGTGGTGCCGAAGTTGGTTGGGCCATACATGACATCCATATTGTCGGTCCCTGTAATACCGTTTGCAATTGCTATAGCCTCAACCTGTGCACCGGTAAGGGTTGTTCCGTCACTAAAGGTGAAGTTCTCAACCTTGAATTGATCTCCTGCGAACCAGTCTTTAATCCTTAAAGTTTCTCCAGTATCCTTGATTCGAAAAACGAAACCATTGTCGCCATAACTGGAAGATATGGCATATTCAATATCATTTTGGGTAAGATCATCGAACTGGACAGTATCATTCCCTTGTTCTTCTATTATCATATCATGATCGAATCCTTTGCTATACACATACGTATCATCCCCTTGACCGCCCTTTAAGGTGTCGTTACCTGATCCTCCGATAAGCGTATCGTTTGCGTTCTGACCATATAGCATATCGTTGCCTTTGCCTCCATTCAGGATATCGTCTTCGCACCCTCCTATCAGTGTATCAGCCCCTTCATTGCCGTAGAGAACATCACTGCCGGTATTGCCGTAAAGCACATCATCGCCTAAATCACCCCGTATGGCGGTATTGACTCCGGGGTCAGCAGAAAGGCTATCATTAGCGCCTGTTCCTGATAATATTGTCCTTCCTGCTGATTCCATCTGCCAGTTGGCATCTTCATTGTTCAGTTCAAAGGTGGTTGAAATGGGGATAAGGTTGAACATATCCTCTGAACTAAAACCATGTATGGTTCTCATAAACTCCAGGGGGTCGTCTGCTGCTCCTTGATTTGATGACATATTGCTCTGCAATGCAGCAATGGCAGCATTCAGATCGCCCTTTAATGACTGAGTTGCTTCATCCCAAGTATAGGTAATGGCATCATAGACATACTTTAAATGAGTCTGCGCCATGATCTGTGCATAGTACATCTCAAATAGTCCTTCATACGCCTGGGCAAGGAGGGGGGCTGCAAGGGTATTGGGATCGGAACCGTTAGCGCCTGCAAAGGCCTGACCCATAAGCTTTTCGATGACTGCTAACTTCCGGGCATCAAAGTTGCCGCCACGGGAGGCAGGATCAATGGTATCAGAACCTGTCCATTTGAAAAGTATCTGTTCCATGAGAGAATTACGGACAGTAGGGTCTTCTGCAGCGATGAACTGCTCAATGAGGGATTTAAGCGTGCCGGTGGTATCTCTCGCCATCGCCTGATGGAGGTCGTAGGTATTGCCGTAACCCTGAAGGTCGGGCAGTGCGGCTATGTTGTCAGGGACATCAAGCCATTCTGTGGCTATGGAGTATGTCACGTCCCGCTGGAGGTTGAAACCGCCTATTGAGGCAGTTGAGTTGTCTGTTCTGGTAAATGTTCCTGCCTGAATCTGGGTATTGCCTTGAGGGTCAATGGTGTTTGTGTCTGTATGGGCAAGGTTGATGGACTGGATGCCCATTTCTTGTAGAGTGAACAGTTCATCGGGTGCGGAATAACCGTCTCCGTCGATGTCTTGCCAGATTCTGAGGTTTGAGAAGGGCGCGTCATTCATGTCTATTACACCATCACTATTACTATCCAACTCAGCCAGCGCTTGGAAGCCATCAGTCGCTCTCTGGCCGTTCTGAAGGATGGTCTGATCGCCGAAAAGTTCTGTACCATTATCTATTGTACCGTTGTTGTTGCGATCCATAACAAGAAGCCCGTCATCCGATGACGCCCATCCTGTTTGTTCGGCAAAGCCATTGGAGTCATGATCAAAATAGGCACCGTCTTTGACGTTGGTGGTTTCTATACCGTCGTTGTCGAGGTCAAGGATGAGGGGGTCAATGCGGACGGCTTTAATCGCAGTCTTAACAAGACTGTCAATGCTCGTAAGGATTTTTGTTGCAAAATCCTTACGAGCCGATGGGGATCTTTCATCCACAATTTTCGCAAATTCCTCCATAACTGTCATATTAATGGGTGAGTTTGAGTTAGATTTTTCATTAAGCTCATTCAGAAACTTGTCTTGATTCCATTCATCAATATATTGTTGATCATATAATTTAGGACTTTGGTGCATTATGTAATTAATTATTTCAGTTACTGCATAGTCAGGATCAGATAATGGCGCCTTGTTAACCAGGTTAACGATTTTTTCCAAGCTTTTTTGAATTTCTCTTTTTTCCTTAATAGGATCAGCTACCTGTTCAGACATATACCCTCCTCTTTAATTTAATTCTATTTCAAAGTCTTTTAAAATGGCCAGCAGCAATATTTTGTTTTCAGTCCTTACTATTTTGCTCCAGATCTTTTTAACAAATCAGCTATATCAGGATGTCCATTCTTCCTTGCATGTTCCAATGCCGTCAAACCTTCTTTATCCTTCACATTTACATCAGCACCTTTAACAAGCAGCAGTTTGACTTTCTCAGCATTGCCTATCCCTGCGGCACATATAAGGGGCGTAAAACCGTACACGCTGTCTTTCACATTAACTTCTGCCCCTTTGTCCAGAAGCAATTTAACCAAATTGGCATGGCTTTTCTTTATTATTGCGTAGTCTAAAGAAGTTGTACCTGCTTTGCTATTCTTTGCATTGATATCGGCTCCTCTATCCAGGAGCAATTCAGCAATATCAATTCTATCTAACTCTGCTGCATACATCAAAGGCGTTTGACCTCCCACGCTATTTCTTGCATTGACATCTGCACCTTTATCCAGAAGCAGCCTGACGACGTCGATGTGTCCGCCTGAGACTGCATAATGTAAGGGGGTAGAGCCTATACGTATACTATTATCTCTCGCATTTATGTTTGCACCTTTATATAGAAGCATCTTAACGATGTCGGTATAACCTCTTCCTGCTGCATATGCCAATATAGATAGATCGTTTTCCTTGTGTTTCGCATTTACATCGGCCCCTTTGTTTAGTAAGAGCCTTACAATTTCAGCATGGTTGTGACGTACCGCAAGCATCAATGCTGTAGTACCATCATTGTTGAGTCTTGCATTTACATCAGCACCTTTGTCTAACAGTGCCGATACAACATGGAAATCACCTTTTTTTATGGCATCTTTTAAGGACGAATATGAGCTTTCTGGATCAGAACAGGACCATGGCAAACACAAAAGCAACAATAAAATCAATAAAGATAGGGACGTAGATACGTTGTTTCTTTCTGTACATTGATCCTTATCTTGCCTCTTTAAGTTACTGAAAGCCCTGTACATATCGCCTCCATTTACATGCTTATATTTGTTTATTGCCATAGGCATAAAAAGTCCCCCATAGCCATTACGCAGCAATGGTATTGCCTTATTATGAACCGATATTTTATGTTCTTATTGATCTTAATTGCCCCCCAAGTAGATACAGGAATGCCTTTAAAACCCTTAAATTATGAATTAACTAAGATGCCCCGTTCTGATGATGCTTTTAACAAAATAACTTGTGCGTTTGTTAATAGATACATTATTGAAAATATTTTTTCAAGAATATTCTTACAGAAAATTACAAAATATTCACAATTATATACTTTGCCGTAATTCATCAATATCGTTACGTCTTTCAAAAGTCTTATTTTGATCTCCTGCGAACCAGTCTTTAATTCTCAGTGTTTCTCCGGTATCCTTGATGCGAAAGACCAGACCGTTGTCGCCATAGTTTGAAGATATGGCATATTCTATATCGTTTTGTGTAAGTTCCTTGAATTGTATTGTGTCATTGCCTTGTTCTTCTATTATTGCATCGTGATCAAATCCTTTGCTGTATACATACGTATCATCCCCTTGACCGCCATAGAGTTTATCATTACCTGAACCGCCGATAAGAGTATCGTTCGCATTCTGACCGTACAGAGTATCATGACCTTTGCCTCCGTTTAAGATATCGTCTTCGCATCCTCCGACCAGCACATCATCCCCTTCATTGCCGTAGAGGGCATCGCTGCCGGTATTGCCATATAGTACATCATTACCTAAATCTCCCCGTATGGCGGTATTGACGCCGGGGTTGGCAGAGAGGGTATCATTTGCGCCTGTTCCTGATAATATTGTCCTTCCTGCTGAGTCTATCTGCCAGTTTACATCTTCATTTACCAGTTCAAAGGTGGTTGAAATGGGGATAAGGTTGAACATATCCTCTGAACGAAAACCGTGAATCGTTCTCATGAACTCACCGGGATCATTGGTTGCTGTCGGATCGGTTGCTATATGGTTCTGTATTGCAATAATAGCAGCGTTCAGATCACCCTTTAATGACTGAGTTGTTTCATCCCATGTATAGGTAATGGCATCATAGACATACTTCAAATGAGTCTGTGCCATGATCTGAGCGTAATACATCTCAAAAAGTCCTTCATATGCCTGGGCAAGGAGAGGCGCTGCAAGGGAATTGGGATCGGGACCGCTTGCACCTGCAAAGGCCTGACCCATAAGCTTTTCGATGACTGCTAACTTCCGGGCATCGAAGTTGGAACCACGGGAGGCTGGATCGATGGTGTCACTGCCGGTCCATTTAAAGAGTATCTGTTCCATAAGGCTGTCACGGACAGTGGGGTCTTCTGATGCTATGAACTGATTGATCAGGGCTTGAAGTGTACCGGTGGTATCCCTTAGCATCGCCTGATGAAGGTCGTAGGTATTGCCGTAACCCTGTAAGTCGGGTAGGGCTGCTATGTCGTCGGAGACATCGAGCCATTCTGTGGCGATTGAGTATGTTACATCCCGCTGGAGGTTGAAACCGCCTATTGAGGCAGTTGAGTTGTCTGTTTTAGTAAATGTCCCTGCCTGAATTTGAGTGTTGCCTTGCGGGTCAAGGGTGTTTGTGTCTGTATGAGCAACGTTGATGGACTGGATGCCCATCTCTTGGAGGGTAAATAGCTCATCACTTGCCGAATAACCGTCTCCATCAATGTCCTGCCAGATTCTGAGGTTTGTGAAGGCTGTATCATTTATGTCTATGACACCATCGCCATTACTATCCAACTCTGCCAGTGCCTGAAAGCCATCTGTTGCTCTCTGGCCGTTCTGGAGGAGGGTTTGATCGCCAAAGAGTTCTGTACCGTTATCGATTGTGCCGTTGCCGTTACGATCCATGACAAGGAGGCCATCATCTGATAATGCCCATCCTGTCTGTTCGGCAAAGCCATTGGAGTCGTGATCGAAGTAAGCACCGTCTTTGGTGTTGGTGGTTTCTAATCCGTCTCCATCGAGGTCAAGGATTAGGGGGTCAACGGGGCGGGTAACTTCTGCTGCTTCGGCAGTACCGACAATAAAGGACACAATGCTCTTCAACACTTCTCCGACACTTCCATAATGATATCGAAGAAGACCGCTTGAACTAAATGGCCCTGGTTCATAATTAGGTGGATACTCTCTATAATCATAGACGCCGGTTGCAGGCCACTTATCAAAAGAATCAGGATTCTCGCGACCTGTACGTGCTTCCATATCGAAACGGCCATTTCTAAGAGGGTTTGTTGGAATTACCTCAAAATGGAGATGATAAGGATAGGTTTTGTCGCCAGTTTTACCGACAAAACCTATCACGTCACCTGCTTTGACCTCTGTGCCCACATCACGTCCTTTTGTCATCATGTGTGCATATAGAGTCCAGAAAGTTTTATTATCGGGTGTTTTATGTTCAATAATTTCTGTATAACCATATCCATTTATCCAACCTGAGAATACAACTTTCCCATCGGCAGCAGAATAAATATCAGTTCCCTTTGGTGCCATGTAATCTATACCGGCGTGGTCTTCAAACCTGTTTCTCCTATTATTCCACCTTTCCCCATATCCATCACCTCTTCTGTACATAACACCAGGGTTATACATCGGCATAACAAACCTCCTCTATTATGTCTTTTAATTCTTCCTTTCCCTTCTTAGAACAGTCATTGCTTCTCTGGTTTTGCTGATTTTTCTCGGATAGGCAACTGCCCATCCATCTCTGGATACGCGAATATATACATAAACAAATCCAAACCCACTGATGTCTCGAATCTCCTTCAATAATGTTGTTTTACCTTGTTTATCATATAGATATATGCCATGTGAGAAATTCCCCCTTTGCTTCGGATGGATATTGTGTCTGGCAAAAATTATCGCGCCATCAGCACCCACACCGTAGTCATCTATGTCTCTAACCAATAGTTTTGGGGGCTTATTGGGAGTTTTCAGGTCTATGCTGTAAAGGTTTGTTACACCTTCCATAAAAGTACCAAAATAACCGGTAACATATATTTTTGTGTCATCTGGAGAAGGGTGTACATATTTTTTCAGGAGTGCTCCCTTGATCTTTATCGGAATGGTTGTTTGTTTTCCTGTCTTGGGATCAAGAATCAAAGCATTCTTTTCTTCGTGGGCATAAAGGAATAACCTGGCACCATCAAAGGACCATTTTACATTATCAAACTCGGATATTTCGCCATTTTTTGTGGTTATTGTTGGAAGTGACACTATCTCAACATTTTCTCCGTTAGGTAGCATAACCTTTTCCTGCCAGTTTTCAGGACCTATGAGGTATCTGTAGGAGGGGGAGATAACTTCCTCCAACGACTGGACAGGCAATCCTTTGTATGATTCATAAACGAGTGATGTCTTCCTTGTACGGGTGTCATATACATAAAGATTTTCCTGGTTCACATTTTTTCCAAGATCATCTTTCGTTGCCGGATATCTTTTCTGAAAAAACACATATCGTCCATCAGGAGAACAACTCGGATTCAAAGATAGGGGGCTCTCCCTGATTTCATCAATATTACCCGTCTCAACATCTATCAAACCGAAATATGTTGTTTTTTTAACATTGTCGCTCAACTGTGCGATCAGTTTTTTGTTGTCCGATCCACACCATGAATACCACATAACATTTGAAGGATCATCGGGAAGATTAATTTCTATTTCTTTCCATTCATTGTTGATGCGTAAACCGGTTTTATCTCCTGCGTAAACACATACTACTGATAAAAAAACAAATAGAATGCATTTTATTAAAACATGAGACGTCAGTATCTGGGTCAACCCTTGAAAATTGAATTTTATTTCACTGTTCTTTCCACGTGAACGGATCAGATGGGTTCCATTACATAATTCCATCATTAAAAACGCTGATTTACTGAAAGCCCTGAGCATATATACCTCCATTTTCATGTTTAAATTCTATATTGCCATAGACATAAAACAGTCCCCATAGCAATTACACACCGAAAGGGGGCCGTAGGGACGTTGTTTCTTTCTAAAAGGGACGGACGTAGGGACGTTGTTTCTTTCTGTACGTTTATGCTTATCCTGCCTCGTTGAGTTACTGAAAGCCCTGAGCATATATACCTCCATTTTCATGTTTAAATTCTGTATTGCCATAGGCACAAACACCCCCCCATAGCCATTACGCAACGATAGTATTGCCTTATTATGAAATGATATTTTATGTTCTTATTGATCTTAATTGCCCCCCCCTCGATATAGGAATGCCTTTAAAACCCTTAAAACAGAATAATTATGAATTAACTAAGATGCCCCGCTCCTGATGATGCTTTTAACAAATAACTTGTGCGTTTATTAATAGATACATTATTGAAAATATTTTTTCAAGAATATTCTTACTGAAAATTACAATTATTAACAAATTCCCTTGCCACGCTTTAATCCGTAGGACGTGGGACGTCCGCTTCGCTTGGACGTAAATGTCTTTATGTCCAGGTTTTGCCTTTTCGTCCCACGTCCCAAGGAGCGTAAGCGACTGAACGTCCTACGTCCTACGTTCTTCACCCCGTCCCACGTCTTTTAACCGTAGGACGTTCGTCCCGCTGATGGCAGGACTGGGAGGTCCGCTCACTTTATGTTCGCTGGGACGTCCGCTACGCTTGGACGTAACTGCCTTTATATCCAAGGTTTTGCCTTTTCGTCCCACGTCCCAGTGAACGCAGTGAGCGAACGTCCCGGCGCAGCTGACGTCCCACGGTCCTTTCTGATGCCCATAACCTGCCGATTCATAGCGTCTATCACTGCAAGCATACGGATACTGCCTACCCGGATGTTATCTGTTTCATAATTGTCCAATATTTCCAGTACGGAACAATATGAATAGCCATGCCGGTTCTTTGCAGAACAGATTCAGTCTGAAGAGAAATAAGGAGTGACTTTTCAAGACGGTTTGTTTCCATAAATCTCCACAAAAATTTCACATCCTTATTGTCTATCTTTTCCCGCATCTTTATTTCAACAGGCAAAATATTGCCGTCATGAACATGTATTATGTCGATTTCCTCTTTTTGCGGGGTTCGTAGAAAAAACCTTGTTTTTAATAAATTGACAAAATACTGTTCCATAATACCTGAGAAATCAACATTAGGGTTAAGGCTTAACGTGAACGCGGTATTTGAAAGGTAAAACCGCTTTATTTTCTTTTCCGATGTCAGCAGGTTCGGAGAATAATTATACAGCTTTTGCAAAAACAACGCATATTCCAGGTAAGACAGGTACAGGGAAATTGTCCTGTGGTCTATTTTCAGGTCGTTGCCTATATTTTTGTAATCCACATACATACCCGGTCTTGATGACAGGATTGAGAAGGGACGTAGGGACGTTGTTTCTTTCTGTACATTTATTCTTATCTTGCCTCGTTGAGTCACTGAAAGCCCTATGCATATCACCTCCATTTACATGCTTATATTTGTTTATTGCCATAGGCATAAAAAGTCCCCCATAGCCATCACGCAACAATAGTATTGTTTATTATGAATTGATATTTCATGTTCTTATTGATCTTAATTGCCCCCCCTCGATATAGGAATGCCTTTAAAACCCTTAAAACCAAACAATTATGAATTAACTAAGATGCCCCGTTCTGATGATGCTTTTAACAAAATAACTTGTATGTTTCTTAAAAAATACAACATTCAAAAAGTCTTTGCAAGAATATTATTACAAAAAAATATAAAATATTTACAATTATATACTTTACCGTAATGTATCTATATCTCTGTGTTCTCTGTGAGAGATAAAACCCGTAGGACGTGGGAGGTCCGCTCACATCCGTTCGTTGGGACGTCCGCTACGCTTGGAAGTAGCTGCCTTTATATCCACCTTCTATCAGTTTTGCTTTTTCGTCCCACGTCCGAAGGAGTCGGGTACCCACAAAGTGGGTGTTGACTGAACGTCCTACGTCCCACGGTCTTTGCGCCTGCAGCACCACTTTCTTGCCTCCTTGATTGCTCCGTAGCGGCAGAGTTTCGAGTAAATATATTGATTGAACTTCCCCGCAGCAGAGCTACGGGGTATCAGAGGAATGAGGCCACATAATTATGCCCCCTCACCCTGCCCTCTCCCGCAAGGGGCGAGGGAATGTGGTAGCTGCGAGGAATCATCAGATTGAAGGAGAGATCAGGGGAGATTATAAGTCCAAAGAGGGATTTTTAGTCCAACTAACCGGAATAAAGTGGACACATTAATTAATATGGTGTACACTTAAATCATTATTATTCTCTGGAGGCCGGTATGGAGATCAATGTTAAGGAAGCAAGAGGCAAGATCGGTTCACTTATTGACCGTGCAAAAGCCGGCGATGAGATAATCATTCTTCGCAGGGGGAAACAGGTTGCCCGGCTTGTGCCAATGCAAAATGAAAAAAAGATACTGCCTGCTTTAAAGGATTTCCGTGCCTCGATTCGTGTTTCCGGCGAATCGTTGAGCACAATGATTGTTTCACAGAGGAATGAGGAGCTCTACTGATGTACTACATGGACACGAGTGTCCTTGCGGCTTATTACTGCCCTGAACCGTTAAGTGAAAAGGCTGAATCTCTGCTCATAAACCAGGAATACCCGTCAATCAGCGCTCTTACAGAGTTGGAACTTTTTTCTGCGGTCTCAAGAAAAATACGTGAAGGAAATATTCTGAAAGCTGATGGCGACCGTATTATTGCAAGGCTTCTCTCGCATATAAACGGCGGTTTTTACAACTATCTGCCTATAGAGAGCCACCATTACAGACTGGCAAGAGACTGGATCGCCCATTTCAATACTGCATTAAGGACGCTTGACGCCCTGCATCTTGCTATTGCGTCTACAGGAGGATTAATCATAGTAACTGCTGATAAAATGCTTGCAAAGTCTGCGGAAACGCTCGGCGTAGAAACAGTGGTTCTGGGATAAAGGGATTGCGTTTTCAGCGGAATGCGTGTCTTTCCGACGATTTCGACAATCCGCGAAACTGTTTCGCGGACTTATTCTTCTGCAAGAATGTCTTCCAAAGATAAATGCATCATTCAGGTTGACTTGCTTTTTTATTCTTCCCTGAGAGCCATTGGTTCAATTCATCGAAGTAGACGTAGAATACCGGCGTTACATAGAGTGTCATGAGCTGAGAGAAGAGAAGGCCGCCCACAACAGCGAGCCCCATGGGCTGACGGGCATCTCCTCCGGCGCCTATGCCGAGCGCCAGGGGCATGGAACCAAAAAGCGCCGCCAGCGTGGTCATCATGATGGGGCGGAAACGGATCAGACATGCCTTATGAATCGAATCCTCGGAATTCAGCCCCTCGGTTCTTTCAGTCTCAAGGGCAAAATCGACCATCATGATGCCGTTTTTCTTCACGATGCCGATAAGGAGTATAATACCCACCATTCCATACATATCAAGTTCCCTGCCGAAGATAAGAAGCGTGAGGATGGCGCCGAACCCTGCAAGAGGAAGGGCTGTCAGTATGGTAATGGGATGTATGAAACTTTCATAGAGGATGCCGAGAATCATGTAAAGTATCAGGATGGTGATAGCCAGTAGAAAGCCCATGCTTGCAAAGGATTTTTGAAACTCGTCTGCCGATCCCTGAAAGCTGTATGACAGGCTTGTCGGAAGATTTACATCAGTGGCAATTTTTTTTGTTTGTTCAACAGCATTGCCGATGGAATAACCGGGTTTCAGGTTGAAGGAAACCGTTGCTGAATTGAGTTGGCCTGCATGGTTCACGCTTGTCGGGCCCGTTGTCTCCTCAAGAAATGAGACAGTGCTTAAAGGTACGAGTTTTCCGCTGTCAGACTGTATGTAAAGGTAGGAAAGTGCATTCGGGTCCTGCTTGAACTCGGGCTGAACTTCAAGTATGACGAAGTATTGATTTAGCGCTGCGTATATGGTTGATATTTTACGCGACGCATAGGCTGAAAAAAAGGCATTCTGCACCTGATCAAGGGAAAGCCCGAGAGCTGCCGCCTTATCTCTGTCTACGTTGATGTATATTTTCGGATTGTTTAATTTTACGTCTGTATTCACATCTGTCAGCCCGGGGAGTGTTTTCATCCTTGTTTCAAAAATTCCTGCAAAACGGTAAAGCTCGCTAAGTTCTGATCCTTGAAGGGTAAACTGATACTGAGCAAGGGATGAACCGGCTCCTATCTGGATGGGCGGAGGGTTCTGGGGAAAAACAATTAACCCTGGAATATTGTTCAGCTTAGGCCGGATATCATCAATAATCCGGTCTACCGATCTCTTTCGTTCGTGCAGGTTTTTTGTTTTAACAAAGATGACACCCTGACTATAAGTATTGAGTCCGGCAATAGATACAAACATATCAATGTCAGGGTCTTTTTGCATTATCTTATCTGCTGCTGCCTGATGTTTTACCATGTCGTCAAATGAAACCCTGTCTGCTGCCTGAACAAAGGCAGAAAAAAAATTCTGATCCTGACTCGGCAAAAAACCCTTTGGTATTTTCATAAACATAATTCCTGTGCCGAGCAAAACAAGAATCGTAAACATAAGCGTCATCAGCCGGTGTCCGAGGACCCACTTCAAGGTTGAGCCGTAAAACGTCGTTGATTTACTGATAATATTTTCAATGCCCTTATAAAATCTCCCCTCCTCCTTTTTTTCGGAAAAACCCTTCAAAAGCCGGCTGCAAAGCATGGGGGTCAAGGTGATGGATATAAAACCTGAAAGCAGTATTGACACAGCGATGCTTACCGCGAATTCACGGAAAAGCCTGCCGATCAGTCCGGGCATTAAAAGTATGGGGATAAATACCACTACAAGAGAGAGCGTCATTGAGATAATTGTAAACCCGATTTCTTTGGAGCCGTTCAGCGATGCTGTCATGGCGTCCTCGCCCATTTCCATACGTCGGACAATATTTTCAAGCATAACAATGGCGTCATCCACAACAAGGCCGACTGCGAGGACAAGGGCCATGAGCGACAGATTGTTAAGGCTGTAACCCATTAGGTCCATTACAGAAAAGGTGGCAATAATCGAAAGTGGGATAGCGATATTCGGTATTATTGTAGACCGGAAGGACCGCAGAAAGAGAAATATGACGATAAGAACAATGAAAATTGTCAGGATCAGGGTAAACTGAACATCAGAAATGGATTCCTCAATATATTCGGAGGCATCATAGACCGTGTGCCACTCTATTGATTCCGGTATCATTGTTTTCAGCTTGGGAATAACTTCTTTGACGCCTCTGGATACCTTTACTGCGTTTGCGCCGGGTTGTTTTTTAATGGCAAGGACGATGGCATACTGATGTTTATCCTTTGTCGCGTACCATGCAGCAAATTGTTTGTCTTTTTCAACGCCGTCAATGGCATCACCTATATCTTTGATTCTTACAGGCTTGCCTTTATTGTATCCCACAATCATCTGCCGGTATGGTTCGGCAGCCATAAGCTGGCCGTTGGAGTCCACAGTAAAAGATTGAAACTGGCCATCCAGTGTCCCGCCGGGAAGATTAACATTGCTCTTTTTTACTGCATTCTCCACATCGTTTATCCCGATACCTCTGTTGGCAAGAAGTTTCGGGTTTACCTGGACGCGGACCGCGTATTTCCGGCCGTATACGATAACCTGTGACACGCCGTTTACTGTTGAGAGGTTTTGCGCAAGTATGTTTTCCCCGTAATCGTTCAGCTTATTCAGAGGCATGGTGTCTGAGGTAAGAGCGAAATAGATAATCGGCTGATCAGAGGGGTTCACTTTGTCGTAAGTAGGGGGGCGGGGCAAATTTTGCGGCAGATCGCCCTGGGCGGCATTGATTTTGGCGCTTACATCCTGGGCACAGTTATCAATGTTGCGATCCAGGGTAAACTGGAGTGTGATGCTCGTACTCCCCTGAAAACTCTGGGATGACATGGATGTTAATCCTGCTATGCTTGAAAAGGATTTTTCCAGAGGTTTGGCAACGGAAGACGCCATGGTCTCCGGGCTTGCCCCCGGCAATGAAGCTGAAACCTGTATGGTCGGAAAGTCAGTAGCAGGAAGATTGTTAATCGGCAGCCATGTATAGCTTAAAATACCGAAAAAAAGTATGCCGAACATGACCAGAATGGTCATAACCGGTCTTTTAATCCATATTTCAGAAAAATTCACTTATAAACGCCTTTACTTTTTATTGGCCGCATCAATAGGTTTGGCAGGTGCGCCGGAAGCTGCCGGAGACAAAGAATCCCTGATTTCTACAGGAAAACCGTCCCTAAGTTTCAACTGACCGTCCGTAACAACAATATCGCCTGCAATGATGCCTTTGGTTATAACTTTTTCATCACCGATAGTCCTCGATACTGTGACGAGTCTGTATTCAACCTTTTTGTCCGGTTTTACAATAAATATGTATGATCCGTTCTGGCTTATCTGAACAGCGGCAGAAGGAACTACAATCGCGTTCTGTTCCTCGGTAAGTTGAAGGGCTATGTTTACAAACTGTCCCGGCCAGAGAAACTTATCTTCATTGGCAAAGCTTGCCTTAAGAACGATCATTCCAGTTGCAGGGTCTATGGTATTATCAATAAATACCAGAACACCTTCCTGTATTTTATCCTGAAAGCCGGGCACAGACGTCCGTACTTTCAATTTATTTGATGCCATGTATTTTCTTATGTCAGGGAGCTGTTTCTCGGCAACGGAAAATTTCACATATATGGGGGTTATCCGGTTAATAACTGCAAGCTTTGTGTCGTTATCCTTTATCATTGTCCCTTCATGCACAATGTAAACTCCCGTTCTGCCCGTAAAAGGGGCGCGGATATAACAGAAATCCACATTAAGACGGGCATTGTCCACGTCAGCTTTGTCTGCGTTGACAATAGCCTGCTGGGTGACTGCAAGCATCTGTCTGTTTTCATAATCCGACTTTGATACTGCGCCTTTTTCCATGAGGAAGGCATAGCGCTTTGCCTCTGCTTCATTGAATTTTAATTGAGCAGTATCCTGGGCAAGTTTTGCCTCGGCGTTTTTGAGTTTTTCCTTAAAAGGCGCCGGGTCTATCGTAAAAATTAAATCACCCTTTTGAACATCCTGCCCTTCTTTAAAATGGATTTTTTGAAGCTGCCCCACTACACGGGAATAGACGGTGATACTGTTATACGCTTCAACCGACCCGATTGCTTCTATTATTACAGGCATTGTTTTCTGAATCGCCTTTCCTGCAAGGACGGGCACGCCCTGCTGCACAGGCGGAGCCGGCTTCTTTTTTGATAAAACATAATAACCGGCTATAACAAGAACAATGATAATTACAATTATTGTGGCTTTTTTGCTTTTCATTATTTATTCCCCATGGCTTTTTCAATATATGCCTGAGCAACCTTGTATTCGTAGAGCGCGCTTATATTAGAGAGCTTTGCCTGGCTGTAAGAAACAGCGGCATCCGTTACTTCAATCGGTTCCGCAAGTCCCGCATTATATCTTAGATTTGCAAGTTCAAGGTTTTCCGTTCCCTGTTTCACCTGTATTTCGGTATTTGCAATGGCTTCTCCAGCCTTTAGAAGATATAAATATGCCTGTTTGATATCAAGCAGAATTTCAAGCCGCTTGGACCCGATGGTTGCCTCAATAGACCGTACTTTTGCAATCGATTCTTCAACCTTGTTCTTAGTCATATTGCCTTCAAAAATATTCATCGTCATAGCAACACCGGCGTTCCAACCCTGTCCGAGCGGATATTCGCTGCCTACAAAACTATACCCCGCTTTTCCGTTTATGCTCGGCAAATATTCTTTCTTAGCCCTCTCAGCAGCCGTTGCAGCAGCGTCTCTTTGCGCGATAAGGGATTTAAGATCAGGTCTGTTCTGAAATGCTTTTGCAAGGGCATCCTCAAGGGTTATGGGATATTTCACAAAGGATAAATTGTCTTTTATGGTGTAAATTACCGGTTCGTCAATGCCCATGGCATTATTCAGCTTGACCTGTGCGATTTTAAGATCATTTTCAGCAGTAATTAATTTGAGTTTCGCATTGCTCAGATCCAGTTCGGCCTTTGTTACATCGTACTTGGGCTTTTTGCCTGCTGTAAAAAGCGTTTCAGCCTGTTCAAGGTGCTGCTCATATTGTTTGACAGCCTCAATATTTACATCTCTTGATTTTTTTGTTTTTAATACATCATAATAGGTTGATTTTACATTATTGGACACTGTTGTTGCAGTAAAATCCATGTCAAGCTTTGATGACTCCAGATCAAACTTCTTCGTCTTTACATCTGTCGGTGTTCTGCCGAAGTCGTAGATCATCTGGCTGAGTGAAGCAGTTCCGTTATTTTGATTGTATGCATTATAGGGATATGAGCCCTGGAAGATCGGATCATTTGTCTGTTTTTCAATGAAGTTTCGCGTAACTCCCGCAGATACGTCAACTTTCGGATAGTAATACGACTTTGCCTGGCCGAGGAGCGCTTCTTTTTGCACAACAATATACTTGTCGCGCATAAGAGTAGGTTGAATTTTCAAGGCTATCTCAATGCACTTTTCCATAGTTAGCTCTTCGCCGTTTTTAATCAGCGGCTCCTCAGCGCATACGGAAAAAGGCAGGATAAAAACTAGAATTATCCAAAATATTGTGGTTTTAATCATGGTAAGATTTTCACATGATATTTTAAAGGAGTAGTTTTGTCAAGGCTTTTCAGGGATGTTTGACAGATGTCATTCCAATTTGAAATCAAAGATGATATCGAGGCGGCAAGGAAGAGGCGACGCAGGCGTACTACATGGTACGTCGAGGAAACCGATGACGAAGCCAACAAAAATAGCGCTTTGATTTTGAATTGGAATTAGGCTGGTGTTTCCGGGAGGTTTATAGCATAACGTTTTTTCCCGGCGCCGAGGATGCCTTTTTGGACAAGGTTTTTTATCATCCTTGAAACGGTCTCGCGTGTGCATCCGCAGGAGTTGGCAATTTCAATCTGCGAAGGGCCCTTTTCTATGATTAAATAATTTTTTATTTTAACTCCTGTGCTGTTGCCGATATCCAGGAGGTATTTTAGAATTCTTCCTTCAACGCTTAAAAAGGCAAACCCTCTGATCTTTTCATCTGCAGCCCGCAATCTTTTTGATATGGTTTTTAGTATGCCTATGGTTATTACGGGATTATCCATGAGGAGCTTTGAGAATTCAGCCCTCTTTATAACTAAAAATGTTGAGTCCTCAGTTGTTGTAATGTTTGCAGACCTCGGCAATCCGTCAATAAGGGAAAGTTCTCCGAAAAAACCGTCTTTTCCAATTACATCGAGTATATATTCCCTGCCGTCCTCATCGTAGATCGAGACCTTCACCTTACCATCAATAACAATGTAAAGAGCATCCCCTTCGTCACCCTCTTGAAAAACCACATAACATTTCGGACAATGTTTGAGAGACGTTATCCGGGAGATTGCTTCTATCTCATCATATTTCAATGAGGAGAAGATGTTGACAGTCTTTATGTTATCGATGTATTGCTTCATGTCCTGGTATCAAGCACTGCCTCTATGTCTTTTATTGCATCTGCAATTACTTCGCCGGGAACCCCGCCCTGTGCAATCTGGGCGCCGCCGCCGCCTTTTCCATTATACTTTTCTGAAAGTTTTTTTACAATCTTTCCTGCATTGTATGTGTTCTGAATATCTTTGCTTACTGCAACAATGAGCATCCCCTTGGCTTCATCCTTTGTTCCGACAAGGGCGACGCAACTTTTTGCCTTGCTCCTGATTATATCGGTCATTTTCCGCAGATCATCTGCCTTTGCGTTTTCAGTAAAGATGGATACAATCCTTACCCCGTCCTTCTCATAGGCATTTTGCAGGGCTTCATCAACCTTATATACGATAATCTCATTTTTCAGCCTTTCAATTTCTTTTTCTTTCTCCTTCAATTCTTCCATGATCCCTTCAACTCTCTCCAGAACCTTTGCAGACTCAATATTGGATGCTTCTGCAATCGCATTTATAGTATGCTTCCTCTCCCTGTTGAGAGCAACTGCCGCTTCTCCGGTAACTGCTTCTATTCTCCTTACGCCGGATGCAAGGGAACCTTCGCTTACAATTGAAAAATTGCCTATCTCGCCAATATTTCCGACATGGGTGCCCCCGCAAAGTTCTTTGCTGAAATCTGATATCCCGACAACACGCACATTTTGACCGTATTTTTCCTCAAATAAAGCAGTTGCGCCTTCCCGTATCGCATCATCCCGTGTTTTTATGTCGGTAACAACATCTGCGCATTCCATGATTTTTCTGTTTACAATATCTTCAACCTGCGCTATTTCTTCGTTGCTTACTGTTTGAAAATGGGTAAAATCGAATCTCAGCCTGTCCTTTTCCACAAGGGAGCCTGACTGTTTTACGTGGTCTCCCAGCACCTGCCGCAATGCATACTGAAGGAGGTGCGTTGCGGTATGGTTTCTTGCCACGGACTTGCGCCTGTTCTTATCAACCGATAAGTGAGCCCTGTCGCCTTTCCTCAGCATCCCCCTTTCAACGACAACCCTGTGTGAAAAGAGGTCTTCCTTTATTTTTTCAACGTCGATAACCCTTGCTTTTCCGGCAGGTGTTTCAATAATCCCCTGATCCTCAACCTGACCGCCGCTCTGGGCATAAAAAGGTGTTATATCGAAGAACAGCCTTCCTTCCTCGCCTTCGTTAAGCCCGTCAACCAGACCCTGTTCCTTCACGATATTTAAGATCGTGCTGTCTGCCTCAAGGTCTTCATATCCGACAAAGATGTTTTTTATGTCTGATTTCAGTATCATGGCATGTCCTTCATCCAGGGCTTCGCCTTTCATTTTTGATGATGTTTTTGACCTTTGTTTCTGCTCCTCAAGCGCCTGCTGAAAACCGGGCATATCTACGGAAAGGCCGTCTTCCTCCGCCATTTCCTTTGTAATATCAAGAGGAAACCCGTGTGTATCGTAAAGTTTATAGACAAGTTCGCCGGGCAGGGTATGTTCCCCCTTTAATTTGATCTCGTCGGCAATCTCCTCATATACCCTCATGCCTATACTCAGGGTTTCAATGAACCTCTCTTCCTCCCCTTTCAGGACGCGTACAATGTAGGGGTGGTGGCTTTTGATTTCAGGATATACGTCATCCATAATATCTACAATTGATGCAGACAGCTTATGGAGGAATTCTTTTTCTATACCTATTTTTTTGCCGTACCGTAATGCCCGACGTATAATCCTTCTCAAAACATAGCCCCTGCCGTCTTTCGAAGGCATAACACCGTCGTTTATAATAAAGGTTGCGCCCCTGATATGGTCTGCTATGACCCGCATGGCAATGTCCGTCTTTTTATCGCTGCCGTATGTGCATCCTGCAATATCTCCGATTGCTGTAAGAATCGGGGTGAAGAGATCTGTCTCGTAATTTCCTATTTTTCCCTGGAGTATGGAGCAAATCCTCTCAAGTCCCATGCCTGTATCTATAGAAGGCCGGGGCAATTTCTTCATGGAGCCGTCTGCTGCCCTGTCAAATTCCATGAATACAAGGTTCCATATTTCAAGATACCTGTCGCAATCGCAGCCTACCTTACACGAGGGCTGCCCGCATCCCACGCCTTCTCCCAGGTCATAGATGATTTCCGAGCATGGCCCGCAGGGGCCTTCATCCCCCATAGACCAGAAATTGTCTTTCTCGCCGAGCCTGACAATTCTGTCTTCCCGGACGCCTATATCTTTCCAGAGCTTTTCAGCGTCTTCGTCTTTTTCATATACAGTAATCCACATTCTGTTTTCGTCAAGCTTTACAACGTCTTTTAAAAATTCCCAGGCATAGGTTATGGCCTCTTTTTTGAAATAATCCCCGAAGGAGAAATTCCCGAGCATTTCAAAAAACGTATGGTGCCGCAATGTTTTTCCCACGTTCTCAAGGTCGTTATGCTTGCCGCCTGCACGTACGCACTTCTGGCATGTGGTTGCAGTGTTGTACGGTCTTTTTTCAATTCCGAGAAAAGTATTTTTGAACTGCACCATGCCGGCATTAACAAACAGTAGTGTGGGGTCCTTGTCCGGCACCAGAGATGAACTTGGTACAACAATATGGCCCCTTGATGAAAAATAATCTAAAAATTTCTTTCGTATATCCTTTGATGTCACGCTTCACCCTTCTTTAATTCGTAATAGGCAAGTATCTTTCCATAAATATCGTTCGCTGCCTCTTCGTGTTTTTTCAAATAATCCTTGGCATTTTCTCTGCCCTGTCCGATCCGAATCTCTCCGTATGAGTACCATGTACCGCTCTTTTCAACGATGCCTGCATCAACACCCAGGTCAACCAGATCCCCTTCTCTTGATATGCCCTGTCCGAATATGATGTCGAATTCAGCTTCTTTAAACGGCGGAGCAACCTTGTTCTTTACAACCTTTACTCTTGTCCTGCTTCCGACAATATCCTGACCGTCTTTGATGGAGGCTATTCTCCTTATATCAAGCCGCACAGAAGAATAAAATTTTAAAGCATTCCCGCCGGTAGTTGTCTCGGGATTTCCGAACATTATACCGATTTTTTGCCTGATCTGGTTTATAAATATGACTGTAGTCATTGATTTGCTTATAGTTGCGGTGAGTTTACGCAACGCCTGTGACATAAGCCGCGCCTGCAAACCCATATGGGCGTCGCCCATATCCCCGTCGATCTCTGCCTTTGGCACAAGGGCGGCAACAGAGTCAACAACAACAATATCTATACCTCCGCTTCTCACAAGAATCTCGGTAATTTCAAGGGCTTGTTCCCCGGTATCCGGTTGAGAAATAAGGAGTTCGTCCGTTTTTACGCCTATTTTTTTTGCATAAGCAACATCCAGTGCATGTTCGGCGTCAATAAACGCAGCCGTTCCGCTGATTTTTTGAATTTCCGCCACAACCTGTAAAGCAAGCGTTGTTTTGCCTGATGCCTCCGGCCCGAATATCTCGATGACTCTGCCTCTGGGCAGACCACCGACCCCCAGCGCCACATCCAATGCAATAGAGCCTGTGGGTATAACAGGCACGGCCTCTATGGGTTTCTCCCCCAGTTTCATGATGGAACCTTTCCCGAAAAGCTTCTCGATATGGGATACTGCCATATCTACGGCCTTTGTTTTATTTTCCTCTTCTTTCACCTATTATACCTCCCTTTGTTTCAGTCAGTCGCCCATCATGTTTTTGGCGTGTTTGGCAGGGCCATTTTCCCGTAATTTGCGGGGTTACCCGTATATCATTTTACTTCACTCATAAAAACGCATCAAAAATATCCCATATCATTAATAGCTTCGCCTTGTTGCTTATCCTTCACTGCCTCTCAGTTTTAACTCCCATACTGGCGTATACAGGGCGCCTTCCGGTCTCAATGTGCTTTTAAAAAGCACTACAGACCCTGCTGTAAAACTTATTTTCTCTATATCTTTAAATGCCTTATCAGGTAAAGGTGCGGGTATTCTTCTCCTCCCCAGTGTGATATGAGGCGTAAACGGTCTTTTTTCCTTTTCAATACCCAGAGTCAAAACACTTTCCTCTATATCATTGTATATGTTTTTTATGTTGTCAACCCCATTTTCTAATGTGATGACGATAACCCGTGCTTTCCTCCTGTCCGGGAAAGCATCGATGCCTCGTATTGTTGCTGTAAAAGGGCCATATTTCTCTTCTATGAACAGCATTGATTCTTTTATATGCCAGACTTTTTTATCTTCAATTTCGCCGAAGAATTTAAGCGTTATATGTTGGCCTGCCTCATTTACCCATCTCACACCGTCAATGTGCAGACTCATAGATTTTATTACGGTATTAAGGTATTTTTTAATATCATCTGAAATCTCAATCGCTAAAAACGCCCTCATATGAGCCTCCCTTCAAGGTAATCAAGGACAAGCATTAACGCGGCATCAGCAGTCTGTCTTTTTATCTCCTCTCTGTTTCCGTCAAATAAAAAGCGGCGCACAAAGGTTCCTGTTTGAAAGGAGATGCCGATATAAACGGTTCCAACAGGTTTTTCAATTGTGCCGCCGGTGGGGCCTGCTATTCCTGTTACAGAAAGTCCTACATTTACTCCCGTGGCCTGTCTCACACCTTCCGCCATCATCAGGGCAACGTCATGACTTACAGCGCCGTTTTTTATAATAACTTCTTCGGGAACAGCAAGAAAATTTGTTTTTGCACGATTGCTGTATGTTATAAAGCCTGCCTCAAAGTATTCCGATGCTCCACTTATATCGGTAATTCTGTTTGCAATAAGCCCGCCGGTGCACGATTCGGCTGTGGCAATCTTTAAACCTTTTTCTCTCAGGATCGATCCTGTCTTCTCTTCCAGCTTCATCTCAAACTCGCTGCCTTATTAGATTTCCCTTATAATTTAAAGATAATGTATCCTAAATGTATAAGCATGTTTGCAAATATCCCGGCAAGTACATCATCGGCGACAATGCCGTAACCACCCTTAAAACGTTCAACCCGTCGTATAGGGTACGGCTTTATTATATCAAAAAACCTGAAGAGAATGAAACCACTAATGATGTTCAAGAGGTTCATCTCATGACCAGTCATTGTAATAAACATACCCACAATCTCGTCTATTACTATATATGAAGGGTCTTCACCTTCATATTCCAGAAGATTGATGCAGACAACCGAGCACACTGTCAGGCAGCAAACAAAAACTATATTTCCGAAAACAGAACTAAAAGTAAAGAAATATAAAATAATGCATCCGAGGATTGACGCATACGTACCCGGCGCTCCCGGAAGAAAACCGATAAACCCGCAGGTAACAATAAAAAGAAGAAAATTGTTCAATTTAGATAAAGGCAGTTTGTTGTTAACAGTTTCCAAATTATTGTCCTTATGCTGCAAAAACCTGAAGAACCATATTTTGTACTATAACATGCAATATATAACGGATGCCATTTTTTCCATTAAGTGATTGAGGTATTCTCTGGTTTATCATTGATTTTTGCATCTTATTTATTCAATGCTTTCGCTCAATTTATATTAAAACCTTTGCCGGACTCTGGCTGTAGGATAGGGCAGTGCATAATACATTAATGCAGCAAAATGTTATACTGGCAGTAAATTAGATAATATGTTATATATGGTAATTAATAGTAAGTAACGGTATCATAGCAGCATAATAAGCTTTATTTAAGCAGGTAAATACTTTAATTAAATTAATAAGATTCATTTATTATCTTCTTAAGGAGGATGCATGATGAAGAGTTGGTTATTTATAATTCTGTTTTGTAATTTGCTCTTAATTCCTAATTTGGTTGGTGCAGAAAACAGTAAATTTATTCTTTTATCGAGTACGATAGGTCCTATTGACTCAGGCATTGTCAGTACCCTGGAAGATCAATTTGAAAAAGAGACGAATATAAGGGTACGCCATGTCGGGGCAGGAACCGGTGCGGCCCTGGATATTGCACGAAAAGGCAATGTTGATCTTGTCATGGTTCACGCAAAATCACTTGAAGAGAAATTTGTAAAAGAAGGATTTGGAACCCAACGAATAGACCTTATGTATAACGATTTTGTCATTGTCGGGCCAAAAGATGACCCTGCCGGTATTAAGGGCATGAAGCAGGCCATGGAAGCCTTGAAGCAGATTTCCGGGAAAGGCGCAAAATTTATTACCAGGGGAGACAAATCAGGAACGCATGTGGCTGAAATGGTACTGTGGGAAAAGGCCGGCATAAAGCCTGCAAGCCCATGGTATTCTGTTTATGAAAAAGGCGCAGAGGGGAATGTTCCCACGCTTCGCTACACAGACCAAAAGGGCGCGTATACGGTTATTGACAGAGCAACTTTTCTTTCAATTAAGGACTCAATAAAGCTTGTCGTGCTTGTGGAAGGAGATGAAATTCTTTTGAATTACATCTCACTGATACCTGTCAATCAGAAAAAGTTCCCCGGAGTAAATGAAAAGGATACAGCAATTTTTGTTCAATGGCTTACAGCACCGGACAAAGGTCAGACCATTATCAGGGATTTCGGTAAAGACAAATACGGCAGCCCGCTTTTCTTCCCGAATTCAAAGGAATGGAAGGATGCTCAAGGGCTAAAAAAATAATATTATTATAAAGGAGTAAGAGTTATGAAAAAGTTGGCAAGTTTATTTTTAGTTGTACTGGCAGTATTTTTATTGTCCGGTCTTTCACCTCTTCAGGCAATAGAAAAGAACATTATTCTGGCTACCACAACAAGCACCCAGGATTCCGGTCTCCTTGACGTCCTTATTCCTGTCCTTGAGAAGAAGACAGGTTTTTTTGTGAAAACAATTGCTGTCGGATCAGGGCAGGCTATGGCAATGGGCCAGAAAGGAGAAGCTGATGTTCTATTGGTGCATTCCCCTGCGGCAGAGCAGAAGTTTATAAATGAAGGATACGGCATTAACAGGCGGCTTGTTATGCATAATGACTTTATTGTTGTGGGACCGGTTTCCGACCCTGCAAAGATCAAAGGCATGAAATCCACCTTAGAAGTATTCAAAAGAATTGCTGCAACTAAAAACCTTTTCATGTCAAGGGGCGATAATTCGGGAACAAACGCAAAAGAAAAGGATATATGGAAAAAGGCAGGGGTTAAGTGTGAAGGCGAAAAATGGTATCAGCAGACAGGCCTCGGCATGGGACAGACCCTGAATGTTGCTTCGGAAAAAGCAGCATATACACTTGCCGACCGCGGTACTTATCTGGCATTAAAGAAAAAACTTTCCCTTGACATACTGGCTGAAGGTGATGCCGTGCTTCTTAATATTTATCATGTAATCGAGGTAAACCCCGCAAAATGGCCTAAAGTGAATGCTGCCGGAGCAAAGGCATTCGCAGATTTTATGGTATCAAAAGAAGCGCAGGCCGTTATAAAGACCTTTGGTGTGGAAAAATTCGGGTCGCCGCTCTTCTTCCCTGATGCAGGTAAAAAGGTGGAGGATCTTGGGAAGTAAAGGACAGAACCAAAGTCCTCAAAAGGAATTTACTAAAATAAGAAAAGAATAGAATAATAACTAATTTGCAGTTAAACTTGCTTTGCCTTGCAGCTTTCCCGCAGGGTAAGGCAAGATTTTTTTTGTAACAGAGGTTAAGATGGATTTAATTTTTGAAGGAATCAAGAAGGCAATTGTACTGCTTTTTACAATGGATCAGGAAGTGCTGGAAATTACCTTCCTGTCTCTCAAGGTTTCCGGTATTGCCACTATAATAAGTCTTTTTCTCGGCGTATCAATCGGCACCCTTGTTGCTTTGACAAGGTTTCCCGGAAAGAAAATTGTTGTCGGTCTTATAAATACCGCCATGGGACTCCCGCCGGTTGTAGTCGGTCTTTTTGTTTCTATTTTCTTATGGAGAAGCGGCCCTTTAGGTTTTCTAGGACTTCTTTATACCCCGCTCGCGATTATTATTGCACAGTCAGTTATTGCAACCCCCATAGTTATGGGCATTACTGTTGCCGCCATGCAGCAGCTTCCCAGGAAAATGAGGCTCCAGATACTTGCTCTTGGCGCGAACAGGCTTCAAATGGTCTGGATGCTCATTAAAGAAGCGAGGCTCTCTTTGTTTGCGGCAGTTATGGCTGGTTTCGGCGGTGTAATTTCAGAGGTAGGAGCTTCAATAATGGTCGGAGGAAACATTAAAGGCTATACACGAGTCCTTACTACAGCTACGGTAATGGAAACAAGCAAGGGGAATTTTGATATAGCTATCGCATTGAGTATAATATTGCTTGCCCTGGCCTATTTCATAAATATCATTTTAACATATGCGCAACAGAGAGAAAGGCCGAGGTAGCGAAACTCGTGAAGCGTGAAACGTTAAGGGTGAAGCGTTAAAAGATAAGAATAACATAAAAAATATGAGATTTGATTCTATGAATGAAAATATACATATACTTGAAGGTCGTAATATTAAGGTTGAAAGGGGGAATGCTGTACTTCTTGACATTCCGTCGCTGATTGTAAAAGAAGGCGAAATAATATCTCTTATCGGGCCAAACGGGGCAGGAAAAACAACTCTCCTGCAAACCCTTTGCTATTTATTAAAACCATTTGAAGGTGAAATCTATTTCAGAGGCGACAGAGTAGGTGAAAAATATCCTTTGAACATATACAGGCGCAAGCTTGCCATGGTTTTTCAGGAACCTCTGCTTTTTGATACAACAGTTTTTAATAATGTTGCATCAGGTCTGAAATTCAGAGGAGTAAAGGGAAAGGAAATTCAAAACACAGTTATGGAGAATCTGCAGCGCTTCGGCATCGAACACTTAAGCGACCGTTCTGCCAGAACCCTATCAGGAGGGGAGGCACAGAGGACAAGCCTTGCAAGGGCATTCGCTACAAGGCCGGAGATACTCCTTCTTGATGAGCCTTTTTCAGCTCTTGATCCCCCTACGCGGGAGTCTCTTGTAGAGGATGTGGAAAGGGTATTAAAAAAATCAAAGATTACAAGCTTATTTGTTACACATGACCGGATGGAAGCGTTAAGACTCTCACATCGCATAGCGGTAATGAAAGAAGGACACATACTACAGATAGGTCCGCCTACGGAGATAATGAATCATCCGGCTAATGAATTTGTTGCTTCCTTTGTAGGGGTAGAGACAACTCTTGACGGGATTGTTATTGGAAAAGAAGACGGCATCCTTACAATCTCTGTTGAAGGTCAGATTATTGAAGCTGTTGGGGACACGAATATCGGGGAAAGCGTGATCCTCTGTATCAGGCCGGAGCATGTTGTTATCTCTCATAATTCTGTTCGGGGATCGACAAGTCTGAGGAATATATTTTCTGGAAAAGTATCAAAGGTAACGCTCCTTGGTCCATATCAAAAGATACATCTTGATTGCGGTTTTCCTCTGGTAGCCTATATTACAAATAATTCAAGCAGGAAACTTGACCTTCAGGAGGGGCAAGAGGTGACAGCATCATTTAAAGCCACATCCATCCATGTAATACAAAGACGAGAAGCACATATAACATAATCACAAAATACCGTATATGAACATGTCTGCGGAAATCTATCCTGAAGATATTGTCCTGAGTTAAATTGACAACTTCAACATAAACGAACTATACTTCATTTATGTTGAAGTTTGCGGGGTTTGCCTCTGGATTTATGTTATGATGAAAAAACACAGACTTCACAAATAAAATAAGGAGGTATGGTCAAATGGCAGGGAAAATATTTTACAGAGAAAGAGAAAAACTTGATGAAGGAAAGAAACAGCCAAGATTTAAATTGGTTGCCGTTGCGGACGTGAATCTGAAGATTTACGGTAAGCATCTCAGGAGAAGTGAACTTGAACAGATTTCACAGGCAGTTGGAGCAGAGCTTGTTTTACTTTCACATGGAGACAAAAAATACAAAGAAGAGGCTGACAATGTTGAGGTCGAAGCCTGAGCAAAGAAAGGCAAAAATGTAGCAGCGAATAAATTTGAGGATAGAGGTTTAAGATGACTTTAATAAGAGAACGGGATGGCCGTCGCTTACACATCAAAAGCAAGCTTATGGGAGAAAGCCTTGTCGGTAAAGCTTTTGTTGAGGAACTTGAAATAGCACCGCAGGAAAGGCTTTTTCCTGACGTAAATATCCTCAAGATAGGCGGCCAATCAATCTGTGACAGGGGCGCCAAGGCGCTTCCTGCTATTATTAGTGAAATTATTGAGAACAGCAAAGATCATAAGATGCTCATAACAACAGGCGGTGGCACCAGAAGCAGGCATATTTACACTATCGGTCTCGAACTCGGTATGCCCACAGGTATTCTGGCAAAATTCGGAAGTTCAATATCCGAACAGAATGCTTTACTTGTTTCAATGCTTCTTGCGCAACATGGCGGAATAAAGATCGGTCACGATGAAATTGTCAAACTTACCAATTATTTTGCACAGGGGTGCATTCCGGTTATGCACGGTATGCCCCCCTATGATTATTTCGCGTTGCCTCCGGTAAAAGGACGTATCCCTGTTCATCGCACGGATGTAGGTACACTGCTTATGGCGAATCTGATCGGCGCGCGTTCATGTATCTTTGTTAAAGATGAGAAAGGTTTATATACGGATGACCCGAAGAAGAATCCTGAAGCTGAATTTATCCCGGAAATTGGCGCAAAGTCCTTGATGGAGAGAGATCTGGAAGATCTTATCGTTGAACGCCCATGTCTTGAAATTCTCCAGAACAGCGAAGTTCTTTCTGAAATTCAGATCATCAATGGTCTTGAGGAAGGGAATATAACGCGCGCCCTGAATGGTGAACGTGTGGGAACGATCATCTATAAAGAATAAGGTATAACAAAAGGTTTTAAATAATAAAAAAAGGGAGGCATTGAGCCTCCCTTTTTTTATTGATAAGCCAATTTCTTTAGAAGAAATACCACGCGCCGATTCTTCCGGAATTCACAGTGCCTTTTGTGTCATAATACTGTCCGACTGCAATTGTCTGGAAATTAGCATAACGCGTATAGATGTTTGCATATTCTACGCCGACTCTCAAAGCAGGGTTTACATCATAGGAAAGGTTGATTACGGCGTGCTGAAGGGTTTTTACATTGCCTACATTGGCTGCAACCTGTGTATAGGGCGTGCTGTAAGCTACACTTGCATATCCGTATAAGCCTGTAACAAACAGTTTATCGGTAAAATAATATTGGAGGTTTCCGAATCCGCCTGTTATCATAGGCGCCGAGTAGTGTCTGTTATCAACCGTACCCACTGCATAGCTGGTGGCATAATAGGCAGTTGAAAACCAGCTCACGTCCTGACCGGTGAAGATGTTGCCGGAAAGAGCGAGGGCTCCTGTTTTGTCCCCTTTTTTCTCGGGGATTATGGGTATGAAGCCTTTGAGAGCAACACCCCAGGAAGTAACTGTGTCATCTTTATACTTCACAGGAGCGCCTGCTGCAGAAGAAATGTAGGATGGCTTCTCCTGTCCCAGATATCCACCAAGGCCGAAAAGAAGATTCCTTGGACCAATCTTGCCGCATGCATCCGATTGGAATACGATTTCGCCTTCTGAAAAAGGCATGCCGCTTCTGGTGAAGTTGTTAACCTGAGTTGCACCGGCAGGTACAGTACCAAGGGAATTTGCCGGAGAATATAAGCCGATTGAAGCGGACCAGTTTTTATTGAACCTCTGTTCAACCGTTATTTGCGGTTGTCTCTGTCCTCTCATAAAAGGAAGGACATCGTTTGTATTGAGGACGATATTGGTCGTTGTGCCGATATTACCCCATCTGTTCCATGTCTGACCTATAATCAGGGATGTATTGGCCCAGTCCATCTTTATATATGCGTGTCTTAAGGCAAAAAGGCCGTATGCAGCACCCGCTTGAGTACCTCTGAAATCGGCTTCGATAAAGGCCGATGTCTTTGCGCCCCATCCGTCAGGGCCTTTAATAAGAAAGTTAAGCCTTGATTCACCTGACGCAGCATAAATGTTGCCGTATTCATCGTTCTGGTTCTGATTGCCATGATAGCTTCCTCTGGGGGCAGTTGTTTGATCTGCGCCCACACCCTTGGTTGCATAACCCATATCGAACTTGACAAACCCTCCGATGGTTACATCATACCTGCTTGTTGCGCTGCCGGCAAAACTTAATGAAGGCACTAAAAGAAATAATGCAATTGCCGTGATAACTGATCTTTTCATCTTGTTCTCCTTTTCATGTTGAATATTAGTACAATTGTAATTTATATTACATTAACTTTTTTTAATATAGCAAATGAGGCTGCTATTGTCAATAATTAGTAACTATTATTAATAATAATATAAATCTTATTATTAATATATTAGTTAATATATGTTTTATCATCAACTTAAATGGCAGGTAATATATAAGCTTAATATATATTAAATATATATGAATATTATGTGTTTTGGATATTTGGTAATGAACCTCCCCGCAGCAGAGCTACGGGGTATCAGAGGAACGAGACCACATAATTATGCCCCCTCACCCTACCCTCTCCCACAAGGGGCGAGGAAATGTAGTTACCTCGCAGCAGAGCTGCGAGGAATCATCAGATTGATTATGATATAAAAAAGGCCGTTTCACTTATCAAGGAACGGCCGGGTTAATATAAGCATGAGCCGGAACTGTTTCCGGCTCATGCTCTTGTATTTTTTAATTTAGCCTACCTTAAAGATCATGGAA
>Ga0074195_1001591_pt1 | contig 30587 bp, 22 predicted proteins | sample EPASupsiteHSE623_FD_64525 | JGI IMG/M metagenome (GOLD analysis project Ga0074195, IMG submission 64525) | Bioremediated contaminated groundwater from EPA Superfund site, New Mexico - Sample HSE6-23 | ecosystem: Environmental > Aquatic > Deep subsurface > Groundwater > Contaminated ... | reverse complement strand
ATCAAGTGGGTCAACATCATCAGTAATACGCTGAATAATACGCTCAACAAGCACCGATGTTTTACCCGAACCAGCGGCTGCCGCAACAAGCACATTCTGTCGCCGCGCTGTGATTGCTTGGAGCTGCTGTTTAGACCAGCCCATTAAACATCCGCTCCTTTTTTCTCCGCTAACTGCTTAATTATTGTCTCATCATCCGGCCGTGACAGCTTGCGATAATCATTTTCCGGCAGCATACAGTCAAACTGACATACTGCCTGGTATTTACAATAACCGCACGGTGCCTGCCGATCAAGATTATAAGGACTTATCGCAATTTCCCCAGCCATTATATTATTTGCTGTCTCGACAAGCAGATTTTCGACATGCTTTAGCAGCAAACCAAACTCTTCAGCTGTTTTTATATATGCCTGGCAATTGCTGTAAAAGGTATTGTCCTTCTTTAACGCCAGCTTGAGGAAATCGGATCGGGTTTCAATTGAGGCGTCCATTAGCCTTACAACCTCGGGATCAGCCAGCGTCCAGCCGGGCATCTTCAACTTTCCATTAAGCTTCTTATTCACTTCCTCTGGGCTAATAAGCACCTGTCCCGACAAACTAGGATTCTTGAGAAAATAATAGAGCACTCCAGCCGGCTGGCAATCAGTACAGCCTAAAAGTTCCTCCGCTGCGTTCTGCGCAACCAAAAGGTAGGTCAGAAGCTGCAGCTTAAGGCCATGATAAACCTCGACAAGTTTAAGCCACGCCCCGCCAGATTTATAGTCGATAACCATAACATACTGCCTGCCGTTATGTTCCGCAGCATCCAGTCTGTCAATTTGGCCGACAATCTCCAGTTCAGTTCCGTTTGGAAGCTTGTAAGCAAGAGGCGGTAGGTGGGCATCACCTCTGCCAAATGACCGTTCTAAAGCCCGCGGTTTAAACTTACTAACCTGATCGAACTCCACTAAACGCCGCACTGAGCGTTGTACCGTGCGCTCAAGCCTCCCTAGGAGATGCTTATGCTGTTCACTGCTTAATAAAATCTCGTTCTGTAGCCTTGGCGCAAGTTCATTTACAATCGCCCCGCAAATTTCGTTGTATTCACCATCGCCGACACTGCCCCAGTCCCGCCCTGATTGCTGCATTACATCACCGAAAGACTTAAGCGCGGCGTGCAGAAACTGACCCAAATCTGGTGCCTGAAGTCTAAATACAGCTCTTTCTTTTAAGCTTAATCCGTATTGAGCAAAATGTTTAAATGGGCAAGCTCTAAAACTTTCAAACCTTGTGACACTGCCGCGCATTTTTTTATCTCGTACATATAGTTTGACTGCTAAATCATTTGAAAGCCTATCTTCCTGATTACGGTGAAATAAGCCTGACAGAGTCCGTCCGGCAAGCGGTTTGACGTCAGGATTTTTAATAGCCCAGTTATATACATCCCACCACTGGGGAACTATCTCTTGCCCGCTTTTATAGAGCCGTAGTCCGGCAGCCAGCGCTGTCAGACTGCTTCGCGGATGAACGATATATTCTTGCTCAGTCCCTGCTGCCGGTTCGAGCGGCAGACATTTAACAGCTACTCCTGTCAATTCTCTCAACCGTCCAATAACAAGCGAAGGGCTAAGGCCTTTCCCCTCTTCATCGGCAAGGGAGTAGCTTACCCACAGATAGTCCTTAGATCTGGTGAGAGCGGTATACACTATGAACCGTTCAGCAAAGGTATCCGCGGTTGCCCCTGGGGCTAGTTCCAGCCCGGCAGCAGCTATTTTAAGCCGCTCGGCATCAGTTAACAGTCCTTCCCCGCGTCCCCGCATCGGCAGTATTCCGTCATTTACACCCGGCAAATATACTGCCCGGACATTGGCAACGCTAGTTTTATCAAGCGGCGAAACAGTTACATGGTCAAGGCCGGGAGGAATAAGGCTAAGTTTTAACCCTTCCAGACCGTCATTGATAATCGCAGTATACTCAGCTAGACTTAGCTTTTCCTCGCCGCAAGCCTCCACCAGCTGATCGAAAAGCTGCGTTACGCTGCCCCACATCTGACGGTGTTCGCGCGCTTGCTCCAAATCACCCGCTATTTCAGCACCGTCAGCCCATGTTTCAAGTTGTTCTGGGACATTTAACTCTACAAGCAGCTGATATAAAGCAGCCGTCATTTCAGCTGATGTTTCAGCTTTTTTTAACTTTTGTTCAAATATTACCAAAGGGGCCGCCGCCCCCAATCTAATTTGGTTAATTCTTGTAAGGTATTGGCTTTCCCCCTGAGTCAATTCAGCATCTTCCTCTAAGGAAAAACGACGAATAAATGTCCACATTTCTGGATTAATCCAGCGCGAGCCTCTAATACCAAATTCCAGTACGTAGTTTTCCAGTTCATCCACTTCGTCGCGTTTCAGTGGAAATAAGTCAGTCTTTAAGCAGCGGAAAACAGGGTCATAGCCCCAATGGCCTGTCACTGCCTCAAGTGCTGATCGCAGCAGTTCAGCCAGCGGGTGGTGTACAGGCTGACGCTGACGATCACTGAAGAAAGGAATATCATAGTCGGCAAGTACTGTCTCAACAACTTCGCCATAACTGTCCATATCACGCAGTAAAATAACAATATCGCGCCAACGATAACCCTTATCTCGGCAAAGTCTGATAATGTCTCGGGCTATGCCTTCTACCTCGACGCGCCGATTGGCCGCTTCTACAAGTGCAAGGCTGCTTTTATCGCCCTGCCAAGGGATAGGCGGAAAAGCAAAAAACCTTTTGGCAACATGATCAAGCAAAGGACTGTCAGCAAAACGCGTTCTCTGCTTTAATTCGCCCTCATGAAGCTCTACGTTCAAACTACGGGCCAGCTCCTTCAGCTTGGACCGTGTAACCCATTGCCTGTGGAAAAGCGACGTCTCACTCTCATGCTCAGGCGAGTCGGCATCAGCAATACAGAGCGTAATGTTAACAGTTGCCGCGGTACGCAGAATTTGCGCCAGCACAGCAGTCTCTTGCGGGTTAAACCAAGTGAAACCGTCTACCCACACCTCGGCACCTTGCAACAGCGCTGCTTGAGGAATTTTGTCGGCCAGCAGCGTTAGAATATCTTCCGGGTCAGTATAGCGCCCTTCCAGGTACTGGTTAAAATCACTATAGAGCAGCGATAGATCCTGCAGCTTATCAGCCAGCGGCGAATTGCCGACCGCGGCCTTGGCTTTCTCCAATTGCTGGGGGGAAATGGTATAAGTCTTAAATTCCTGAATAAGCCCCGCCAGCGTCTCGGCGAATGCTCGGCGGTTAGCCGCCTGGTGGAACATCTTGAGATCTTTTTGCCGCTCTAGCATAAGCTTGCTTAAAACTAGGCGCTTGCCAAGCTCAGTAATATGCGGCCTAATTGCCCCGCCTGTCTCAAGCAGCACCCGGTGAGCCAGTCGGCGAAAACCGAAGATATACGCTCGGGCAAACCCTTGTATATCTGGCGTTGCCGCAAGTTCACGTTCAATCTGGAAAGTAGCGTGCTCTGGCAGTATTAGGACAAGCGGTCTTCCTTCCGGCGACTGCCTAAGACATTGCCGAATGGCCTCAAGACAGTGGTCTGTCTTGCCGCTGCCAGCCGCACCCAATATTAGTGTCAGGCTCATATACAACCTCCTTTCCTTACCCTATCTTAAAGCTGGCCTTACTGCCGCGTTCGGTGGCAACCACCTCAAGGCGAGCGTCAATTCGTTCTTTCAGTTCCGGAACATGAGAGATAATGCCTACGAGACGACCACCCCGCTGCAGGTCGATAAGCGCCTTAATCGCAAAATCCAACGCTTCAGGGTCAAGTGTCCCGAAACCTTCGTCCACTAGAATGGTATCTAGGTGAATACCGCCGGCGTAAGACTGCACTACATCTGCCAGACCTAATGCCAGCGACAGTGATGCAAGGAAGGTCTCCCCGCCTGAAAGCGTTCCAACACTGCGCGCCAGTCCAGTATAGTTGTCGAAAACCTCCAGTTCCAAACCTCCGGCTGCATTTTTTCGAGCCCTATCCATTGTACGCTGAAGAAGGTAGCGCCCCCGGCTCATTGTTTTTAGCCGTTCATTGGCCGCAGAGGCAACGTCGTCCAGCAACGCCCCTAGCACAAACCGCTGAAAAGTCAAGCGGTACTGATTACTACCGGTAGCAACCTCCGCCAGTCGCCCAACTAGGCCATAATTCTTTTCAATCTTGGAAATATCATTATCTAACCTGGTTAACTTGTTCAACCACTGCTTTTCCCGCTCCAGCTGCGCAACAAGCGAAGTGTGTTGCGCTAAAAGTCCAGCATGTTTTTGTTGGCCTTGGTCAACTTCATTCTGGATTTTCTCCATATCAGGCATTTCTAGCCCGATAACAGCCCGCTGCCCCCGATCAGCCCGTGCCCGGCTAGCAGTAAGCTCCTTGTCGAAGATATTAATTCGTTCGCTCAGTTTTTGAATATATGTTTCGGGCTTTTTTGCATTTTCGTAATCTTGCTGTCCGCTGAACCCGGCAAGCACCATCCGTTTATTAAAGCCTTCTTCCTCTACTTTTAGACGTTGTTTGACGCTGCTTAGACTTTCCTGCGCTGCTGCGATAGTTGCCTGGCATTTGACAACCTGCTGCCCAGCTTCCTGAGATGCTTTTTGCGCTGCTTCAAGCTGCTCCTTAAGCTTACGCAAATACTCGGCAGCTTGCTTCTGGGCTTTCGCCAGCAGTTCAGGCTGACGATATTCAGCCGGAATAGCCAAACACCGCTCATTAGCTACAGCCTCGGCCGCCTTTAATGCACTGTCGGCTTCAATCCACTGTTTTTCAGTTTTTTCAAGTTGCTCTGCAAGGTCCTTACTCTGTTCAGTCAGCTCAATAATAAGCTTATCTGAAATTTTAAGCTGCTGCGCAGCATCAGCGGACTGATTGTAGGCCAGTAGGACAGCTTGTTCATTTTCATCCAGAGTTTGGAGCGGCATTGCTGCAATATCACCTAGCTGTTGTTCATAGTCGGCAATTCTTCCGGTAAGCATATTGCAGGCAGTCTGCAAGTCACTTACTTCCCGGCGGCGCTTTTCACGCTCTTGTTCAAGGCTTTGCACCTGTTGCTCTTGGGCCTTAAGCCGTTGTTCATCAGGCAATTGATCTGTGCCAGCTGCTGCAGGCAGCGGGTGGTGCATCGACCCACACACTGGGCAGGGCGCACCATCTTCAAGGGAAGCCGCCAGTACTGCCGCCTGCCCTTTAACCCACTGTTCTTGTAGTTTAGCCAGCCTTTGCCTCGCCGCAAGGAAATCTTCCTCCAATTTACCGAGAACAGTCTCCCCTGATGTAAAGCGCACTTTTGCCTTAGCAAGTTCGGATTTAGAATCGTCCAAGGATTTGCGAATAGCCTTGCTGCGTTTTAATTCGGCCAGCTCAGCTTGATACTTACCAACCTGGACTGACAGCTCCAGTAAGCGTTTATATTCTTCATTACAGCGGCTAAGCCGCTCTTTTACCTGATTTAGCGTAATAGTTAATTTTTCTTTTGCTATTTGGGCCTTTCCAGCCTGTTTGGAACACACCTCCGCTTGCTGCATCGCAGCTGCAAGGTCTTTTACCTTGCTGTCTAGCTCGTGCAGGCGCATTATCTCACGAGCGGCCTGCTCGCGCTCCTGCTCTTTTGCCTGTTCATGTGCCAGCCGTTCCTCGGCCTCACCCTTCTGCTGATAAGCAATCTTAAAAGCCTTTTCATACCGGACAGCCTCGGCATCAAGCGCCAAAGCATCTTCCCGAAGCCTTTTAAGGCTTTTCTCAGCATCACTAAGAGCGGTCGCCTTTTGCGCCCGAGTTAATTCCGCCCGCTTTTCTTCCACAACTGGCTCCTTAGCGGCTAATTCAGTTAACGCCTGCTCAGCCTGAGACTTTTCCACAAACTTTGCCTCAACTACTTTGGCGGCAGAAGCAGCTTGCTGCAGTTCTTTAAGCTGTTGTCCGGATATTACCAGTTCAGCGGCAAGCGCTTGGGCTGCCTGATCACTATTGATAAGCCTTGTTCCAAGCTCGTCGGCTGATAATGCCGCAGCTTCCTGCAATACCCATTGTTTTTCTTTCGCAGCTTCTTCAAAACATTTTTTGAGTTCTAGAGCTTTGCTCTTTAATTTATCTTCAATCTGCCGATAAAGTTCGGTTTTAAAAAGTGTCTGCATTATTTCCTGCCGCTCGGCCGAATTAGCGGTTAAAAGTTTCCGAAAATCACCCTGCGGTAAAAGCACTACCTGCCGGAATTGATTGCTTTTAAAGCCAAGCAGGCCTTCAATACGTTCCGTTACTTTACTCCAGCCGCTTTCCAGAAGTTCTTCGCCGTCTTCAAGGTCAGACAACCGCCATAGCAAGGCTTCAGCGTGCATAATTGTCATACCGCCGCCGCGCTTTTTAGGTCGATCCTGCTCAGGAGCGCGCTGGATGCGATAGCGATCGTCACCGATTGCAAATTCAAATAACACCTCAGTAGCTAAAGCAGCTTCAGCGTGGTCGCTACGCATTGACTTGCTGTCGCGCTGATTTCCGCTGGTATCGCCGTAAAGTGCAAAGCACATCGCATCGAGAATTGTTGTCTTACCCGAACCGGTCGGACCGTGAATAAGAAAGAATGAACGACCGTTCAATTCGCTGAAATCAAGTTCCTGCGTCCCAGCATAAGGCCCGAAGGCAGTCATTGTAAGGCTGAGCGGTCTCATGCTTTCACCTCCCGATTTTGACGATATAGCTCGTCCACCACTGACGCAAACTCGGCAGTCTGTTCATCAGTTAGCTGTTCATCAGTCATCTGGGTAAAGAATGATTTAAAAAGTTCTTTTTCACTAAGCCTCCGGTGATCAGCCTCCGGTCCGCGTAAACTGCCGCCTGTACTAAGCCGTGGATATTCGATGTGAAGGATATTAGGATAGACCTCCTTCATCTGGCCTCTCGCATCAAGAATAGGTGCAGTATCACGCAGTGTAACCATAATATAGTCATCCTTGCCCTCTGCATTAGATTCCATAGCTAAAATATCTTTAAAGAACCCATCCACACAACGAACATTGCGTCGCGGTTTGAGGGCTATAGCTTCTATAGCAGCATTTCCTGCCTGATCTATCTCAACTAAATTAATGCCCTTTTTCTGATTAGCCTCAGCAAAGGAATATTTAAGCAGCGAGCCAGAATAGCGAATATTGGGCCCTCCAGCCTGCTGCGAGTTATGCAAGTGACCTAGCGCCGTATAGTTAAACGGAGCAAATATATTGGCGCTGACCATACCGCTGCCGCCTACCGACAGAGGTCGTTCTGATTCACTCTCCAGGCTTCCCGCAATAAAGGCATGCGCTACTGCGATTTTTCGGGCTCCGGAAGGCACCTTTGCCAAGGTATGATTAACCATGGCCATCATGGCTTGTTCATGGTCGGTGGCTTCCAAACTCCCCAGCCGTTCACGCACAAGCGCCGGCTCGGCATAGGTCAGCGGCAGGAAGTAAACCGGACCGTAACTGTCATTAATAGCAATTGGTTCGAGCTGAGAAGGAAGCGGCCCAATAACATGCAGGCCCTGCCTTGCTAGCATTTTATTGCCAAACCCTAGTCGTTCAGGGCTATCATGATTGCCGGCTATGGCTATAACCGGCACTTTATAATCTAAAATCAACCGTGACATGATATCGTCAAGCAGGTTTACCGCTTCTGTGGGCGGTACGGCGCGGTCATAAACATCACCGGCAATTATGACGGCATCAGGCTTAGTATCGCGTACTAAGTCAACAAATTGATCCAGCACATAGGACTGGTCCTCCGTCAAATGAACACCATGAAAAATACGTCCCAAATGCCAGTCAGAGGTATGTAAAAACCGCACAGCAATCAACTCCCTGTTAGTTAAGTCTTTAAGGCCGGTTATACTCTTAGCTTTATTCTAAATATACTTAAATTCGGCAACTGCTTAACGAAATCCTACGCTTACCATTACTTGCTTTTTGCCAAATAAAAACATCGCCCAATTCGGGCGATTTTGGCAGCGATGATTTTAATTTTTTACGAACTTTTGGAGAAACTATAATCAGGAGGTGATGGTCTTGCAAAAAAATAAGAATAAAGGTAAAGTCAATACCAACAACTCTGAGCCACCAGATATGAATAATGAGAATGCCAAGAAAAATTTCCCCTGTAAGAATTCTTTAGCAACTTGACAATGATTCCTGCTTTAGAAAGTTTTCTCCCTTGCCCGGCAGCTAAAAAGCTTGCCGGGCTTGTCATTTTCCCGCAAAGCATGTAGGATGAAATTACATACTATACTTCCGCATAAGAGGTGATATTTTGTTAACAATTGCCCTCATTGCTCACGATCATAAAAAGCAGGAGATGCTGCAATTCGTCCAAACCCATCGCGAAATTCTATCTCAGCATAAGCTTATTGCAACAGCTACTACCGGCCGGATCATCCGGGAAAATGCTCAACTTGACATTACTTCCTATCTCTCCGGCCCGCTAGGCGGAGATCAGCAAATCGGCGCGCGAATCGCCAGTGGTGAAGTAGACTTGGTCATCTTCTTGCGCGACCCGCTCACTGCTCAGCCACATGAACCTGACATTACTGCCCTGCTCAGGGTATGCGACGTTCATAACATTCCAGTCGCAACAAATGAAAATAGCGGTCACATGTTACTGACAGCTTTAAAAGCAAAATAAAAATAAGACAAGAGGTCTCCCTCTTGTCTTATTTTTATCCTATTAAGCGCGTTAAGGATGAAAGCCCATAGGGGCGAAGGCGGTTGTCTGAGAGTTTATTAATATAAAAACACTTTTGTTTATGTAAGTGAAAATGTTTTTGTTTCCTTCTTTAAACCTCATGAAAGAATAAACTTATATTAATTTAATAATTAGAAGAAGAAATAAAGTTACAAGTGCTAAAGAATCGATTGTCTTCCTTCTAAACCCACTATTTGGCATGATTTCAACTTGATAATCTAAATCATTTCTTCGTATATATAGACGCGCAATTAAAGCAATTAAAAAGACAAAAGTTATTAATGTAGCAATCCATGTTCTAAATATCCCAGCAGCAACTGTAAACAGTAAGCCAATGGCGCAGATTGTTTCAATCCAATCCCAAAATTTACGCATTACAAAACCGCCTTTCAAATTTTTATAATATTCTATGCAACGCTATTAACTCCTTTAATAAACATTTTTTCCAAAAATCGGTGATTTGGGGATATCAACGTACTGCAAATGGTTCAACGTTTTTTAGTAAATTCGGACAGTAATATCCATCGTTTTGAATCTTATCTTAAAATGGCTTATATCGAATACGGAAAAATGTACGGATATCAGGTATTAGATAAATAGCGTAAAAAGCCATTATCTTTGGCTTTTTACGCTATTATACGGTTACGACCTAATTATCTTATTTAGCTCACGGAATTGTACTGGATGCTGTTCGTATACTGCCTTAAACTCATTTGTAGTCATTTCACTACTTGCAATTTTTTCAAGAAGCATGGCAATAGACAGGATTGTCCAGCGAGGCTTAAGTACAGTTTAATTCTCAACAACCACCGTCAATTCAAACATGCGATTCCAGGGAAATGACACCTTAACTTTCTCCGGCGGTATATCGATCAAATTCTTCCGGGCAAATAGTTTGATCTTTTCACTCGCCCTTTGAGTCAGAACTGGCTCAAGCCAGCTTAGGTTAGTTAGACTCCCATTATTAGGGTAGATAGTATCGTAGTACAATTCCCGGCGAATATTGGCCTGATAAGCCCAATCATCCAGGTAGCGAACAGCAAGAAGACGTTTGCGATCCTGATCGCTCATATCCCTCGCCATCATGCCTTGGCCGATAGTATAACCCAAGGTGTTGCTCGCTGTATTCCAGCCTGAATAAGAACTTAGTGCCATAAGCAGATGTTTGTCAGAAAGCGCCCTCATAAATGAGTTATCCGCACCATTGGCAAACGCAATATCCGCAACCGCCACCTTATTGCCCTGTTTAATAAACTTTTCGATGCTATTAACAAACTGACAAACACCATCAGAAGGAGCAGAGATATTACTTATAGATTCAGCCTCGAGAGTAATTCCATTTAAAGGTGTGTTTACTGCCAGAACCATATCAGGTTTTTGTGGCTTAGTCATTACAATTCCGCCAGCAGCGATAATGTGCTCGTTTATTGTAGTTGCAATTGGCTGATCCTCATAACTTGGCACAGTTGTTCCGCCCGCTCCCATGGAGTACTCCACCTGAACAATGGGAATTTGCAAAGTCAGATCATTATAAGCTCTGACAAGCATTATCATGCCTAACTGGTCAGCTCCGGGAAAGGAGTTATACTTACTTGCAGGCAATCCGGCTGCAACCTTGCTCAACAGACGAGATTCCTTATGCGACTGTGAAAATGGCGAGGTATCGTCGCGGCCAATTATAAGATAGCTGAACTGCCCCTTTTTTGTCGCGGCAATAAGCTGTTCATTAATTTTTAAATTCTTGGCCCGGCGTTTTTCCCAATCTTCAAGTGCATCTTTAGGTATAGCGGCAATAGCTGCCTTGAGGGTCTTTTGCTCCGTACTTGATAGACCCTTTACTTCTTCTTTATCCTGTAAGGCTGTCATAAGAAATATGCTTGGTCCGTATATCTCGTAATACGGCGGCTCTACACCACCTATACTGGCCTGAGGTGTACGCATAACTGTGCTGAAAACATACACTCTGGCCTGGGGATTTATCTCATTTAAATGATTAAATCGGCGCATCCGCCAGTCGAGTACATAGGACTCAAAGTTGTGAGTGCGCGAATCTACTAACCCGCCATAAATCAGAGAATCGGCCGAAACCACGATTGCATCCGCCTGCTTGCAATTGTCAAAGAGCCATTGCCACAACTTCTCAGGTTCGCCGAGACGGCCGCGTCCGGCCAGATATTCGACGGGCGGAGTCATAATATCAAATTTAGCGGCTTTTACAGTGTCCACAGAATATTCCAAGCTAACCGGACGATCGTCTGCCGGTATGTAAAGCACCGTCTTGGCCTGAGCCAAAGATGTTGAAAATAACATTATCACGCTAATAACAGCTAAAAAAACACATCTCAAAATCTTCACTGTTTCACCTCATCTAAAAACTGCGAGATGTCGCATCGCTTACGCATCTCACTACTATTAAAAATTTAAAAGGCTCACGTAACCGCGAGCCCGAAAATTGCTAATATTTATAAGGTCTCGTTCGAGGTGATTTGCACCTTAAAATCGCCGCTGGAAGTTCGTTTAATTACTCCCTTTTTGCCGGCACCGTCATCTACGGTAATGCCCTGCAAATTGTGACCCATAAGAAAGTCTAGTACAGGTCCTTTAACGAAGGCTTCCCAGTTGTCCTTATTCTTAAGAAGCGGCTGCTCAGTTGCTAAAATATCGTTGTTTTCCATAATATACCCCCTATCTATGCTTGTTACTTCGTCGCATCATATGACAATTCCTGCCTTAATAAGCAGTATTTCCTATCCTTCAGGAATTGCAAAACGCATGAATAGGGTAGTGCCCTTAGGCCCGCTTTGCGGAATTATATCAGCTTTATGCCGTTCAGCAATACTGTAGCAGACAGGCAGGCCCAGCCCTGTACCGCATTCCTTAGTTGTAAAAAAAGGAGTCCATAGCTTGTCCATGATCTCAGCGGGGATTCCGCAGCCTTCATCCTTTACGGCCAAAACAACTTTATCATCTTCAACATAGGTTTGAATTGTAATCATACCCCCGTTAGGCATGGCTTCCAGCCCATTGCGGACAAAGTTTAAAATACACTGGCGTATCTCTTTTTCGTCCAACATGATGTCCGGAACAATCCCCAAGTCTGTAATTATATTATTTCCCATCCTGAGCGCATCGGCCTGAATCAGTGGAAATATTGCCCTAATAACGGTATTAAGATTGGCAAGCTGCAAATCAATCGCTTTGTTTTTTGCTAGCGACAGGAACTCGGTAATAATGGCGTTCGCCCGATCCATCTCATCAATCATCAGATCAAAAAAATCCGTAAATTTAGAAACCTCACGCTTACGGCTAAGCATTTGCAGAAAGCCTCGTACCGTCGTCATGGGATTGCGTACTTCATGCCCGATACTTGCCGCCATCTCCCCAACTAAATTGAGTCTGTCAAGCCGTTCTATCTCCTTGTCCATCTGCTTGCGATCAGTAATGTCACGGATTATGGCAAGTGCCGACTCCACCGCCCCTGTACTGCCAAACTCAGGAACTATACGAACATGGCAATATTTAACGTTACCACCGTATGGTATTTCGATGTCAAATGCTACATCTTTGCCAAGTGCAAATACCTGCTTGCACAATTGATGATGTTCTTCAGAGAGTGACCACGCCGGACCAACTTCTCCCCAAGCCCGCCCAATGAGCGAAGATGCTTTTATACCTACTAGCGCCTCAATCGCCGGGTTGACATATAGGTGCCGCAGTTCTTTATTGAACCTGATAACGACATCCCGCAAGTTCTCCACAAGAGTTTTAAATTCTTGCTTACTCCGCAGCAAGCTTGCCTCCTCAACCTTACGGGCTGTAATATCACGGAAAAATACTAGCGTTTCTGCATCAGACGGATAAAAATTCACTTCAAGCCATCGATTAAGTACTGGAACGAAATCCTCGGCTGATATGTATACTCGCTCTTTTATGCCCTTCTTAATTTTTTGATGCAAAACTGATTGCTTGGGCAGCGGATACTCCACTGCCATACTTCTCCCAATTAGCTGTTCACGCGGCTTGCCAAGCAGCCGCTCAGCCTCTTTATTGACATACATGAAGTTAAGATTCTCGTCCAATTGGATGAACCCGTCACTTATTCGTTCTAAGATATTGATTACCTTTTTCTCAGACTCCTGAAGCGCGCCTATCATATGCTCTGCAACAGTCATATCGAGTGTCTGTAAGAATAGATACTTGCATCCATCAAACATTATATAGTCAATAAACAGTCTTCCTGACAGGATATCGCCCCACTTAGTCAGCAGTTTGAGATTGAAATTACGGAGAAAACCCTGTTCAAATGTAATCTTACTAGCTTTTCTGTATTCATTTTCATCAGCCCATAGTTTTATATCCTTCATCGGCCTGCCGATAAGTTCGGTAAGCCGATAACCGAATAATTCTAGAAAACTATAATTTACATTTATGAATTTTTCATCAGGGATAGATATGATAGCAGCCGGATTTTGAATGAAAGAAAACACCTTAAAAAAGCGAGCCTCCGCTTCAGCAATCTGCCTTTGAATCTTAGCCAACTCTTGTTCGGATATCTCAACCCTATTACTTCCCTTTAGCATTTTCTATCCCTCACTCCTACATTTCCATAAATTAGTAAATTAGACAATATTAGTATTCTTCCTTCCTAACCTAAAAATGTTTTAAACTATTTAGACTGCATAGGTAGTTTGTCATTATTAGCTGCACAATGTATAATTATTACGCTGAGCACATTACTTAAAGGAGATGATTACCTATGGATAAACAAGCTTTAAAGACTCGCGTGTGCCAAGCAATTGCCGATCGTGCTGCTGAAATAACGGCCTTAGCTGAGTCCATTGCCTGCCAACCTGAGCTGGGCTTCAAAGAGCATAAAACAGCTTCTAAGGTTGAAGATGTTTTTAAACAGTATAATATTCCCTATACAAAAAACCATGCAATTACCGGTGTTAAAGGTCAGCTTAATGGACGTTCTGCCCGTCGCACGGTAGCCGTGCTTGGTGAAATGGATGCCGTTTCTTGTTTTGAACACCCGCTGGCTGATCCTATAACCGGAGCGGCACATGCCTGCGGGCATCATGCCCAAGTTGCAGCTATGATAGGTTGCGGGCTTGGCTTAAGTGAAGCAGGAATTATGGAACATTTAGACGGCAATGTTGTGCTGTTTGCCGTTCCAGCCGAAGAATATGTTGAAATTGAATACCGTAACCGCCTCCGCGAAGAAGGCAAAATCCGCTATCTAGGCGGCAAGGCTAACCTTATTGGCTGCGGAGCCTTCGATGATGTCGATATGGCTATGATGATTCACCTCGCCACCGATAACAACAGCAGCCGCACCGCTCACGTCGGCGGGACCAGCAACGGCTTTATTGGCAAAATGATTCGCTACATAGGCCGCGAAGCCCATGCTGCAGGTGCACCTCACGAAGGAGTCAATGCCCTGAATGCCGCTATGCTCGCTGTTATGGCGGTTAATGCTCAGCGCGAAACTTTCCGCGATGAAGACTATGTGCGCTTCCACCCGATAATCACCAAGGGCGGAGACCTTGTTAATATAGTTCCCTCAGACGTCCGTATGGAAAGCTACGTGCGGGCCAGAACACTTGAAGCTATGCTTGATGCCAATGTTAAAGTTAACCGCGCTCTCAAGGCGGGTGCTGATGCAGTCGGCGCAGATGTAGAAATCACTGATCTGCCCGGCTTCATGCCAATGATCAACGACCAGACAATGACGGACCTCTTTAGCAATAATGCTGCCAGTATAATTGGCGCAGATGGCATAAAGCAGCTCAACCACCACGCTGCCAGCACCGATATGGGCGATTTAGCTCATATCATGCCTGTTATCCATCCGTGGGTAGGAGGCGTTAAAGGCAGCGCCCATACCCGGGAATTCGAAATCGTTGACCCTGAAATGGCTTATGTCATATCAGCACAGTGTATGGCAATGACAGTAATAGACCTGCTCTATGATAATGCTGAGAACGCCGAAGATGTCCTAAAAAACTTTAAGCCTAAAATGACTAAAGCTGAATATCTGAAGTTTATGGATGATATTAGTAATTAAAACAAGTGAGTTACAAGTAATTCGTCACATACTTTTATGGCAATAAAAAAATCACTCCAATCATATTGCATTGGAGTGATTTTTTATGTTTTACCTTAAATCAAGCCTTCAAACTTGAGCATTATCTGTGCTATCGCCGTTGACATTAAAAATGTGCCAGTATAGACAGCTAACGCCACTACAACAATCCGCCAGGACATCTTCTTGAACTGGTCTAAATCCTTGCCCACTGATAGACCGGCATAAGCAAGAATGGGAGTACAAATCGCTAAAAAGTCCACTTTGCTAGTGTAATATGTAACAGACTTAGCCCACGGTGATACAGGCGACGTAGAAAGCAGTGCAATTACTGAGATCCAGAATACCATCGGCAGTTTTATAGGAATAACTTTACCCAGTGCCATACCGATAATCGTAATTGCCATCATAATTAAATAACCAATCGCAGCCTCACTAGCAGGGAAAGGATAGCTGATGCTATTCCCGGCAACTGTCATTATACCAATTAAGCCAAATATAAATATCGTATTAATCCAACTCATATTGCTCTGCCTCCCTTTGACTCACTGCGTCCGAGTATAGGGGAAAGAACTTTATATAAATACTCGGTTAAAGGCAATGAAACGAATAGACAGAAGTAAATCCCGAAAACAGTTGTCATCAGGTTTGCAGCTCCGGCATACAGCAGTATTTCATTGGCGTATTCCGGGAATACAGCCTTAATAGCACCTGAAGCAGCCGCCATCATACTGCCTGAACCTACACCCGCACCCATCGCAAGCGCATAGGGATGGAATATTTTCAGCGCTGCTAAATAGCCAGCCAGTAGACCAAGCCAGACAGCACCAAACAATGTACCGCATATGTACACTGACATTACTCCACGGCCTTCAGGCGAACTAAGGCCATATTTCTCAGAAATTATTGCAATATTGGGTTCACGGTCGATTGAGAAAGTCGCGCCGACTGACTCACGCCCTAATCCCAGCAGCAAAGCCAGTGGCAGACCAAGAACAACAGTACCAAGGAAATGCCCTAGCTCCTGCATTGATAAAGCCACCCCTGATTGAGCTACCTTGCCCAGCGACGGCCCAATGATTACCCCCAGTTTAGTTACAAGCATAAATGTCGTCAGCCCTAAAACAGCTGAAGCAGCATTCATCTCTTTAAGGTTTATAAGCTTAAGCTTCGGCCAGCTAACTATACCGCCGATAACCATGGCATACAGCATTGGTAAAAAGAGCAATACTCCCGGACCCATCTGTATTTTGCGAGTTCCTATCATTTCGCAGATAACGACAATGATTAAGGCGCTCAGGTGAATTTTCCAGTCTTTCAAGACGCTCACAGTACCTACCTCCTATACTTATTCCTTTATTATTCCCTGTGATGGTGATATGCGCATTCCATCACAACAATACAATTGTAGTATTAGTAAACACAACAGTCAATCTTGTATTCGTCTGAAAGAACTGAAATACGGCGGTTGCTCAAAGTTCCCTCATCCTACTTAGGTTTTTCACTATAATACACATCATTTGAAAACACAAAAAAAATGCCATGGCGTTATCTGCAGCATGGCATCTTTATATTCTAATTACCCAGACTTCGAAATAACTGCTGGGTAATTTCGGGGGCAATACTCGATATTAAAAGCAAGATCGTCAGTACTATAAGCATACCGGTGATCAGCCAGACGACGAAGGTATAAGTCTTAGAATTTGCATACTCCCCCATAATATTTTGATTTCCTGCAATAAGGGCCATAAATATAAGAATTGGCGGCAGCAATACACCATTTACAACCTGCGAAGCAAGCATAACCGTATATAATGACAGATTCGGCCACATTACCATACCTGCTCCTAGAGCGATGAGCACAGTATAGAGACTGAAGAAAACCGGAGCCTCTTCATATGATTTACTTATACCACGCTCAAAACCCAGCGCTTCACACACGGCATAAGCGGTGCTTAGCGGCAAAATAAAGGCCGCCAGCATTGAAGCTCCTAGAAGACCGAAAGCGAAAAGCATACTTGCATACTTACCAGCCAGCGGCTCGAGAGCCAAAGCCGCATCTTTGGCCGTTTCAATTGATACTCCGTTCAAATGCAGCGTAGCTGCGGTAGCAACAATAATGAAAAATGCAATTAAGCCGGTGAAAAATGAACCAATATAAACATCCCACTGCGTCATTTTATAGTCTTTTACTGTTATTCCCTTATCAACAACCGAGGCCTGGACGTAAAACTGCCCCCACGGCGTAATTGTCGTACCAATAACCCCTACTGCCATCAAAAGGAACTCAGCATCACCCGAGAAGGTAGGCTTTATAGATGCAGCCAGCACCTCACCCCAGGGAGGGTCAATAAGAAGACCGGATATAACATAGCTCAAAAACGTCAAGCATAACGCAAAAAAGATTTTTTCTATCCGATCATAGTTGGCCTTAAGTACGAGCCACCATATCAAGACTGCGATCAACGGCACAGATATATACTTACTTACTCCAAAGATTTCGAAACTTGTGGCTATCCCGGAAAACTCTGAGGCCGTCGTTCCCAGGTTAGCAATAATCAGCACTGCCATTGCAAAGAATGTCCATCTCACGCCGAACGTTTCGCGAATTAGGTCGGATAAGCCACGTCCGGTTACCGCCCCTGTCCTAGCCGACATTTCTTGTGCTACCGTCAAAAAGACAATTCCAGTAAACATAATAAAGAGCATTGCGTAGCCGTATTTTGCCCCGGCTGCCGAATACGTGGCAATACCACCCGCGTCATTATCAGCAAAGGCTGTTACAATTCCTGGACCCATAACCGCAAAAAAGATACTTAGTCGGCTGCGGTAGCTTTTAAAAATTCCCACCTGCTAACGCCCCCTTCCGATCCGCTTGCGCAGAGCCAGCCAGAAACGGGCGTCATTCTTACCGCGCTCCGGTATCAACATATCAAGCACGTCATCGACGGTAATAATTCCAAGTATTATTCCCTGTTCATCAACAACCGGCACAGCCAGGAGACTATATTTATTCATTATATCGGCTATCCGCTGATGATTATCGTCATGCGTTACACTTATTATCTTTGTGTGCATAATATCTTGCAGGTAAGTGTCAGGCGATGCAACAATAAGCTCTCGCAATGATAGTACACCGTGCAGATGTTCCTGTTCATCAGTGACAAAGATGTAATAGATGGTCTCAGCTTCAGGCGCCAGTTCACGAATTCGGTTTATAGCCTCTTGTGCAGTCAGTCGCTCAGAAAAACCTATGTACTCTGTCGTCATAAGCGCCCCGGCAGTGTCTTCTTCATACTGCATAAGTTCGCGGACTTCTTCGGCGTCATCAGACTCCATCAAATTGAGCAGACCCTCGGACTTTTCTTCGGACAGCTCTCCTAATATGTCGGCAGCTTCATCCGGCGGCATATCTTCCAGAATGTCGGACGCTTTATCCTCATCCATTTGCTCAATAATCTCGACTTGGGTATCCAGGTCCATCTCTGCTAAAGCATCAATAGTCTGCTGAGATCCAAGGTTCTCGATGAAATCAGCCCGCCGCTTGTAATCCATTTCCTCAAGAATGCTGGCAATGTCAGCCGGATGGAGTTGACGGAGCTGCTCTTTATCGCGCAGGAGTTGGAGTGCCGACGTTCTTTTTTCCAACGGTTTTATATGCTCAAACCCTAGAAATTGGTTTTCAAAGCCTTTAAATAAGAACTCAAGACCCAGCCTTCGAAATAGGCCGCGCACTCCAATATCGACAGCTACAAGCACCATACGCCGACGCTGCTCATGAGCTACCCAGGATAGCGAAATATCATTTACCCGGACTAGCCTGGAACCTTTTAAATCAATAATCTGCTTATCAAGCAGCCATTTACTTATATAAATATCCTCTTCCAAAAGCGGAATGACCTTTGTATCGGTATATTCAGCTTCCAGCTCGAGTCCCTTTTCGCTGCAGCCCTTTACCATATTTATCGGTATAAGATCATGTTTTTTACGAGCATATTTTATTCCAACGACATGGGGTGATGCGCCTTCCCAACGCATTGCCATATCTTTTACACACCCGATCTCACGACCATTGGCATCAAATATAGCTTTCCCTTGTAAACGGCTGAAAAAAAACTCACCTAAGACTGTTACGGCGTTCATTTTAAAGCGCCTCCTTTTCCGCGCGATCCCGGTTCGCCATTCATAATATGAAACGGTAATCCGAAATGTCGCAATAAATTTTTAAAACTATGACTAGGACCGGAATCCACAAAACCACCTCCTCTTTTCCGCTTTTTTGTACAACAAAAAAGGCCCCAATAACAGAAGGCCTTTTAATAACAGCGCAAATAAAACCGACCTTCCCTCCTCGTTGAGCTTTGGCACTGAATAACGTAGAGCGTAACGCTCAGCCACATTGAGTAAAACCTTAAGCCGGTAATACCTGTTCTACCCATTGGCGTCTTTCGACGTTTCCGGGCAGTGGCCTGTGTTTAAGCAGGAGCCTCACCTAACAGAGAAATATTAACTTGACCTATTAATTATATTCCGCTGTACGGCATCCGTCAATTAGAAACTGTCTTTAAATATTCGGTACCCCGGCAGCGCCAACCCAATCAGTATAAGGATGTATACGCCTATCATGCCAATTCTGTTGCCCTGCTGTTTGAGCCACCTAGCATACGTATAAGCATGAAAGGCGGCTAAAAGGACTATCACAAGCCACACATACTGCATAACATACCTCCTACTCACTTATCGGCATAGTTCTCCATATCAAACCTGTTCTACGTATTCTGGTCTCTACTTCGACCGCTATCTCAGCCTGGCTATATATCTCATCCCAGTCAGTATTCATAAAATCATCCAAAGTGCGGAAGTTAGATCTGGCATGATAGCCAAAACCAGCAATATCCGCCTTCATACCCTGTGTTTTTATCAGCATGTCAATAATATCCCGTTTTATCAAAAGTGATATCTGTTGTTCCACAAGCGGCCGATATTCGTTATCTTCATAATTAATACCGCTCGTAACGCTAGTTAGCTCACCTTCGATGAAAATCTTGGCTCTGAGATAAGCTTTGCCGTCAATAATACTCGCTGACAGCTTGGGATTGCGCCCTAGCCGCATAATAACGTTAACATTTTTTTTTGGTTCCAACGGATCATCAACACTTAAAAAGCCTCGTTTAAAATCACCGTTTAAAATAGCCAGCAGCCGCGTCTCTTGACCATTTAATGAGCCCACCATTTTGTCCCTATGAAAAACAGCGGTGCCTAAAATCTCTACCGGACTGTCAGCGCCCCCCTCTTTATTGTCTTGCTGCACTTGGGGTATATTACCGGCTTTATAACTGTCTGCTTTATTAGGAGGGTTCTTTTTTTCCGATGGCTTACTAGCTTGTACGTCAACCGGTACCCCGCCTAGAGCCGCCAGTGGTGCAGCACTGCCGCTTTTCAAATTGCTGTAGAAGTGGTGTAAATTTGATTGCGGATAATAGCTTGTCTCGCTGGAGCTCAGCATCATGGTCTCATAGTAACGCGATGGTATTATATCTATTTTGGGCTTATTTTTGCGGATAAAATTTTGAGCAGTATCGCCATTTACTACTACAATATACATACTGCCGCGAAATTCCCTGAACCGGTTAATCGGCCCTATGATATTCTCTAACCCTTGGTGTGCCAGCTCGTCGCCAATAACAATAACCTTGATATGCGACCAGATAGGGCTTCTCGATCCCACTGAGTTTAATAGCGTGCGCGCCTCCGTTAGATTTTCAGTTGTTAACGTTAGGACTTTTGAGACATCCTCTCCTTTGGCACCCTCTCCCGCAATAGCGCGTGGTGCAGCAATCTGAAATGTAATATCATACTTGCCTTCCTGGACTTTGCTTTTATCAAAGCCCATAACCAGCACATAAGCAACTTCGTCTACTTCACGGGCACCGAAACAACCGGAAGTAATTATCGCCGAAATTATTAAGACAACTGCAAATATTATCCGGCGCACTGTGTCGCCCCCCTTTTTTTCTTTTTCAGCAGGGCAGCGATGATAAGCATGGTTGGAATTACATAAACACCGACATTAAAATAGGTGGTAATAATTAGTTCGTCTAAGACAATTACCGTAGTGATATCAGGCGGTATCATAGCAGTCTCGGCAAGAATTATGCCAGTGATTGGTATAAGCGGCCTCATTGTAGGCAGCTTTAGCAGCCTAGTTATAAGATAAAGCCCCATATAAAAATTAATAGCTATTGCCATCACACCCAGTATTACCCAAAGAATGATAAACAGCGCTTCGATTCGCTGAAGATAACGACTAAGATACACAAGCCTGGCCATTTCAAAAAAGGGCAATACCTTTTCCTTGGCAACTACGGTATTAAATACAAGTGAAAACACCAGCACGGTCATCGATTTGAGAACAGCACTCATACCTACGCCAAATATAGCAGCCGTTCTAACTGTTCTTTTATCTTGAAAAGAAGGTGCTAAGATTACCAGTGCGAATATGCCAACCTGAGCACCAGCAAAAAGGAAACCTGCCGGTATAACATTCTCAAGCCCCGTTCCCTGCCATGGCAAAATGTTATAAATATTATAAAAGGGCGCTAAAAGCAGCAAAACTAGCGTAAGACCAAAAATACCGAAAGGCATAATAATATAATTAGCCCGTACAATTGCTTCTATACCTGCATAACACAGCAAACCGGCAACAGCTATATAAATGGCTATAACCAAGGAAAATTCTATACTAGGCAGAGCGGTAAGAAGCGTATTTTCCGCGAACTGCCGCAGCAGCAGAACTCCATCACAAAAAAACATCGTAATATAGTATACTGCCACTGCCCAGGCTCCCACTCTGCCGATGAGCTTGCGGCAGACGGTATATAAATCTCCCGGAAACATCTTCATTGCATAAAGCATTCCAAGTATCATAACGATAGGCGGCCCGCCGCTAATTAACGGAATCAGCCAGGCGAGTCCTGCTCCAATGGCCACAGTCTGAGCAGGAGTAGTTAGAAAAATATACGGAAAGGTTATTAAAAAGACTAGCGATATTCCAGCTGCCACCCCCATCTTACCGGTATGGTAGCTCATTTTTCATCACCCCTTCCGATAGGCTGATCTTTAATCCACTTCCTGCTTATATGCGGCTGCCGTCTACTATCCTGGGTATTTAGCGCATCAGGACGATGCTCCTGGCGAAAAACAGGGCCGCGCCGCACAATATCAAATCCACCGGTTGTTTTAGGTCCGATGGGAACTAAATAAGGCAACCCAAAGGACTTCATGCTGCATAACACCACAGTAAGAATGATCAGCATAAAGGCTACCCCAACAAGCCCAAGCACTGCAGCAACAAACAAAAAAACAAACCGCATAATTCTAAAGGCAGAGGAAAGTCGATAGTCTGGGATAGTGAAAGAAGCCAGACCAGTTATTGCCACAATAACAACCATTATTGGGCTGACAAGATTTGCGGATACGGCTGCTTGCCCCAGAATAAGTGCACCGACAATACCAATAGTAGAGCCTAGCAGACCGGGAATTCTAAGGCCGGCTTCCCGGATTAATTCAAATGAAAACTCCATCAACATTACTTCAAAAAATGCTGGAAAAGGCACTCTTTCCCGCGCCCCTGCAATTGCTAATATAAGTTCAGTTGGAAGCGCTTCCTGATGGAAATAGCTAATTGAAAGGTAAACTGCAGGTAATATCACCGCAATGATCGTGCCAATCAGTCTGATTAACCGCATAAAATCGCCAATTGGTGTTTTCAAGCTAAAATCTTCTGCCGAATGAAAGAAGGTAAAAAAGCTGACAGGCACAAGGTGGACAAATGGAGTGCCATCAAGAATGATCGCCACCCGTCCTTCGACGAGGTGAGCGGTAACCCTGTCGACACGCTCAGTCGACAACATTTGGGGGAAAGGGATGCTCGGATGATCCTCGATGAACTGTTCGAGAATCCCTAAATCTGTAACATAATCAGTAGATACACCTTTAATGCGCCTTGTGACTTCAGCAACGAGGCTTGGATTGGCTAAAGATTTAAGGTACATAACAGCGCATTTGACAGGAACTCGATCACCAACATTTATTATCTCGGTAACAAGGTCGTTCGTCTGCAGCATCGATCTAATCATACCGGTATTAACCCGCAGCGCTTCAGCAAAAGCAGCCTGTGCGCCTCTGACTGATTGCTCAATTTGCGGACGTTCAGGCCCGCGGTGCTCATACCCTTTGGTCTCAACCACTGCCGCACCAGGCACACCGTCAATAAACAGTACTGTGTCACCACTATTTAACCCGTCAGCTACCTCTTTGAACTTGACCGCTTGTTTTGCCTGATTGCTGGGCAGGCAGTTATCAACAATGCTTGCGAGTAAATCTGATCCTATCCTTATCTTTGCGACGCATTCATCCAACATTAAAGGCTGTAAGATTGACAGATTTATAATTTGCTTGTCAATAAGGCCATCCATAAAAACAAGCATTGCCTTGACAGGCGGCTCGCTGGGAATGATAAAGTCACGAATCACGACATCCTTGTTATCAGGGAGGAAGTATAACTCCTTTATAATCTTTTCGTTTTCTGCAAGACTTGCTGTGATTATCCTGTCAATAGGTTTTATTTCATTATCAAAGCTAAGACGAATAGGCGATATGTCCGAATGCTGGTTTTCCAAGATTTTGTATTCCTCAGATAACTCCTTCATTCTGCTAGAATCTTGATTCTCAAGAGCCTTTTTTGACTCTTCCATAAAATCTCGCAGACGCTGCGCATAGCCAAGCAGTGAGTCTAGTTCTTTTGCTGAAGTCTTCAGTCCTTTTTTCGGATCAACCTCGAACGGTAGTGGTTGATCATCAGCCGTCTCATCAAGGACAAATGGCTTAGGCAGATGCGGCGGCTGATAAATCAAACTTCTCTTTACGGCCTTAAACATTTTGACAAATGAGTTGTCCCCCACCGCAGTTACCTCCTTTATCTATTACTGGATATTATCTGCAATTTTGGACTTTCTAAACTAAAACGGGAAATAAAAGGTAAAGTGCCAGCTAAAATCTCTTGTTAGCTGGCACTTTACCTTTTATTATTTGTTATAAATCTTCTATTCGTTCAAGCACTAATTCATTATCGCGATACCAGGCGGCTTTTCCCCTAATAATATCACCGCCGCTGCCTGGCTCATCGCCATTTTTCAAAAACCATAAATCCCAGCGCTCCCAGGTCGTATCAGGGCCATAATCATCAAGGTTAGCGGCTTCAGCGTGAGTCATTACATGCGCTCCGTCAAGAGGTATTTCCATACAGCTGCAAAGTACAGTAATCATCTGAGCCAGACACTCGATCTGCATTTCTGTTGGTGGTTCGTCACCAAGATCGTTGGATGTCGCCCCGGCGCAGCAGGCCATCGCGATACCAATAGATCCGGTATTGCGCCGCCAAGTATGAGCCTTTACTTCTGACAAATCGTCTGACGTCGCATAAATGCTTCCATCAGCGTCAATATTCAAATGGTAATCAGCGTAAAATTGGCCGTAATGTCCTGCGGACCAATGCAGATAAATCTTGGCGTCACGATCAGCTGACTGCGCTGCGGCCCATAAATCATCCTTGGCAGCGTTAGCCATTTCCCGCAAATCACCAAGACTTATTAATTGTCCCCTCGTTAGTTTAGGCATTTCTTTCCCTCCTTGGTAAATCGGCTTAGTTACTCTATATCCTATTCAGCGGCAGCTCACCTGGATACGATGAGTTACTCCTATACAGATATATTCCACCTGCCTGATATTATCAATGGGGGCGAATCACATAATTAATACTTGACGTAATGCGGTTGTCTGTCTTTATAATACACAGCCTTAAGATTACACTGGGCGGCAATCTCGAGTGCTATTGCCATACCATGTCCAATGTCTTGCGGCTTATGAGCATCTGAGCCAATTGTAGCAAACCTTCCACCAAGCTCGGCAAACCGTTTGTAGATGGGCAGCAGATTCTCGATCACCTTGATATTCCCCAGACGGCGGGTGTTTATCTCAAGAGCCTTTTCATTTTGGGCAATCACTTTGAGCACTGCATCAATTTGCTCGGTAAACTCGTGATAGTATATTTCAGGATCAGCAAAGCGTGCATAGCGGGTAATATAATCGATATGACCAAGGCTATCAATAAAATCATAACACTTGACGCAATCCAGCATGGCTGCAAAATAGCCCTTATAAACTTCTTGTTTTGTCCGGTTACGATAGTAGGCCTCGTGATAAATATCAATATTGTCAATGACATGAATTGAACCGATTATATAGTCGAGCGCACCCCGCTCAATTAGGCTGCGATTATCCTGAAGACAATCCTGCTTCATACCAATTTCGATACCTAGCAGGACAGTGTCGCTCCGAAACTGGTTGTAGTCCCTCAGGTATTCATCTACATCGAATTGAAATGCGTTTGATTCAGGATAGCCCAGATCCATATGTTCGGTAATTGTTATGCCGATATTTAGTTCCCGCCCTTTCAGTACGGCCTCTTCTATTGTCATTTTAGAATCGGTGGAAAACTTGGTATGCATATGTGTATCAACAAGCACTAGGAAAGCCCCTTTCGCGTCGGTGTTCCAACCTGCAGGTCATCAGGTTCAATAAGGCAAAGCTGCTCTTGCGTAGGGTTCATGATATCCACTACCCTATTAGCCTGAGCCTGTATAGTCTGTTCAAAGATATTTCTTATCGTACGGGCGTTGCCAAAATTATCGTCACGGCAAAGATAAATTTCTTTACATATTGGAATAAGTTTATTTGCTGCATCAGCAGACAAGTGATACCCTGATTTTTTACAAAAGACATTAAAAATATCCACAAGTTCACTGGAACTATAGTCATCAAAATGAATATACTTGGTGAACCTTGACTCTAGCCCAGGATTGGAAGCTAAAAATACGGCCATCGGCTCGGTATACCCTGCAACAATTACAATAAGGTCATCACGATGATCTTCCATTGCTTTGAGCAGCGTGTCGATAGCTTCGCGTCCAAAGTCATTCTCACCGCGGCCAACTACAAGTGCATATGCTTCATCAATAAACAGTACCCCGCCCATCGCCGACTCAATAACCCCCTGCGTTTTAAGCGCTGTCTGTCCGACGTAGCCTGCCACAAGCCCGGCCCTGTCCACTTCTACCATATGGCCTTGTGATAATAGGCCCAGTTCACAGAAGATCTTCGCCAGCAGCCTTGCTACCGTTGTTTTCCCTGTACCTGGATTGCCTGTGAATACTAGATGAAAAGACATCTCTGGTATCGGAAGCCCCTTTGCGCGCCGTAATTGATTCACCCTAATAAGATTAGTCAGGCTGATAATTTCTTGTTTTACGACAGCAAGACCCACCAATTTGTAAAGCTCAGCCATAAGCTTGTCCAAGTTGCCGTCGGTCTTGCCCTTGGGCAGTTTAGGCTTTGGAGGCTTAGGCTTGGGAAGAGGTCCTGGACTTTGCGCCAAGCGTTCGGCCTTCAGTGATTTTTCAACTTGATCAAGTTCCCTCTCAAAATTCCGGTCAGTTGGAAGTTTGATATCCATCTCCTTAAGCTGTCCACTTAAAATTTTTATATAATTCTCTAATACTTTAAATTCATTATTTCCGGCATCTGGAGATACCCCAATAATCATTAAACCTATACCCCGAACCATTTGGATAAACCCGTAGGCTAACCCCGCATCATATTTCTCATCAATCTCAGCAGCGGCTTTAAGGTACTTAGGTATCTGGACAGACCATTTATCCGGTTTGCCTTCTCGTCGGGCGAGATTTTCTAACTCACGTGCCGAAATACTCTCTTTCAGGAGCCTTTGATAAAAATTAGTCTGAAGTGGTGTAACTGCTGCAGTTGCTAAAACATTTAATATTATTGAACGCAGCTGACTATCAAGCTCGCGACGGCCTTCCATTAGCCTGATATAACCATTATCAGCCATCTTACTTAGCGTGTTGACCATCTTGTCATGTAATTCACAAGCTAAATCTATTTCCTGACTCGTAGGCAAGACTTCATTATTTTCTGTACTAACTGAGCTTTCATCTTGCTGAGCTTCGTCAACTATTGCATTCTCATCTAAAAACTGCTCGACAAACCCAGCAAGGCCGCTGTTGTAACCTTGCGCAACAGCCTGGATGCGCCAATTCCCATCCTTTATGTATATACGGCTTATTTCAATCGCCGTTTCACGGCAAAAGCCTTCATGTATTTCGAACCTTGCAAGCGGAATGTTGCTGTCTTGGTCAGTTATGACAATAAACGGCTTTGTTACTTGGCGAAAGGTTTGCTCTCGCTGAGCAGCATCATGAATCGTCAGTACAAACACCAGTTGCTGAACTGCATTATCCACCTTCGCCAGGTCAATAAAAAGTGTTTGTCTGCTCCCCTGACCACCGTCATCACCCAAGTGTTTTACCGCTCCATCCGGCGAATGACTATTATTATAAAAGACGAAGTATTCCTCGCTCGGGACCTTTCCGTCTCTACCCAACATAAAAACAGAGGCATCTATATCCAGACCGCCTTGGTCCTGCCAGCCGATCGAAATCTGTAGTCGCGGCATTTTTCCAGTCTTTCCTGTGATTATTAGCCGTTCACCTTTGCGCAAATTAGCTGTCATGTCCTTCATCCTCCGTTGAATTATTGCGTAGGAGCATAAATATATTATTACTTCGGCACATCATCTGGTAGTCCTCTATACTTGATAACACCCTTTTCTATATAAAGCTGAATATAACAAAGGATAGTTAAAAAAAAGGCGGCCATCATGGCCGCTTTTAATACAGTGTCTACTCTTTATTCAATTGCGCCTGCATTTCGGAGCATTTTTGATAATTCATAATAGCCTTTTGCTTTTGCGACGCCAAGAGGTGTGTAGCCCCGATCATTTCTCACATTCACATCAGCTCCTGCGGAAATAAGCTTATTTACTACTTCGACTTGCCCGCTCACCGTTGCCTGAGCTATAGCGGTAACATTTCCTGAAGCTCTTGCATTTACTTCTGCCCCGGCTGAAAGCAGCAAGTCTACTATGTCTAGTCTTCCGCGCCCAGCTGCAATCATTAGCGCGTTTATTCCCTGCTCGTATGTCTGGGCATTGACATCCGCTCCGGCACTTATTAGACCATTCGCAATTTTGAAGTTGTTATTATTCACTGCAAGAATTAGAGCTGTTGTACCATTACCGCTTGCTGCACTGGGACTTGCCCCAGCTATTATCAGCTGAGCTGCAGCTAATTCATCATTATTTTTTACTGCCCACAATAAATCTTCGTTAACACCTGCTGAAGCAGTACCAATACCTGCAGTTAAAATGCCGAGTAATACTAATATAATAAAAATCCTCTTTTTCAAAATGACCTCCTATTATAAAAGGGCTTGTCCCTTTTCACTTACATAATCTAATATGTCTTCAGACGCAAATATACCTGAACGTTTAGTGAATTTGGGCGGCTTGCATTCCAGCCGTCCTGCCTTATAGGTATCCCAAATTTCGCCGTGACAAGGAGAAAAGGCATAGTCAGCCTGATTCAAGATACATAAATCAAGCAGCGAATCCCCAGCAGCGGCGACCGTTTTCTCACCCAGTTCATCTCGGACATAGGCAATTGCATCCCACTTATTAACCACCTTTGGTACTAGATAAAGCTTACGACCCTGTACAGACATGTTCCAGTTCTGCTCTCCCGCCCACTGCCCAAAGGCCTCCACTTCAGCTAGCGGGAGACAGCTTCTTTCAATAATAAAATAATAAAAAAGACTGTCTGCTTGCCGCTCCGAAGTCACCCACGATTGGTGCTTCAGATCGTTGAATCGGGTGATAACTTCGCTGGCACACAAGCACAGTTCTTCAGCTTTGGCTCTAATCTGCTTGTTCCACTCTCCATCGACTATTCCATCTTTGAGAATATTGCCGCCGTTACTGACAACAGCATACTTCGGGGCGATATTCTGCTGAAAAAGCGCAATACGCTGATACTGTTCGATTGTACGCGTAGTTACCGGTACAAAGGGAAGTTCGGTCGCTAATCGGCTAAGCTTTGTTAAGGTCTTGTCCAGCATATAGGAAATCGGCCTGCCGTCCATCGTCTCTATTAAAGTTACCGGCGGCACTGCAGTTTCTTCCTGCAGACGAAAAGATTTTTCGGAATAGATTAAGGTTTGGTCAAGATCGCTGGCAAATAGCATTATTGACCTCCCATCGATCTAATTAGGCCGCAGCACGAATAAGTCAGCCCAGGATACTCCTCAACCGGAACGCTGCGGTCTTTCGCAAGCAGCAATATATGCTTAAGGTTAGGATTGTCCGCTGAATCAACAAGTATTTTCCACGGCACACGGCGCAGCAGCACTCGTGTTGTTTCCCCCACACCCGGTTTGACAAGATTGATACTCGGCAAGCCAAACTCAGCCTGTATTGCTCTGATGAGTTTAAGACCGGCCCAGTTTGGTTTCTGCAAGCTATGGGCGCGTACTTCGGCAACCCTTACCGCCTCTGCAGCAATCGCCGAAAAGCATTTAGAAATAGTATTAATAAAGAGGTTTGATACATCCTGGCTAGCCCACTGGCTATAGTATTTTGCGCCATGAAAATCATCTGGCCCGATTATATCCGGGCGATAAACGGTACGGCTTACAAGGCCAGAAACTGTTGAATTGAGACATGCACTGGGAATCAGAAAGTCCTCCCTGGTGCCGAATAGACGCACGCAATAGCCGGGATCAGCCAAGACGGCCAAATCAGGCTCAAGCGCTGAACCGTATTTTTCGTTAAAATCGCGGCATGCCTTTTCTAATTCCAGCATAATTGCACCCTTGCCTGTCCAGCCGTCAATAAACTGAATTGTTTTCTCGGGGTGCTGCTGAAGAATATACTTTACTGCATTCTCATCAAGGCCTCTATCTCGAATGATGGATATGCTGTAATGCGGCAGGCTAACGTTATACCGCTCTTCAATATAGCGTTTTATAAGGATGCCGATGGGCGTTCCAGCCCGGGCCAATGAGGCCAGTACCAAGTTTGTCCCTTTGCATCTCACTATCAGCTCAGCGGTAACACCGACAGCCAGCGCCACTTTAGCAGCACTTTCTTCTAAGGTCTGGTGAAAAAGTTTAATATATTCCGGGGTCGGCTGATACTCGCGCGGCAGCATCTCTGAGTAATGCCGTCCGCTTTGTATTGCTTCTTCCCTTTCTTCCGTCCCTTGCTCATTTATTAAGCCGCTGATTTCTTTGAGAAGAAAAACTACGTCCTTAGCGCTATAGCTCCCAATCGGCTGAGGGCTATTAATAAGAATGCGGCCATGCGGCACATATATTACGACCTTAATTTTTGGTATAACACCGGAAAGTGCTTTTATCATAGGTTCAAGCGCGTCCTCATCAACATCACGCTCTAAAAAAACAAAAGCCTCATCATAGCAGCCTGGTTCGATATTGTAAATATAATTATTTACTGTTCTATCGTATGGGCATGTGAATTGGACTGCCTGTTTTACTGCATAAGCCGGCTCGTTCAAGGGATAAATCGGACTGCGGGTAGTAGACTGAACTCTTATGCCTGACCCCATATATAGTGAGGTTTTAAAGGGTATATACATAAATTCTTCGGTTCCAAGACAAAGCGTTCTTTTACCGCCCCGCTTTAGGCGCAGCTTTTCACCAAGTTTAGCAATTGCGAGGCTGTCATGTTCTTCCTCTGCACTAAGGCCAAATCGCCCGGTAATAGAAAGATAAGGTGTCGTATTAAAG